>JGI24159J19872_10007054_pt1 | contig 14686 bp, 5 predicted proteins | sample Ectturendosymbi4_FD_19872 | JGI IMG/M metagenome (IMG submission 19872) | reverse complement strand
ATTTAAAACTGAAAACAATAAGCGCTGCTTTTCACCTTACCAGATTCTTTTTCGCATCCCATAATTATGGGCCGAAGCGCTCGTTTCTGTTTGCTTATCTAGCGGCACCAGCCGTTGTGAAATTTCGCCAGTTCCCTCACAGTGTACCATGACTTCCTACCGGTCGCTTATTTTGACGACATTGTTTTGTTTGTTGGTCGCTAAGCAACCGATCGAAAAATATCATCGCCTTTCAAATTATGCAACTTGACAGGACAGTCATGTTGATTCGGTGCAAAAAAAGCTCAAAGAACCGAGCGACAGTGATTGCTTTAATATTGATCTACGTTTCAAGCTTCGTCCTCAAAGCGAAGCAGCCTTCCAAGTAATGCTTTTTATACTGAAATCTGTCGCACGAAACTTCAACGAGTCACAAAAATTAGTAAGCGTTTGTTGAACGGCAACCTTTTTAACGAAACCCAGCGACACGCCATCATCCAAAAGCGGGAATCGGGAGTTTTTTTCTTCTCAGGTTTTCCATTGATGCGTAGTCATCCTAAACAAAATTCGCTTGTATTAAATACCGTATGCGCCTTGATTTGACAACTGCGAATGTCGTTGTTGCCATATTGATCGTCGGTAATGACAAACAACAGTGTGCGCGCGCTTTTCTCGTGCTCGATCAACCAGCGTGTATACTGGTGGCGATTTGGTCGACAGGCGTGCTCCGTCTCAATACTTTAACCGCATGTCCACATACTTTCAGGTTCTGCAAGTCGGATCACTGGCACAGGTTTGCGAACGGTGTGCTTAACGGTTGATCTGTGTTTGCATTCATTTTTCATTTCTTTGCGTGGCCATGCTTTATTTCCGTGCGGGTGTGTCGGCCTGGCGCAAGGCGCGTGTCAAATGTCGCGGCATGCGTGCTGGAACGCGAGGTCCTCCCCACTGTCTTGTCGCGCGTGCGGCAAACTTGCGGAATGCCGTGATACGTTGCAGTAATTGTAGCTGTCGTCGTGTCGGGTGTGCTGCTATGGTCTGTTCCCATTACCAAAGCAACACAAAACCTTGATTGCCGACTCAGTGCAAACCGTTTGCGACTTTTTGTGCTTAGATCACGCTTAGCATTATGATTTTGCTCAATCATGAATGGTTACACCTGATTATCCAGCGAATGTTAAGTCAAGAGGCTCCTCATCATTTTCTTTCTTGTCAGCATCGCATATGCAGTAGCAGCTTAGCAAATGCGGCGGAAAATAGCATGCTGAAGCAGCCGCGGGTCACGCTACTCCTGGTTTTCCTTGGCCAGAAAATGGCGTCATAAGCAATCCCGACTCACGAACCTCGTAGGAGCAGTTGAACAGTTCAACTTACCCCATGCTTCGCTTTGAGTTACCTGCTTTTCAAACGTTGCGGGAAATAGACTTGTGTTGCCAGATATTAGCCTAGACCAATGGTTCTTGGCCTTTTCTCTGCCACCACCCCTCACGTACTTGTCCTATCTTTCAACCCCCCCTGACATTAAATAAGCTCTGAAAGCAAATATATTTATTAGTAATTTTTTGGTCAAACTTCCCGCGCGCAAGGGCTCGCGCCCACTGGAAATTTATTGATGCCCCCTAAGCAGGCGTGACCCTGGTTAAGAACCACCGACCTAGACCCATCACCTCGTGAAAACAAGTTTGAAAAGCTATCAATCTCTGCTGGTGCCTGCCATAGCTTTTCTCATAAAGTGCCAGTTTTTGTAAGTTGTTGGCTGAGTGTTGTGTGGGCTAAATGTCTGGTGATGTATTAGGTTGCGGTGAATGCAGTGAATCATTAAACTTTCTGTGGCTGATAGTCACGTTTCCTTCACAAAAACTCTAAAGCTGAACCGGAGTCTGCCAAGCAATGCAACATTTATTATTAAGATCAGACCAACGAAAACATGGCGCCCAAGCCGCGCACAAATCCCGTGTTCCAGAATTTCTTTTGTAGCGTAACATTATTTTGCGTTGGGTGGACATTCGCTATGTCCGGTGTTTCCGGCCGGACTTGCATTTACCAGCACGCTGCATACACTGCTTTTTCAAATTGAAATGACTCGCATCTCGACTGTTGCGCAGCGATGCATGCTGTAGCGTTATCGCGGAGGTTGCGACAGGAATAACTCTCCTTAATTGATCAGGCTTTGATGTAGGCGTTGCGTTCATGTGAAACTCTGCATAGTTGTGATTTTATCAGAATCAAAGCTCGACCAATACAAAAAATCTGCTGATAACAATGCCGACGCATCCCCGACATATATCGGCAAAATTCCGCAATATATGCTCTTGATAGTATGGGAGTAAGTTATTGCTCCTTCTCTGCTGTATTACGACAAAGTCTCTGTGATGTTCCTAACGGCGTGTAGCCATTTTCTTGTGAGTTGGTTTAATATGCATTACAACGTCTTTTAAGTTCGGCTTGATTAATGCAAAAATATCGTTATCGGCATTGACGAATGTCTGTATCGGCCCAAGAAAATCTTATCGATCATCGGTCGAGCTCTGATTGCGATATTGGATTCAATTTGCAGAAAAATGACCCAGAAATGTGGAAGTTTTATCGCTCATTCGGTAGTTGTAAGAACAAAACAAAAATCTCGCAACTTGATTTTTATTTGATAGTTTCGCTGATTTTTGCTGGCTAAAAGTTGGTTTAGTTTAAAAACCATTCCAAACAAAAAAGAGACTGCGTAATCAGGTTGAATAAGCGACAACAAATGGATTCAAGAAACCGCAACAAATGGATTGAACAAGCCGTAGCTTACCCGCCGCACAAAAAGGAAGTGGGTGATTGAAGCAGTGCAGGAGGCTATTTCGCAGTTTGACAATATATTTTGCTGAACAGTGTTTTTTGTTTTTTTTCCGCGCGGCCTTGACGAGCGAGCGACACCAGCAGCGACCCAGATTAACTGCTTTCAGAGGTCGTGCTCGTAGCCGCGCGTTAATAATTCATCGCGCCAATACTTGTTTCCTTTTGAACTTCGCGCTTTTCCAGCCAATACCGTTGCAGGAACTCCGGCCGTCGGAATTCAAACAGGTTATTGGCTTGCGCCCTGGCTCGTTTAACTGGTTGCCATGGTGCCTGCCAGCGCTCAGCACGAACGGCGATGGCGGTCCGCTTCCGGAAGCGCTGTCGTTGGCTATTTCTTAACACAATTTTACACCGGAAATTAGTTTTCGATGTCGTTATGCTAACCTTTTGATGAAGATGGACAGGATTTTACGGGTGGTTTTTGCTGTCCTTCACTGCTCTGTGCCTGAAAACGAAATAGTTTGGGCCCGTTTTGACCCAGAAACGTCACTTCTGGAGCCACTGTCAGACCTCACGCATTCGCACGCGTTAGCGCTATGCAAGAAGCGAAACGTTTAGAGTTGTTGGTTTCACATCCCACGATTGTTTGTGGTGTATCGCGACAGCACTTGTGATACCGTGCTGTTTGGTTAGTCGCTGCAGATGTCTGTTCTGGATGCAGTTGTTTGTCTTCTTTACCTTTTTTCTTATATGAAAGTCTTTCCATGCAAGGTTTTCAACGGGCAATTTGGAAACAAAAAGTCATTTTGGATTAACGCGATAAGGCTGAAAAAGTGAGGAAAGCCTCTTTCCAGCTGATGTTTAACGATTGAATTTGAAATTATGGCGTAGACTTGTCTGTTTTCACTGTGGTTTGCATGGTTCCCAATCCACCAAAAGCCCGGTGAAAATCAATTCAAGACGTTTTTTTTTAACTTCTCGTTATACACGGTGACGATTAAGCTCATCACTTATTATTCCTTAAAGTTCTATTTCTGAGCGATTGCCTCACAAAGATCTAGATTGCATGTTGTCACACAATCCACTTCCACGCATTTTCGTGTTTCTTGTGTCGAAGCAGAAAAAAAGACTCTGGGATTCCTCCTCCTCCTCCTCCTAGCCTCGATACACCTGCAAGTTGTTTCAACCTTGTCACCCGGGGACCCCGCTCTACACACAATCATGATGTACGACGCTTTACCTTCAAGAGATGCGATGGCAGTATAGCCGACTGTGGCTATGCAGACCTTCGATTCGAACCTGATACAGTTTAACCAAAGGCAGATTCACTCTCGTTACTTTTAGCGACCACGCTTTTTCAAGGCCGAAGCTTATCGTGTGCGCAAGCATTGTTACTTTTCATCCGAAAATCGAGAATATTTCCATCGTTTGCAGCTACCAGCAGCTGTCGAAACAAACACTTTGCCTTCCTGATGCAGCGTCAATAAAGTGCGGCAACGCAACCAAAGTTGTCACGTGTCGGGTTTCAACGCAGTGCGTTGCGAACCCGAGACCTTGACACGGTGAGGGTGTCGGGCGTAAGTTTCAACGAAAACCTTTCAATCGATCCGATTTTCCCGCTTCGTCCTCCGCCCTGACTTTTCGAGCTTAATTGTTTTCTCCAGCGACGGAAGCACTTGGCTTTTTCTTTCCGATCTTGATTACGTCAATCGGTGACGTCGACATTGATCGCATGCATCCACACCTCGTCGGGTCACGCCTTTCGCCGAGGGCGCACGACCGGATTCTCATTGTTACTTCGTTCGTTTGAGCAGAGCGCTGCCACCTGACGCAATTTCACGTCCGTTTTGCGCCTACAGATAAATTGAAAGTTGAGGGATATTGCGGCTTAATGGCAGCTGGTAGAATACAGGGCTTTGTTGATTTGCAAGCAATCGATCTGTGGCTGCTCTGCGTATCACTGGAAGCGTGCAACGCATTCCAATCGTGCGTCGTCAAAAACTAGCAGCCAAAGCTGCCTTGCTTTTTGCTTCAGCCGAGCAACCTCTTAGACGCGTTGGATTGCTTGCGCTTCTCCAAGCACACAGGAAAACCCTGGCATTATGCTTTTCTAGCATTCCTGGATAAATTCCATCGAGCAACAATGGCCCCATTGTTATGTTACTGCGTTTGTAACGTGTTAAATCGTCGTATCCTTTGTGTAATGCAATGTAAGCTTTTGTTTCTCTTGAACAATTCCGGTTGAAAACAAACAAAAACCAACGCAACAACATTTTTTTGCAACCTCGTTTTGTTACACATACTTTCATTACAAACAAACTTAAGAACTGGGTTTTGTTTTGTTTTTTTCGAGAAAAACTCTTGCGCGTCGGCCACTGATGCCTGCAAGCGAGAAGCGCGCGTGACGCAATCAAAAATCTTTCTCGAGCTTGTGTTTGCGTATTAGGGTGTGGTTGGAGTTTTCTGGGCGTGTGTTTGCTTCGAGTGAACTGTAAAGCGGGTTGGCCGCGTGGTGGTGTTACCTGAGTCCATTTTGTTCTGAGATTTGCGGTTTGCATGGCGCGGAGGTCGTTGACAAAAATCCAACTTTTTTTCTGTGCTTAATGTTTGCGATAACATTACTATACCGCTGCGCCAAGGAATATGGCGAATATTCAATAATTCATCAACAGTAAACAAACTAATATCCTAACCGCGGGAAACGTGAAGATTTTCGACCTAACTTTCTTTGAAATGTTGCTTGAATAGTTCACGCCGATGGTTTATTGATTAATGCTCATTTCATCTGGACTGGTACCAAGTTGCAAAAAATTTAAAGAAAAACTGCCATGGAAGAGCCTGGTGTCGAAGCGACAAATTCCCACTTTCCAAATTTGTAAAAATGCTTTTAAAGACGACGCTGCTAGGGGTTGTTATGGCAGAAAATCACTTCCACTGCCATCCACAAAGCGTGATTACTTGGTTGGAGCCGCGTAGCATTGTAAAATGTTTTGACCGAATGCATCACCGCTTTCCATCTCAGAAATACGCTTGCATTGACAATCTCGCTGCATTGTTGTTAATCTTGCACTGAAGCATCTAAATGCCTTGGCCGCACACCTGGAATCAGGCTCTTGCTGCCAACAGGGACGCAACCAGCTGATATTTTCGGGGGGAGGGGCAAAATGATTGCAACTAGTTGTTTCGCATGACAACTGAAAACGTTTTTGGCGTTTTCAAAAAATACTTTTGTAACTTTCTGAATGGGGACAATTGCCCGGTTGCCCTTCCCCCCTGATTGCGGGCCTGTTGCCAAATGTGTCCGGTGTCGACAGCAAACAAAGCCCAGATCGCTCAACTGCAATCAGCACTTGACCGTTCGCCTGCAAGATCAACCACTCCGCGCCTTGTCTGATGACTCGTGACGGAGCCACAACAGTCGTTTATGCGCCGTCAATTGCTGCCACGCGATAGGAAATCCTTTTTTGTCGCTTCCAGCAGCGACGTCACGGGTGCATCGGGCAGTGTGCCGTGCGCCACGATCAACTTAGTGGCTNTTTTTTTTGTGAAACGGTACATCCACCGGCTTGCTTTCTGCTGCTTCAGCAGTCAATCGAAAGGCTGCTAGACATAACGGATACACTGTCGTGATGATGCATGTGCGAATGTGGAATATACGGCGAGAAATGGTGATTGTAGGTGCGTGCATGCTGCTTTCGCCCGGTTGCATGCGCTTCGTGCGGCTGCTCAGAAAATTGCTTGCTTCATTGAGTAGATCAGTTGCAGCTGTTGTCACATGCTTTTACGCTGGCTGATTATTACTGCGGTTTTCTTCGATTGAATTATATCGTCCAAGACAAATGGTAGTGATTTGCACTTTGTTTTTTTTAAGTAATTGGCCGCATGCGAGATCTTTCTTTTTATTATAAGCTTCAAAAATCAAGTACAAGCTCGGCCGTCGTCTCAACGAGAAATGACCGAGAGCTGACAAGCCAAGCTTCGTACTTATGCCCTGATCTCTTATTACCACTACCTTGTTCGAGAATGCGGGGGTTTGCAGCACTTCATCCTAAACCGAAGACGAGCTCGCTTGTGTGAGATATTTTCTGGCCGAGTTGCTTTTCTTAATTACTGACCATTGCGTGCTGTGGTCCAAACTGTCGGCGCATCGACTGCTGAAGCCCTGAGTCGGAGTCTATTTTCACCGCAACCCATAGCCANGACTGTCGTGGATGAGAAAAGTCGCGCATGTCCTATTTCAGTTCCATTGGTATGTAGACAGAGGACATTTTAAACCGGTTCAACTCTTGAAGCTTTTCGGCAACATTTTGACGAGAGTGATTGGTGCTACCTCAAGCGTGACGAGAGTGACCGGTACTTCCAACTCATTACATCTCAGCACTGAGCGCGATGCGACCCAAACGGACAGCACCGCAACAACTCAATGACAACCAACGCTCGTTACGGAACGGGGGGCAAAATGGTGTTTTGCTGCATTCGCTTGTGGCGCTGCACGGTAGTGGTGTACTTTAGCAATTAAGCGCGGTGAAAAGCGACGCCAAGTGCTGTACTGTTTGCAAATGACGCCACAGGTGTCGGACGCCTACACCAACGGCATCGCTATGACGTCGGAACGTGGCGAATCCGGCCATATATTGACGTCGGATGATCCGCCGAAAACCGAAATCGAGTTCGACGCCGTTTCATGTTCAGTGATGGAGAACTGCGGCAGTGTCAAGCTGATCGTCGTGCGCAAGGGCGATTTATCCAAATCAGCCAGCGTGAAGTAAGTTGGCGTTTCTTTGCTGCAGCTTTGCGACGAATTGCATTTGTGTCATGACGAATGCCTGAGTTGTACGGTTTCTGACGTACTTGCTGATAAAGCGTTCATTGGTTGGCAAACTTGGTATGCAAGCCATTTCAGGTTGATTTTCTGTGTCCCGGCTTCCAGTGGACACGAGACCGCTNCAAATAACAGAGTTCAAAATTCATGTGTCGATCCGACACGCTTCGATGACTTCTATGCACACTCGTACAAACACGTTCAGAATTCTTTGCGGGCTCAGGTCACAGGGCTCTATGATCATCAAAAAGGAATGTCAGCTGCTGGCTGTGGTCGAAAGCTTCATGGAATTATCGGAGGGTTGCAGAAATACTAGCGTAGCCAGCCCAAAAATTTGGCGGGCCTAAACAATTTGGGGGGTGCAAAATATTTGATGTTAGGCGAATAACACTATTTTCTTTGGGATACCGCCTCTCAAGGCACAAAATGACTATATATTCTACAAATTAGGGGGGGCATCGCCCCCTAGTCCACCCCTGGCTGCACCTGTGTGCAGAAACTACTGGTGGTTGCGCCGAATCGAATTAGTAGTTCCGTGTTTCACGAATTTCTCCATTCCCTTTGCAGCTGCGTCAGTTGCCAGTTACGGAACCATACATTCTCTCTTCGGGCCGCCTGGCTTTTTGTTTTTATTCTTTCGAATTCCTTTTCAGGTACGAAACAATAGACGGCACGGCGAACGCCGGCGAAGATTACGAGGCGGCGAAAGGCACCCTCACGTTCGCGCCAAAGGTGGGGAGTTATTCACTGCCTCATAACGTTACATGCATTCTTCCCGCAGTAGGTCTCGCGGACGGTCGGTCCTTTGCTGTGCACCATGCAAGTCCATTGTCAGAGCGCTGCTTGCGACTACTCTGCTGCCAACGCACCCAAGCCCTGCTAAGCCACTGAGGCTGCTTTCGAAACGTCTTTGGTCGTGAACACCACGTTATTTTGTGCGTGCGTACCTTTACGTCAGGCCAGCAACAATGGGGAATCAAACCGTGAAATCCCCCCCCCCAGAAAATTCCAAAATCATCTTCGAAAGCGCGTCACAATCGTTTTACCCTCTCACCGAAAACTTGCGGCCCTGCATTACGTCATGCACTTTTTTTGCAGGAAAATCGGAAAACAATAGAGATCGTGATCGTCGACGACAACGTGTGGGAACCAGACGAGACGTTTTTCGTCAAGTTATCGCTGCCTGACGCAAGCGCGAATGACGACAGCGATTACGTCACGCTCGGGCGAAAATCAATCAACCAGATCACCATTATTAATGACGACGGTGAGGATCGCCCACGTGCTGCTCCGTGTTGACCCTTCCGTCAGGCATGACCTTTCCGTCTGCAGGTTGGGGGTTCGAACCTCGCTTTAGACAGGACGCGTTATGATATTGCAGTCAGCGTTCTTACGATGAAATGCGAATTCTCCGCAACGTTTATCGCGCTTTTGTGTTTTGAAAACCCAAATTTGAAAACTCGTTGTGGGAGTTCCTTCGATTTATTTTTACTTCTTCTCTATTTTAATTGTCTGGTGGAAAAGATTCACTGGTTTCGGGCATTTTGCAACACAGACAAACACCACAGCGACGCTTCATACGCGTTGTTACCTTTCGGCTTCATTTGAACCCCTCTTCAATTGTCACCCGCAGTGCAATGAATAGTTTATTAACAGACGCGAAGTAAGAGAGTAGGAAAAGCTGCAGGGCGCTTTGGAGGTCTGCAACACCCGGTCACACAACAGTTTTTCGGCGCACAAGCTTGTGTTTGTAATCTGCTCAGTCACTTGCAGAGCAGGTTTTCAGCGCTGGAGTGCGCGACACTCTGGCATCCGGGACTGTTTCGGATCAACCACTCGTGTGGTCACTGCGCGTGGGCTCTGGCCGCTGTGGTGAAAGGTGGATGAAAGAATTGACCACGAAGGGTTTATTTTTCGTTTAAAATTTTGAAAAAGCGGGCAACAGTGCGTTGAGTGATTCAGGTACATTTGTCTTGGAGGCAAGTTTAGAAGTTATACTTGGTTAAAGTTTGATTTGCCAGCCGGGTGTGCGAAATTTAAAAAATGCAAAATTAAAAAAACAACCATCTGAAGAACTTTTGCTTTTCAGAAAACAAAGCGAATATCCCCTGAGTGTCTTCGCACTGGTCCATTGCCAAGTCGCAGTAATTTTAGTTGGTGTGCGTGTTTTAAAAAAAGACCTATATTTTAAAAGTTGTCTACGTCGTTGTGGTGCTAATCACCATAATGGCTACAAGCTTCCAAAAAGTTTTCTTTGAAGAGGGTTAATCTGTCTGGAGTCTGCGTTGTTTCAAGTCACGGCGAGCTGAAAAATTGAAGTTCGACAAAACAGTTTCTGGCAGAAGCGAAAAACAGCGGATATTTTCGCAGCCCACTCAGCACCGGAGCACGTTTGACCTCAGCGTGACTCAGCGTTCTTAAAAACTTCAACCGCAGCTGTTCGACTCCGCCTTGCGCACGCTTGTCGCCGTGCTGCAGTTAACCTGCCCAGAAACGTGAAACGGAAAGTTAAAATCTTCTACCTTTCGACAGCTTCAGACGCACATGACAGCCAATTACAACCGCGCGATCATAACACGGATCCATCCAATTGTAGCCTCGAGCATTACACGGATCCGCGCAAACGTGCACCTGGGGAATACACTGACAGGACCCAAATGGCTGTGGCTGCTTTCGGGTTGAACTTTATCGAAACTTTTTCTGCCGCTCTCTTGTCACAGCGTTCCCGATAATAACGATTATCTGCTGCCCTATGTCGTCACAGACCTTTCACAATCACTCGCCGACATTGTTTGCACCGCTGCTGCATGGAAACGAACTTTTCCAGGTCAACGTCGTTTTCTAATTCGATCTTTCGCAATCGATTTCCGTCAATTCCATCAGGAGCTTGACACAGGAGTGAGAGTAACGCCGAAGTGGCGCATTATTGACTTTCGCTGCGAAGCTGATCGGTAGATGTAATCCTCACGTCTGCTGAAAGCTGTGGGTTGACGAGGGGAAAAAAGTTCCGACGCTGCACAAGACTAACGAAAAACGAAATATATAACGAATATGTACGTGTAACGCGTATGGCGACAAAAGTTGGAAAGTAATTTCAATGGTGTCTGTGACATCGAAATGAGTCCTTCTTTTTCAGACGTTTGTAGCTGATGGTTTATAGCGCAATTGGTTCTGATAGATTAGCAGAGACGAATGTGCTTGTAGAGCAGGTGAAATATGTGCNGTTTCCACCTACACCTTTTTCTCCTCCGGTGACCGTTCCAATTGTGATGGAATAATNGTCGCAATTGACGCATTGTTTTCATGCGAAGCGCACCGGGTGAAGGCGAAGTTGTCGTATCGCGAGAAGACTCAACGTTTACAGTAGGGGTCTCCAAATATTTTCGTCCGAGGGCCACACACTCACACAGCCTATTACGCAACAGTTCGAGGGTCGGACATCCTAAGTAACGTGATTGTTTCGGGATATGTTGCATTCTAGCAAATCAACAAATGTTTCGTGAATATGATATGTTTTCATCATTGACAAAATGACTTTGCGACCAGATGAAATGGCTTTGCAGGCCGGATGGAATAACTTCGAATAGTCGGATTTGGGCCCACGGGCCATACTTTGGAGTCCCCTGTTTTAAGCCATACCTTGGTTTTGTCGACTTTTCGAAACCAGTCCCAATCCAGACTGCTGCGTGCCTGTGTCGAAAAGCGAACGCAACCGGGGAGCGCTTGGCAACAACATAAAATGACTGCTCGTAAAGAGTTCAACTTGCTTCATCTAATGACCTCCTCCCATCTATACGTCTCACAGAGCCAGGCACGATCGACTTCACCAAACCGAGCTACTTGGTCAAGGAGAGTGTGGGAACAGCCTACCTGCCCTTGCTTCGTACCAACGGTGCCGATGGTGTTGTGGAGGTCGAATGGACGTAAGTGGGCTTTTTTCTGCCCTGCTGCAGGTTCTTTTTGTCCGTGAACCCTGAGTGGCAGGGCCGTCGCCAGGGGGAGGGGCCAGTGGTGCCCGGCCCCCCCATTTGAAATCTGTGCCACCCCTTTTCACGATAGGCCCTCTGGTTGCTGCATACATCTAATACAGTATTTTTAAAATGTGACCCCCCCTTCTGGTTTTTGGCACCCCCTGCTGCTAAATCCTGGCGACGGCCCTGCTGAGTGGTTCGTGGTTTTTCCGTTAATTGGATTTTCTAGCATTGAGTCAAACAGTGCTTTGATAAAGGCAGTGTTATCGCAAAATCCTATTGCGTACTTTGTAAGCCACTGAAAATTTCTGAATCATTTGAAACATTGTGCTTCGGTTGTGTCCGTTAAGACGATCGCGTATCGAATTAAGACACTTATCTCTGTGTATAACGCAACTTCTGGTTCCTCGTCACCGGTTAATGTCCGCACAATCCACGCTAACAGCTGGGTTTCTGTTTTTGAACTGCGCGTTAATTCGCAAGTGCTCGCCATTTCCAGTGAACTCTGACTGTGAGCATTGCATTTCGTATTGTCTTGCCTGCAAACCGCGCGAATGTCTGTTATAATGCGTAGCCTTCGGAAAACACATTGTCGTTGGTGTTTTGGCGGAAAACCGCGCAGATCGAGAAATTCGGCGTGTTTGGGGGGGTAATTTTCAGTTGGGGGGGAGATAATGGTCAGTTGGGGGAGGTAATTGTCAGTTTTGTTTGCAAACGTAAAGTACGGAGAACCTGACGGCGAAGGAAGGCAAAGATTTCATCGGTCGATCGGGCAAAGTTGTCTTCGAACACGGTGAAGACGAAAAGCACGTTGAGATTCCGATCATCAACGACCACGCCACTATCAAAGACGAAAGCTTCCAGGTTCGATTCTCATCTTGTTCTCCTGTTTTTTGTCGATTGAAGTTTTTATCTTTTCGTGATCAAGTGCGGATGAAAATCGCTTTGTCCTGTTTGCGCGGTTGTCTTTTGCTCAAGAATTGTCAAGGTCAGGAAAATTAACAGATGAATGATGAGGGGCATTTATCCTCCCTCTATGAAAAAACAATATGTTTCTTCTTCGTAACCTTCACAACTGAAATGCCGTTTCAGCAAAGTCTGCTGGATATAAAACGCTTTTCATTATCTATCGAAAAAAAAAACAATGTCCATTTTCCGGACAGGGCCAAAACTCGCCTGAATCAACCTTTCCAGGTCTAACTTCGTTTTCACTGCTTCAAAAATCTTGGCCTCAATGCATATCAGCCTTGTGCTGCTAACACCGAACAAAGCGGTACATCACCGACAAGTGATCTAGTTTTAGCGATGGGACGATACCATCGAATATCAATAGCATAGAGCGTTTTCAGGGGAATGGAGACTGGTATCGATATCGAAATATTTTTGTCTGATTTTCGATACCAAGCATCGATAACGACGACTTAATCTAAGTTTCGCAACTGGCTACATCGGGTATTATATCAAGGGTTCCATACCGTTTGGCCGAAAAGGTACACGGCTGGGACGATAAAACTTGTCTTTGACGAAGTAAAATTGAAATGCTCGCATAGCAAGCTAACCCATCTTCAGACTATTCCTGATAGCCACTCATGGCTTTTGTTTTGACTTCGTTTATCAGTGGGAAACACATTGCTTAGCTCTGGGAAAAAATTATTCCCATTGCTTGTATAAAACATTCACCGTTGCCCAAGAGGTTTGATAACCCGCAAACTGTAGCTCGTGAATTGAAGCTCTGAACTTTTTGAAAATCTGTCGATCGCTTACTTTTAAAAAAGGGCGCGCGCTTTTGGACACAGCGGCGATCGCCCTCTAGCTGCTGCTTTATTGCGATGTGCGGTTTCGTTGGGGCAGGAGGTTAATGCGACCAGTATCGGCGCCAACGACGGCCAGCCGGTGGTCCACTGCGTCGACCCGTTACGAACGCTTACCCCCCAACGTCACAACCTTGCCTGCGAAACCCCCTTCCTTTAACCATATATCCAGTAATTACCCGTCACCTTATTTTGATAGTGTATCTGTCTTCTGCTCGCGTCTAACAAGTCAGATACCGGATCGCTTTGGTGACAGTCGTTGGCACTCTGTAGCTCCTCGTTGATGATAATTGCTCCTGAGTGCTTCACGCATCAGCGCGAACCACCAATCGGACAAAAAGCCGTTGTCACGTGACCCCAAACCCCGTTAACGGCTCCCAGCAACAAACACTCGGCCTGAGCCAGTACAGCTTCTTCGAGACGACGCCTGCTTGCAATAACCCCGCCTGTTCGCTTTATTGCCCTCGTTCTTTCGTTTGCGTTGCCGGCTTTCCTTAGTGTCGCGAACAAGTCAATGCGCTTAACAATGGCAACGCGATCTGCTGCACGCTTTGCGCAGCGATCAATAATTTATCGAAACGGCGTCGCGCGTCTCGAACATTGTGATGAATCTGTGGCAGATCCGGGCACGCCATTCTCTTCCTCTTAAAAGAGAAGAAATATTCTTCGTTCTGGAAAATAGTTTGTGATCCTAGCAAATCAAAACGACTTAACGTCAGCGCGATCTTGTAAAAGTTCAAGCCGCGATAGAAAACGACGAAGGAATCTCGGCCAAGGCTTGTAAGTTGGCCGCTGGCCCGGCACGAGCAAAGAAAGGCGTTGTTGTTGCGTAACTATCGGGAGCTTGTTGGTTTACATTCTGCGAGGTTTATGATGTTCTTCAAAGAGGTCTTACGGCTCAGAGTGATCCCGCAGTGGTTTACCAACGAATTCAATGCTGTTATATCACACTGCATTCTGTTAACCTGTACGTTCGAGCTACTGCGGCGTCGTGGAAAGTCTTGATCAATTGGTTATTAGCTTCCGCGCGGAACGGATTGTTGATTTGCGGTCAAAGAGACGATGTCACCCATGAACATCCTTCACTTCGTGACTGGCTTAAAATCAAGGCAACGTACTGATATCTGCTGAGATAAAGGGGTAGCTTCGTTTTTATGCAAATGAAGAGCCTTCTGGGTCACGCAAGAAAAAAAAACGCCAGTGAGTAGTGCGGATAGCCATTTTCTGGCAGAAAATCGCGATTTCGTTCACAGCTGCGCAGGGCTCCGCGCGTTTATGTCATGTTTCTACCACCTTGCTGGACCTCCTGCCGAATTGGAATATTT
>JGI24159J19872_10007053_pt1 | contig 14691 bp, 8 predicted proteins | sample Ectturendosymbi4_FD_19872 | JGI IMG/M metagenome (IMG submission 19872) | reverse complement strand
TACCGCCGACACTTTCAGTCACTTCGCAAGGAGCTAACATCACGCGTCGCACTCCTGAGGCGGCTTGCTGGCTCCGGTTGGGGCGCTGGAGCAACAAAATTGCGAACGGCCACCCTATCCCTGGTCCATTGACTGCAGAGTACTGCGCTGCTGTTTGGTGCCGCAGTACTCATACCCACCGCATTGACCCCACCATCAACGACGCCTTGCAAATTGTGACTGGATGCCTGCATCCTATACCAGCGGACAACGTTCCAATTCTCGCAGGTATCCAACCTGCTGAGCTTCGTCGCAGNGNANNCACACTATCTCTAGGANGCCGTGCCATGGAGCCTGGACATCTGCTCNACTCAGCGCTCACCCGNCCATCGAGTGCTGTTGCACGGCGTCTCAAATCAAGATACCCATTTGTACTCTCCGCACAGCAATTCATCAGTTTTTCTGACAACAACAACATACGTGAGGCGCAGTGGACGGATCATCAATGGAACGCGGAGTGGCGGATAACTCCACAAGACTCCGCACATTAATTCCAGACACCGGTACACACATCCCCGGAATGACCCTCCCAAGAAGAGCCTGGGTCCCGCTCAACCGCCTCCGCACCGGTGTCGGACGTTTCCGCTCCTGGTTGTACAAATGGGGTATGTCCTCCTATGCGGCCTGTGAGTGTGGCACAGAAGAACAAACGGTCGACCATATCGTCCTCCAATGTCCAATCAATCAACCCCCCGCGGACTGCACGGCCTGACGGTTCTGGACGATGAGACAACCGAATGGCTGCTCAACATCTGCCCCGAATTCTAGCGCGGCCAAGCAGTGGGTAAAAGAAGAACTCGCTCAAACGAAAGAAGTGGTTGTGTTGGTGCTAACGATGCCTAAAGCGATTTTTGTGTTGCGTAGTGCGTACCTATACCGAAAAATAAAAACGTTACGGGTCAGTGGACTGTTCTTTTGCAGTTGATTCCACAGTCACTGCAAACGACAGGCTCACTGAATAATTAGCTGCGCTTTTTGAAGAAATAAAACATTCTTTAACTCACCATCTTTTTGATAATCATTTCAGGTCAGCTGAATGCTCCAACTGGCGCAAAGACGCTAATTACTCTCCAACACTTGAATGCGAATGAGCTGCTTGAACTGACCGGATCCATGCCTGTCTTCACTATCCTGAACCAACCCAGCCATGCGAAAATCACGGTCAATCGAGGTGTGTTGGATGATATTGCATTTCACTCCATGCAGTGCAGTATGACGGTTGAATTTTGAGGAAAAAAGTTATTTTTTTATTTTAAAAAAGGAAAACTGGCCAGAAATTGGGCTGAGTCAGTTGTTCACAAAAAAACTTGCTTTTTCTTAAACTGCGCGCTCTCGCCGTATTGGTGTTGGATTTCTTTAAAGTTTCATTTAATTAAGCAATGACTTTATAAAAGCTTTTGATACCTCGGCTGCAGATGGAAAGACAAAGGAGCATCACGCTCTGCAACGTCGTTCGGTGAACAGCAGCGTCGAGTTCACACATACCGATGTCCAGTCTGGCAATGTGCTGATCGAAGTCGGACGAGTCAATGTGACCAATGTCACCACGGTCAACGACAGCTTCACCTACATGTAATTCTGTTGATTAAGCGCAAGTCCACATGAACAAGCGTGCCGACGTCATGCTGACTGCGCAGTTCAGCTGGCTTTTGCCGTCTGCATCGACCTTTCTTGTTCAGCTTGTTCATGCACTGCCCTTGTCGGTCATCAAAATACGTGCATGTCTTTCGCAACACGCAGAGGTTTTTCACGTTCGCTTTTTTCAGTTTATCGCAGACTTTGGTCTTCTGTCAATCATTTACTGCGCAAACAGAAGCTGACATAAGTTAAAGTATGCCTCAGCGTGCTCGGTGCATATTGTGCAATCAAACACGATTGCGATTGCTCTGTTTGATTACTGACGTCAAAATTACTGGAGACAGATTGATGGCTGCTGATCATGAAATTGAAAAAATACATATTTCGCATTGTCATCCCCCCCCCGCTTCTCGTGATTTTAATAATCTGCCTCCGTGTCGACAACGCTAGAATTTATTGATGTCAAACAAGAGGCGATTTGCTTCAAGCGGTGTGAAGCACAAACCGAATGACAAAAAACGACTTGGCAACATTAAAATTAAATGTTGACCTGGCAAAGTCATGCTCACCACTTCCTTTGCCAGGCTGACTGTGCTGGACAACTCTGTGCAACCTGCTGTCGCCGACCTCATCTTCGAGATCGTCTCTTCAAGTTCCGATCTTTCGCGTCAGGCGCGTAACGATTCAGAAGGTGAGCGTTTTTGGACCAAAGGCATGAAATCGAAAACTGCAGGCTGCAAGATCGTGGGAAGATTTAATTACTGAGGCTACAAACAGATACGAAGTGATGAGTTATGTTTGTTACAAACATTCATGTATCGATTCTTATGTGTTGAGGTACATTTAACATTCCAATTGACATGCATTTTTTGTCGTGGTGCCGCTACTTTCATTTGAAGAATTGCTTAACGGCTTTCTCCCACTAACATAACTCAGGTCCTTACTTCCCATAGTAACGGCAGTAGAAATGCTGTTTCTTTTAAATTAAGTTTTATAACTATCAACATTGAGTATAGGTTGATTATTCGTCGTATACATTGCGATGTTATTTAATCAGTTTACCTTACTACTGTTTGCAGTGACCACATTTACCTCCACTGCTCCAGCAAGACCGAATGCATCCTCCGTTTCTAGTTTTTCGACAACAACCATCAAAACTCCACTGATGACCAGCGCTTCGACTAAAAGTCATGCAACGAAATCAACTCCTATTGCAAGCACTACGAAGCGAGAAGTAAATTTAATGCCGGTAAATGACATGTACAAGTGGTGACTTTTCTCAGTGCTTGTTAGTCGTCTGACACAGGGGTCTCCAAACTACGGCCCACGGGCCAGATGCGGCCCGAGAAGCCATTTTGTCAATGATGAAAAAATAATATATAGAATACTTACGAAAAGTTTGTTGATTTGGTAGAATATGACATATTCCGCAACAATCACATTGCGTAAGACGTCCGGCCCTTGACATGTTCTGTATTACCTTATGTGGCCCTCGGATAAAAAAGTTTGCAGACCCCTGGTCTAACAACCCAATTTGTCTATTTGTGAAACTTAACATCAGCGAAGTTTTCGTGCACTTTGAAAATTCCTTTTCTTACAGCGATAAACCTGATCCTCACGTTTCGTAGGTAAGGGATTCGGATGACACTGCTCCGTGGCTGATTCCTCTCATAGCGTCGATATGCCTCTTGCTGGTCCTGGCCGTCGGCCTCGCAGTTTTCTGCTACGTCCGACATCGTAGGCGCAAGATGGGCCCGAGCTACGTCAAAGGCCACGAAACCGTCCTGCAGTCTCCATCCAAACGGAAGCCCCAACGCCAACAACACGCCACCATCGATTCGCACACCCACGTCACTGTGACGTCGCGCACGGATACCCTGAGCTCGGCTGAGAAGTGCCCGACTGCTGACGTCATAGTGACGCCGCTGCGTGGCCGGCCAAGCGATGACGAGTTCGGTTCGTTCGATGACGGGTACATGTCTAACTCGGTACCCGCTGACGGGGTTTTGGCTTCTGCCGGAGTGGGCTGTTTCACGTTGGCAGATCCGGATATTTCCGCCTCGATGCGATTCTTCGCCGACACCAACACCGGCGACAGAGATGTGCCCAGCCGTCCGATATTGAGAGAAGCGGAGTCCGCCGCACTTTCCTCCTCCTCTGACAGCCTCGCGTCAGATGGTGACGTCAGGAAGCCACATTTTCGTGAAGCGAACGCTTCGCGATCCATGACTTCCCTGCCCCCCCCGACGAACATGAGGTCGAGCGCTCCTTCGCTGCGAGTCAATCAGTACTGGGTTTAGGATTTGATGACAAGTTGCTGGTAGCAGCGCAGCACATTGCGTGAGCGAGTCCAGTGCTTGCGGTGCAGTACCGTTGTTAGAGGTCTTCCCTTGTAAGGCGCTGACGAAAGGAAAACTAAGTCATTGTCAGTTGAACTGAATAATTTTAGCAACCATACGTGGTTCTGCTTTTTGCTTAGTGAATTGCGATTACCGATATGTTCTTTGTGCAAATTTTTATTTTCGCCTTTCGAATTGAAAAGTATTTGATAGTTCCTTTATTGCATTATTTCTGTTGCACGATTCCATTGGAAATAATAATTGTTTTTATCTTTGCAGCCGTTTTTTAAATTGCTAAGGTTTCAATTAAGCATTTTTTTGGTTCTGAGATCTTGATCTGTTTGTGTTACCCACCAAATTGACCAGCTGTTGGCAACCAAATCTGATGTTTTCGCAGTAAAAACAAGTTCACTGGAATAGTGACACTGACGGTCCCAAGTTTCATTCATGTTCAATCATGCAGCAAGTTGATATGAAATATTCAATTTTTGTTCATCGTGTACTATTAGCGTTGATTCGTTTTCAGATATTTTCGTATAATCTTTTGATATACGACCCATTGTTTTCTGCGACTTCGGGAATGTTTCTGACATAAAGCAACTTAGCTTCTGAAAGAGCCATCTTCACCTGACCCGGTGGTTTGTCACCATGCCAAGTTATTTGCTGTTGCAAATAAATTTCGCCGTGCGATTTAATTCAGATTTTAATTTTAATAATAAAGTGCTGGATTTTCAAATAATTGCCGCGAACTTGTATGTCCACATCAGCACTCAGCACCATAGCTCGGGGTCACAATCGCAAAGATTTACTAAAACATCCCGAGATTTTTCTAACTGTTCTCATACTGTTCCGTTCTGTGTTATGCCGCATGTGTGTCTTGTACTGTTTACCATCAGCATATTTCCTTCGCTACCTTTCACCGATTCTGCCCCTTTAATCATTTACCTGCCTTATGCATGCCTTGCTCGTGGCGAATGCCTATTCTCTGTTGACATGGAGGTCGTGGTTTCAAGCAGTATTTTTGCGACGTTACTTTGCGCCACCTCCCGTTCCCAGAACACCTCTTCATCGTTTGTGACGTTTCAAAGTTGAAAATGCATTAACTGTCGTACAATAATGGCGTTCCGACGAAAAACTGCAAAGCTCTTTGTGTGACTTACTAACTAACGCTTCTAGAGAACCGCAGGCACCTGCAAGCAGTGTTCTCTTTTAGTTGAAACACTGTTTGGTCTTAAAAAGTCAGTGTGCCTCAATTTCGGTGACGTCAAGCAAAAAAAATATTTCGTTCTTTAAATGGTTTGCATCGTGTCATTACCCCAATGCCAAAAATGTGCTTGATCATGTGTTTTCGTTTGTATGATACTAGAGTCATTACAAGATTCACTCCTAGAGTTAAGTGAAAAAAAAACTCACACTGTTATGCAGATTAATTGAACACACGATGACCATTGACATGCGATGTACGATGACCCTTGACATGCGATGTACGATGACCCTTGACATGTTGTTTTGTGGCGAAATATATTTTGTTGCTCCAGAAATACTTATCCGGTGTTCCAATCGAATCGTTCGCATGTTTGTTTGTGTCGTCATAAAAGCGGGTTATTGCCGCGTGCAAGTGCAACTGCATCGGCAAAAGCAGCTGCGTTGTGCATTTGAGGTTTGCGCGATTGGCGTTTCCACAGCAACCTTTCTTTCGGATGCGTCGCAGTGTTCGTAGAAATCGCCGAGGGAATGCAGCGGCTTGTTTCCCTTTTATGTTCAACCCATGACCATCAGGTTTCAACCTCAATCTCTCTTGCCCAGATTTGCCAAGATGACTAGCATCCTATTCTGTTCTTTTTCACTCGTTTACCCTTACTTGCAAGTACGTAATAACGAGCGCACCCTACGGTTTTGAGCTGGGTTTCATTTTTCGCTGAGACATTTGTTCATTTGTCCCATAAACAGTATTAAAACTCGCCATAACAGTATTCATTAGCCTACCCTTTTAAACATTATTACCGAATTGACTTAATTTTTTCGATCATTTAAAAAAAATCGGGCTATGACGGGAAAATGACCGAAAAAATAAACCCAGGTTTTGAGCCAAGTTACATTCTGAGGTTACGTGTTTATCAGCAGCTAACTAGGTTTTGTCGTCACGAGCTGTAGTTTTTCAACACAATTCAGGAGGTACCGGAGTCATACTTGGCAAGTCTTTCATACCAAACCACTCAGAAAATTTCACAGGATTGCATGACATTCACGACCCGAAACGCTACACGTCGACATACAAAGATTGTTACATAACTTGCTAAGATCAACGCGTCACCAGGTGATGTCGAAGTACATTGTGTTGATCATTCAGCGGTTGTTTGCTCGGTACCTGTCGCCAATAATCGCTTCATGTCTGTGCAATGATTTCTGATTGTTCAATGACAGTTGCTGATTGCCAAACAGGTTGCATGCTTGGCAATATATTTTTTGGTCATTTTGGTAAGGACGAAGTCGGACTTGCCGTGATATACAAACTTCACTTCCATTTGGTTTGGATGAAGCTGCCATTGGCATCTGTGTAAACCAAAAGAAGCATTGACAGTTTTGGCGAACTGATGCAGCGGTCAGTTAATCGAGTTGCTTTAAACTTTTGCCAAGTGAGCTTCGAAGTTTCTCGTCAAAACAAGGCTTGTAAATATAACTTCAGCCAAAAGCGATGCAATTGAGGCAGCAGCATTTAAACTAAAAAGATAACTCTTGAGACCAAGATTTCATCACACATTCGGGTATAGTGGATTTACCTTTTCGCATTATGAATTACCGTTTCCTAACTTGCGATTGGTGCTTCTGGTGTCGCGCCATCGTCAAAAGTATTCTGCTGCTGCTGCTGATTTGAAGCCTTTTGTAAATAACGATTTACGGCACCAGGAAATCTGTGCAACCGAACTTCAGAACGGTTGAGAGATAAAACGCCTTACTTCGGCTTGGCAGCTTAAAATGTCCGACAGTTTAAATCGAGAGACTGAAAAGCGCTCATAAAGCGACCAGGCTGCCTTGCTGTTGGTAGCGTTTGGGGAAGCCAGCGATTCTACACGCAAAACGACCTTCCTCAAGTAACCTCTACGCTGGCCAACACCCCAAATCTCTACTTCTACACGGGTGTTTCCACTTATGCTTCTTACCCTATTCTGCCGCAGAAAAGAAATTTTAGACAGGTGCACTTGCAGGAGTCATCAACGAGTTCGTTCAAACTGTCGCAAAAGCGTTTACATATAATTTGCTCAAAACATTACACTTGTGTTTTTCCCAAGTGTTTGGAGCAGATTGATGGCCAGTTGTCTCTAAGCAAATTCGTGAGCTGAGGGTTTTACAGTTGGTGGGGGACACGGAGGACGTGTCACGTTTTGTGTGAAGAGCGTTTCAAGTTAGATGGTAGGCCACACAGACAAGTTGGTGTTGAAATAGAGTTTGGTGTAGTATCACTGATACTGTCACTTTATAAATTTCAGCTTCGATAAAATGATTTTTAGCATTTTTCAAGTTTCTAGAGACCGCGATAGATGGTTAACTGCTTCTGTCCGACATTTTACCCTGTGTGACATGCTGTTAGAAAGGTTATTTTCTCGAAACAGTGAGAGTTTTATAGCTGCACATGTGAGAGACCACAGTAGAACCACGATTTGTTTCGTGCAGAATGTAACTGGCTTTGCTGTAACGTTGGTTGTCACGTATACAGAAACAGACAGTGTAAAGTTTAATGATGCTAGTGTATCTAATGTTAGAAAGTTACATTTTCAGGCAAATCTTTACCAAGATATTTGACCGAAAGCAGCACTATTGTGGAGACAGTTTTAGGATCGGCAGTTTTGCAAAAGACTGTCTTCTACCATTAGTAAACAGGATTTCAATCAAACCGTTGGAGAAGTGTTTACCTTGCTATACACTGACCATAGCTCAAAACGTAGGGCTTGACCAGGATTTTATGATAAAATGTAGATTTATCCTCACTTCTTGTAATGTCACGACAATGGTGCCCAACAAACCCAAAATATATTTTTACCGTGACTCTTGCACTTTGTGGTTGTGCTGAATGCATTGGTTCGTAAGTCATTTGATTTATATTACGAAACCCACAATCCAGCAATGTTTTCATCCAATTGCGAAACATTTGCTTTACAGGTACGTGATACCTAGTTTCGCTGGACATTCTTTTCGTGTTAATGCAGGTGAAACCTTGTACTTGTTTGCCGATTCACCGTTGTGCATGTTGATTTCTGTTTAATCTCAAATATATTTTCATATCGATATGTAAGTAGAACCCTTAGAATGAAACTTTTGACATCAATTTCGTCTATTAAAATCTGATGTTAAACTGACAAATTTCATTGTGGAAAGATTGAGCTCAGTGGCGTCACTGACAGAAATCAAAAAACAACAGTCACCAGACGATTAGGTATGCAGAAATTACATTGCAGGCTAGATGGGTATGTATGCAGGGACCGACAAAGGGAGATTGAAAGCATACATCCTCCACCCACCAACAGTAAATATAGATTTCAATTATTTTGTGAAGTAGGCTACGCTAATTTTAAGCCAAACGTTTTTGCTACTGGTAATCAATGGAGGTTTTGGTAGAAGTGGGGCTGTATGCATGCATGACCAGCAGCATTAAAAAGATTTGTAGCTTTTTCAAAAAACGGAAATTGCAAGAAAAATATTTATCGTCTTTGTAACGTTAAGCAACTTGAACAAGACATTAAGCAACTTGAACAAGACATCAAATCGCGCTGTAGACTAACCCACACTTATAATATTCATGAAAATTTATGTGTTTTGTTATAAAAGTGATATGCACGTGCGACCAATGCGATTCAGCATTTTGTGCACTCCATTTGACAGCTCTGATAAAACCCGATTGATATGTTCTACAATATTGCTGTTCTTGTTTGTATCCAAATACGATATTAATGCAAGCAGGCTGAACTACAGTATCGTGTCCAGCAACAAATTTAAGTACATTAATTTGTAAATCATCTGCAAGGATAAAGCAAAGTGTGATTAGTGCTGCTTTCAAAACACTTCTAGACATTAGATTGGGAATCTGTAATTATAAAACGTCACTTCTGCATCAACCCGATAACTATATTGGTTTCACACCAAGCTGTCCCCCCACATTTTACAACAAAATTGCGACCATGGTTGCATCTATAATATAATTATCAAGACAACTATACGATTTCAAGCAAACATAAAGATACAACTATTTTACATGGCTTGATAAGCTACCCCACAACTAATTTATACCACCCGGTGTTGCGTTTTGCGAATTCCACAATTGAAGAATGGTTGACCAACGATTTTCATTTGAGCCACAAGTGGGGTTGGGAAATATCGTAAAATCGGAGTCCATGCGCAAGCAAGAACGGGAAACTAGAACGCTTGACTTCTTCACTGGACGCATAGCGCGAAGGTAGCAACACAAAAACGTCTTACCCAAACTGAGGAAAAATTCTTTTTTTATGGCAAGATTGAAACAACTCATTTTTCCAACATTAAAGAAAATAAAACTTGTTCAACTCTAACCCCTAAAAAATGCGTGTTTAAAGAACGTGGTTGAGACCAGTCTATCCAAATAGCCGTTTATTTCAAAGAGACTTAATCAATAAAATGAAAAGAACTGGCGCTTCTCCCCCTAAATACGTAGAACGTTTGTAGAATAGCGAAATTGAACCGACTAAGAGGTCTGTAATTTCCTCTTACACACAAGGTCAGATCGTTGGAGATGGAGGTAAGCATACGAGGTCAAAAGCTATGGGATTAGTTTCAGAAGAGTTCTCGATGTACTTGAAATATTGACAGCAGCATGATTTTCACTGGGCCTCTCAATGCTGTAACAAAATAAAATCCCATAGAAGAAGCGATATTTTTTAGAAAGTTCCCAATTGTTTTGATGTATTTTAGGCTAGCTGTATTCTGCCTTTGAAAGGATTTTTCATCTACACAGGCTTCAATTTTTTACCCCTGAAGTATCAAGATCTGACACTAAGCAAAGACAGTCAAGCAAGGATAAACGTCACATGTAGGCTACATAACTCGCAGCATTGATATGAATTAAGTCTTGAAAACAGTACAAACAATTAAGTTACATCACGTCCATCAATGGCTTGTGTTTAGAAAAATTATATGGTTTTAAATTTTACCTCTACGCACTATTAGGATTGCAGTTTCTTCATTCTTCTAGATAAATATCAACATGGCTAGATGATTCCTGAAGCAACTTTTTCAATTTGCGCAAGTAACTTTTTTTTCAATTTGAGTTGCTGTAAAGAGTTGTAATCCAAATTGCAAAGGTATGCTTATACTTTGAAAAGCGAAAATGCGTGCCTAAGCCACAGCAGTATCTACATAAATTGGTAGCCTACCTAATAGTTATCAGATGATATACGATTTGGTAAAAGCAAACAACATAATTAGTTTTATTGAAAAACTGGGACAACGCCAAAAGCATGATATCTCTGAAAATACGTTTTTTGGCATTAAATGATTTTAAATGAAAAAGTAAACAAAAGGAAGCTATATATCTCTATCAGAACGATTTTGATCAACTTATAGATGAACACTTTATTTCTTGGAACAAACTCTTTCAAGTAAAATTTGTTTCAGCATTTTAGCTAGAACTCCTTTTGCTCCAGTAAGATTACCAGAAGAATGTTGGATAAATGTTTACAAAATCACTTTGATCGTTTTATGATATTCGACAACAATTCATTGTTACGCTGCAATACAATTCACTTCAAGCTCACAGAAGAATTGCGTAATTTCGACATTGGTCTCCATGTCATTTTTTCTGCTTTGCGTTTCTTTTCAACATCTTTGCTTTACTTATATGCTGATTGCAAAATTATTTCCAGGATTTGCTGAAGGTTTTCCACTTCCGTATCTGTGCAATTAGTATGGAGTTTCGACAGACATTCCCACGGACATTCAATGTGTTTCTGAAGATTTTTCAGAGATACCATAATTACGGTGACGAACACTGAGAGCTGGGAAGAAATTGCAGAAGGGTGTTTAAAACATTATGTCTCTGAGCTGTGCAGTGCACAGTGGAATTCAAGAAAATGAAAAATGCTTTAGGAAATATTCTCACTGAAATATTTTCCGTTAAAATAATTGCTTGAGGCTGTTTTGATCATATTTCGTTTACATTTTGTCTCCCTGAATTTCTTCTTTATGAATTTAAAATCGTCTACTTATAGTTTGGGTCTTCGCTTGGTGTGTTCAATCCTGGGATGCGGAGTCGGATCGCAAGATATCAGAGGTTTTTGAGTGGGGTCGGATTCCTAACAACACTTGGAGCCGGAGTTGGATTTTTTTACCCGACTCCGGAAGTCCAAGTGAAATATTTCTAAATCGCACTCCTTCGCACTCCTAAGTCACGAATCCTAACTCGTGCCGGTTGAATGGTAAGATTTTTTTTCAAACATTTTTTGAAACAGAGAATTCTTGCTGTGCACCACGATTTCCATTGATTGCTGGTTGCTACAAAATTGTTGACAGACAGAGGAGTCGGGAGTCGATGTCGAAAATTTTGGAAAGGTTGGTATCGGAGTCGGAAAATTTTGAAAGCTGGGAGTCCGAGATGGACATTTTGTCTCCGATTCCGCAACCTTGGTTCAATCATCTTCTTAAAAGTGCAAGCCTGCTTGCGGTTGCAGTGGCTCAAATATTTTGTTTTCTGAGGCATCCTAAACATTTGTTTAACAATGCACAAGCTATTGACACATTTGAAACTATTTTTTATATTGATTCAGAATCCCCGCAAAAATCTTATTTTAAATATCCAAATCTTTGCAGGAGAGATAAAAATTCCGCAAAATTCTTAGTTTTTTTGTAAAAACCGTAGGTTCCGGTGACCTATTAACCAATGTTGTACAATGTCCACTTTATAATTAAAAAATTGATTGATTACCGAAACCCAGATTTTACAATGAAGAGCGACACAAAACTCGCTCACCTCGCAAGAAACGTTATCTCACAAAAGTTTGCAATGTTTATGAAAATGTGAGAGACGCAAAATACAAACATGCTTGTCAACATTTCTTTGACTGTTTATGAGCTAAAAAGTTTCATGAATCTTTACATGCGTTGCAATTAATTATTTACCTTTGCTACATAAATCTATGCGACGTTTGTAACACCTCAAAGCTGATGAAATAAGAAAACAACTTGCCTCGTTGCTTACTGCGTGAAAGATGCAGCGATTGAATTCCTGTTTTGAACTCCAGGCTGTGAAATGTAATCTCCTTCTACAATCTCGGTCTTCAAAACTCGTGAAAAGCGTTTTTATAGTGGTTTTATCAAAACAATGATGGGAAGGTCCCACATTTTTGAGATGTTGGCAGAACGTAAGGTTGGCCCTAAAAACTGTATCACTTTCAAACATGCAAGAGTTTCAGCGTAGTGTATAGCACAGGCAGAGACGGATTAAAGGGTAGGGGGCCAGGGGCAATTTTCACTGGAGGGCCGCCATGGCGCATTTCATGACGTCAACATTTGTAAAATTTGTTTTTGCTGATTCGCAACGTTCTCCTTTTTGCTTTTTCTGGTAGTCGATTATGCGCCTGGCAAATTCACTCGATTGTTAGCCGCCCTTGATTGTAAACCGCACTTGAGCATATGTTGCCTAAGCCTCTGAGATGCATTCGCGACGTTCACGTACTCGTGTGTTATCCATTAATTGGCAAACCCGGTATGAAACGATGCTTACACCACTACAACTGCGTTCTGTTTATCATAATCCCTCCTGTGATGGATGTGCACGTGATGCTGAAGAAAATCGAATGCGAAAGAAGAGTTTGGTCTACAAAATGTAGCCAAGGAAAGACTGAACGTCATCTATACCTTTCGATAAAGTAAACAAATAAAAAATGTAAGCCGCTCTTGATTGTAAGCCGCACGAAATGATAAAAAATCGTTATAAGCCGCGGATTACAATCGAATAAATACGATTCTCAACTGCAGGGCGTTCGAAAGAAATTATACCTCGGGGTAGGAAGATCGATACTGGGCCCCTTAGCTTCTAGATTTCTTGTTGAAGCTTGTATAGATTGTTTCTATAATAATTAGAATATAGATAAAACAGCTACCATGCCAAGATTTAGAAATATATTAAGTGTGATGTTGTCAACTACCATGTACACTCGTAATTTTGGGCTTGATTACAGAAAAACTTAGCCTGCGTACTTTCATCCTCCCGAGCCCCAGTACCTCTCGAGCCCGGATACGATGTACCTCCTGCATACGGTTGCCAGCAGTGGCGTAAATGACAGGGGGCAAACCGACCTCCTGGCAAGCTAAATGCAAAAACTGGGCCCCCTATAGTTGACATTTTGATTATTCTTTAGGTTCTTGTTTTTTTGCGTTTTCCGGGCTGTTTTATTTTTAGCTAGTACAGACATCCACGACATCCAGTCATTCACTATCATTTCAAATTTTTTTCCCGACTTTTGGCTAGTGGGCGCCTACGGTTACCGATAGGCCCCCTTCAGCGAAGCTTTGCCAACCCTGGTTCAAAGCTATGGTTGCGCCACTGGTTGCCAGATTCGTTTTGTAAAAATACCGGCCATTTCGATTTGTCAACAGTGCCAGATCTAAGCTGTGCTGTACTTCGTAAGCGACAAAGGGAAAACAGAGAGACAATGAATATTGTTAAGCCACAATTAATAATTATTAATTTTATAATTTGCCTGTATTTTGACTGTTTCATTACATGTCGGTGTGTGCGTGACGCGAAAATCGCACCAAGAACTGCGTCAACAGCAGCAAATAAACTTCGCTGAGAGAAATGTCCTGACAAGATTCACTACTAGAGTCATTATAATTTGAGAAATTCGGCGCTAGTTAGTTTTGAAGTTACGGCAAATTATTTATTTTCAAAATACCGGCTTCGGGCACTGGTTTTCAAAATATCGGCCTTTTACCGGTCTCTGCTAAATTTGTAGTAAAATACCGGCCAAGTCGGTGAAATACCGGCCATCTGGCAACCCCACTCCCGTACTCCCCTCTCGTAGGCCCTGTTCAACTGCATATACAGTTAGCTGCGAGAAAAGAGTTTATGTTATAAACACTGCAGTGTATTCTTACTAAGGAAAAATATTTCCACAGGCTAGTGCAGCGGTTATCAATCTTACTCTGGCCATGTACCTCTTCAGCAGTTCGGAAAGTGAGCTGGTACCCCTAAAGTTTCTTATGACAGAAAGGCTGAGTAAAATAACAAACATCCACTGAATGTTAATAGAACTGTAGGTAGAGTCTATTTTATGTCTCAAAGTTAATTTGTAGCGACTGTACAATAAATGTGCCCAGAGGCGTAACGAGGGAGGCGCAATTCCCCGGGCGCCGAGTCAATAAGGGGGGACCAAATCATTGCGGGGGTGCCGAAAAGTCCCAACAATGTCACAAACACTTTTTTCTATACAGTACATTTGCTTCCGAAAGACCTCAGTTTGTAACAGGGTAGCCAAACTTGTTTCTTGTCTCGGGCCCCATCTAACCTCATTACACCCCTGAATTTACCCCTTGAGATAAGCAAATGTACCCGCAGGGGCACATGCACCCCAGATTGGGAACACCTGGGCTGGAGAGTGACTCGGCAAGAAACAACATGCAGCTGGACAATAAACAGAAACCAAAGATTACAAACAAAAACACCGGAAAAATAACATGTCAATATGGCCAGCCAGTCTGAGTATGAAAG
>JGI24159J19872_10007051_pt1 | contig 14694 bp, 14 predicted proteins | sample Ectturendosymbi4_FD_19872 | JGI IMG/M metagenome (IMG submission 19872) | reverse complement strand
GTTTGGTTTCTTTGGCAAAGTGTCTCTCAAGAAAACACCACGAAAGTTTTTCAAACCAATCTTTTTCACCGCATCTTCGATTTCAAAGTTACTTAGTGGTTTGTTTGGTAAAACCACGTTTTCAACTTGGATGTTCATTTATTCTAAACAAAACTTTCCGATTTCTTTGGCAACATCTTATCAATTTCCAAATCCACTTCTTCAAACTTAATGTATGTTTCATTTTGTTTTCTCGTCTGAGAAAGAATATTCTTAAACTCAACTTCAGAAATTTCGTTGTCAGTCAACGCCTTTGAAACCATGTTACGAATTGAGTTGAGCTGCATCTCAATCAAAGTTTTTTGCTTCTCATGTCTCTGGATTTTGTTGAAAAGGAATTTTTCAATTCCTTTCAGAAAAAATTGAGACACTTCCAAAAACCAAGCTTAATCCTTGCAAAATCTTTCCTGAAATGTTGCCTATGATTTCTTGAAAATTGGCTAAAAAGCCGACATTCAGCAGCAAAAACATACAAAACTGAACAAGTGTGAAACAAACATGAAAAGAATAGATCACATGATGATACTTTTTGACGACTGACTCTTGTTTAAATTTCTCAAAATGGATTTGTTTTTCGATTTCATGCATTTGTTGAATGCATTTGTAGGTACTTGCGCTCACGTAAGAAGTGCATTGTACTTTCAATTCTTTGGCAGCAAGGTTTGCATGTTCTTTGCGTTGGCGTATTAGCGCCATTTAGCGGTGAAGAAAATATTTGAAAAAAGCTCTAGTTAATCGGGTCATTGTTTTATTAATTACGTCAGCAAGTCCACACTGAGGCTATCGAAAGAATTTGTGTGTGTTCACTTTGCTAGTTCATGTCGGTTCTGCTTGACTGCGCCGCCTTTTTGACAGCGTATAGTTCCCTTCCTGCTGTTATTCAGTATTGAAACTGGCAAGCGAGTTTTCGGCAAAGTAGCGCTGGTGAGGACCAGTGACAGCGTCCCTTGGCTTTGCATCAATGCCCTATTTATGCAAGCGTTTTCTTTTAGCTCAAGAAAAGCAGCTACGGTGTTCAGACGATATTTTTTTCGATTTNTGCTGCAAGTAAACGATAAAACGTTCTCGTTTTCAGTAAAAAATNAAATAGAGTAGAAAATTAAATAAAATGTCTTTAAGAAAAGCACAAAAAGACAACATCGCAGCTGTGGTGACTGGGAACAAAACTGTAGATTTGGTGAGTAACAGATTTCCGCAGCTATTATGAATGTTTAGTTATATACCAGCTTGCTGTTATACCAACTGAAGTATATTTTCGATTAGTCAGATCTTCCCAACCAAAACAGCTTACAAAAACACGCTACTGAATATAGGTTGGTGTAAAACAAATTGTTGCAGCCGGTAATGTGAAGGGGAAATTTAAACTGGCAAACTGATCAGAAATCAAAATATTTCCAAAACATTTGGCAAAAAGACCTTGATTCGTTCAGTTGTCTCCGGCAATGTTGAGCATCGGACGAGAGATGTTGGTTTTGGTTTAGGTCAGGAATGCAAAATTGGCTTGCCATTGACGAAAGATATCTTTAGAAAAAAAAAGTATAAAGATATATCCTGGCCTGCTTTCACAATATTTCAAAAGTGTTTAGTCCTGCGTAAGGAACTCACGATCACCCAAGGTCGGCAATGAGAACGACTGAACTAATACAACTTTTTTAAATTCGGGAAGTTATGTCTGATCGGAATTGCTAAAGGTACACATCTTGCTGGATAAAAAGACGTACTCGTATTTGCCGCGAAACCCTGGGGGTTCTACCAAATAATTGTCATTCATATACATTGGGTTTAACTGTGACTACTAGATTTTACAATTGAGTGAGTTTTTAAATGGGGGAACTTCATCTCCGTCATAGCCCCCTGGCTGCGTCATTGCTGCAACCCGTCTAGTTTCATTCAACAATCCATTCAAAATCAAGCAACAAGATCAGAAGTGTCCCGAGAAAATGTGTGGAGGTAATCTCCCAAAACACATCTGCAAGACTCCCGAAAAAGGCTATCTGAAAGTACTCGTACTTGATTTACGCAGTAGTCAAAAAATGATTCAAACGCTAAGTTTCGTTAGTTTCAAAATATTTTCCTCGTTAGCAATTTGCATAGCAAGAAAGTTTTCCCTGTTTACCTTCAACTTTAAAAACACAATCAACAATATTGGTTATCCTTAAAATGGCTTGGGAATGCTCGCTACTTGTAAGCAATGCTACAACCTCTTTCCATTGAGCTTTAATTATGTTGGAGTGGTCTCGTTCATTTTGAAATGTGGTATACAGAGACCGAGTTTCAAGGGGGATATGTCCCCTCAACTAAATAATGTCGTTATTTGTCATGCACGTCATCGTGTATATTAAGTGAATTATCCTGCCAAGATATTACCGAGGAATTTGTGAGGTCCAATGATGCGAGGTTACGTGTGTTTGGAAAAGTATAAATAATATACCGATGTACAATGACAAACAACGGTGTGATTTAGGCGTACTTTTGGGCCATTGTAGGGCGCAACCATGCCAGTTGATGGAAATCTCAGAGATACATGTTTAATAATTGGAATTGCATTGTGTAACTGCCAATTAAGTGAATCTCAGAAATACATGTTCATAAATTCTACCTTAATGTATTGCTGTTTTTTAAAGAATAATTGAAGCATTATGTTTGTTTTATTTACTTTGACAAAGAATACTTCAAGTGTTAATACTAAAGTTTTGTTTACTTAGTAAAGAAGCAAACACCTAGTATACTAGCACAATACTATGTACCTGCACTACCATAACATGTGTGTAGCTAGGGGGGCACTTGGGGCATGGTCCCCAAAATTTATCATTTCCGTAATTTGCCTCTCATTTCGCAATTTTACAGAAATGGTCGTACTACGGTTGAGTGAACATGGTGATGTCATCGAAACGCAAACAACAATATTATAATTATATCACACAAGTTTGTCTTTGCCATACAAACAATTTTTCAATCCCGTATGTTTGTTTCTGACTCAAATACGCAACACCGTTGGATGTAAAACCTGAAGATTAAAGGCAAAATTCTTACAGTGAACTGAAATATCTTCACGGATTTGCGGTGCTTATATAACTTACATAACTTAAGTTGTGTATGAACTAGCTTACAAACCTTTTTAGTGTGCAAAATGTTTTTGAATGAAATTAGCATTCATTAAGCTGGCAATACATTCTACAACCCATTCAAAGTAAATTCCTTAAGATGGGCATCGGAGTCATTCAAACGTTTTCCCATTTGGTTGATTTTGAACAACCAGGGACGGATTTAAGGAGCGCGGGGCCCTAGGCCATCTTAGTTGTTTTTGGGGCCCCACGCAAGTGTGACCTATTTGGCCGTTTGTCTGAAAAGCGTGAAAATGTGCCCCTCTTATGTGTAGTGCCCCCTCAAAAATCTATCTTTTGTGGTTCCGACTTTGGTTCTACGATTGCCTTAGATCTTAAACAGAAATTAAAGCCTTTGCTACATTCTAAAAAACAAATGGCATTGCAATCTTTTCATGGAATTTATGGCTCTTTCGTGTAGTTCAGAAGTTCTCTTCGTTAAATTTCGGTGATTTTTAGCGATTTCATTAGGTTTGTTTTTCGGATATATACATTTTCATGCGGGGCCGTGTTGCCGGCTTCAAATATCGTCTAGCTGTCGATCTGATTATCTGTACATGAACTCCTTTATTTATAGCAATAGCAACCAAATATTTTATGAACCAAACAAGCACAATCCATTCAGTGGACACAGGGCTTGTTTATGCCGTGTTGAAGTTGTCATTTTGCAAGCAATACAAAATATAGTGTTTGAATCCTCTATGGCAAGCGGTTCTCAATTCATTTTGAAGCCCGCACCCCGTCAGGAAGGAAAAATCGTTTTTGCACCCCTTGCACCATTTGATGTATTGTTTTTTGTATTATCAGAGAAGTTCGCACCCCAGGAAGTCCCTTCTCGCACCCCCACCTGAGAACCGCTGCTCTAAACCATAGGCCGATGGTAAACAGCATAAAGACAAGTTTTACACAGCAGCAAAGTATTGTCGCAACACCCTCAGTTAACCATATGAAGCAGGCTCAATGTAGACACGTTTTACCCGTAAAGCTCACGAGAAACTGTTCTAGCTGATTTAACTAACATTTAGATTTTCAACAATCTTGTAAAAACAACCAAACGTAGGATCCAATAATCCAATACTGACAACATTGCTTTTCATCGGAGTTTTGCAGCGTCTGGCAGTCTTGTGTTGTTGCGAGCTTTTTGTCAGTGGAAAATATAACATCAATTAAGCACTTTTTCTTTTTCATTCTTTTTCTGTAACCGCTTTCCTATAGACGGCCTGCATCTCTCTCACGCCCAGGTGCCCAGTATTGTCGTGTTGTTACTGTACTGATAAGAGTCTAGAGTAGACATTTGCATCTCCGCTCGTTTCAAGGTAAATTGTGAAGTTCTGCCTCTGCGCAGTTTCGCAAATTTTTATTTAAAATTGAGTCGTCATAGGAAAGAGTTGCGCGGGGCCTTAGGCCATGGCCTATTTGGCCTATGCGTAACTCCGTCACTGTGAACAGCACTTTACTTTATGATTTAATTTAAAAGCTGTGTTTATTGACTTCTTGACAGAGAATCTGGGAAGTTCCGGAATTACAAAGACATGGCAAGTACTTCTGTTGTACCTTTCATGACGACTTTTGCTGCTTGTGTTTGATTGTCTAACCAAATAAATACTGTAGCTGTAGCTGCAGAATCTGAAGCACTGTTACCAATATGAAAATACAGCTCGATTCCTCTAGCTAGGCTTTTCTTTTCAGTAAGAATAGTTACCAGCTGACTTCATTTTAAAACTAACCGGTTCATTTTAATGGAATATCAAAGAAGTGAATTCAAATTTTTAAGTATTGAGTGAAGCCCTTCTAGTGACAGCTGTATTACAGGTTTACAGGTAAGGAGCAAATTAGTTTTAAAATGCTTGGAACTTTAAGAAAAAGAAGTTAAAGAGCCAAATGATTGGTTTTTAATTCTGCTATAAGGAGAAAAGAACAAAAATAATCAAAAACAATGTTTTACAGTTAAGGTATACCCCAATGCAACATCTCACGGTATGCATTAAATTAAGGCAGCTATCGTGGACAATCCAGGAATCTGACTCTTATTTGCATTTTCAAAAGTAAAACCACTCTCGAGGAAAATCAACCGTGTTACCAAGTTTTGTTTCCTAGAAACACCAGGTTCATAATTTTAATCCACACCATTGTAGTAAGACGCAAAAGGGAAACAAGTGTTGCACAGCGCTTATGTGATAGATTGAAGCGTGTAAGAACACTGTGATGCTCAACGTATACATTTTTTGCTTAATGAGAGGAAAGACAAAATCTAGCGCAATATGGAACATTACTCAATAAAAAACGCATGTGCTCTGAAAATATTCATTGCTTTACCTATTGCATCCCTTAGTATAGGCCCCAGTTAATCATAATTATCAACTGATTATAATAATAATTATTATTACTTAGACCAGGGTCACCAACCTTTTCGATACTGAGAGCTACTTCTTGGTATAGATTCATGCCAAGGGCTACGAGTTTGATACACACTTCTGAAATAAAAATTTGTTCAATTTGTCTTCAATTATGTTATCAATAAAAAATAAAGACACGTAGTCATCAATGTGAAGATACTGATCAAGTTTATGCTGTTGTCACAACAGGCCCGCGGGCGTCCCACGTGGTCCATGCGGGCGACCTGGTGCCCGCGAGCACCATGTTGGTGACTTCTGACTTAGACTTTATGGACATAGTAGCAAAAGCAATGCTACGTAATAGTGACTTATGGTTTTGTCACGGCAAGAACAACGTTAAATTACTCATGACTTTAACCAGATCAGTGCTATAAAAAAATAGGTAAATTATGGCCTGTGCCATAAAAGTGCTACAAAAAAAGAAAATGAACTGTAAGAGTTATTACAATATTATGTTATTGCATCGCTGTAAACTGTGTAATGTTTAATAATGCGGAACTACAATTGTAAAAATTTAAGAAAGCTTTTGCGTTGGCAAAATCCCATTTCAAATATATTTTGCATGGTGCATGTGGTAAGTCCAGATACTATGCAAAACTTGATAAAAAAAATCCAAGACTTCTTCAGTAAAGGTATTTATATTTTCTATTTGGTTGTTCAAGCGCTGCAAGTACATGCAGGCGCCAGCGCTAAAAAATTCAGCTATGTTGAATCGAATGTGTCTTCAAGTGCAAGTTCACGCAGTATTATCGGTGAATTGTATTCAACGAATCTGGTATTGCTTGCTTCACAAAACATGAACCAAATTCTCTTTACAGAGTTGATAAAATTATCCTGTTTGACTTAACAATTTCACTGAGAAAGCCTTAATATAAAATCTATTAACAATGGATTAGAATGCCGTCGGCTCCAAATTAGGGGAAACAATTTTTCTTTCAGAAGTTCTCATTTCGGTTTCAGCCGTGGGAATATGCGGCTCGGACTTAAAATACTGGGCGTACGGGAAATGCGGACGATTTTCATTGGACGGGGAACCAATGGTGATTGGACACGAAGCAGCGGGTGTCGTTGCTGAAACTGGGAACGACGTCAAACATCTCAAGCCTGGAGACTTGGTTGCAATCGAACCTGGTGTTTCGTGCAAAACCTGTGATCACTGCCAGAGCGGCCGGTACAACTTGTGCAAGGAAATGCGCTTCTGTGCCACACCTCCGGTACATGGCAACTTGTGCCGGTACTACGTGCACGACGCCGACTTCTGTTTCAAGTAAGTTTTGTTTGCTTCAGCCCCATTGTTTGCTACCTTTGCAAATAAATTATTAACCTCAGTGGCAAGCTGCCTTGCAGTGACCTAATCTGGTAAGAGACACTTTTCGAAATAATGCAATGACGCCTTTTCAAGTTTTCCACCAGTGAGATATTAGAGCTAACTGTCCTTAAAAAAGCCAATCGTAAAGTTTAATTATATTATGAATTAAACAACGAACTGAATAAGTGCAACAGGTTAAAAACAAACATGGAATCGAGTACAAACAAGAGTATTTGGCGCGTGTGTTTGACGCACCCGAAAAGCAAAACATAGCCCAGTCTTCGTACTTTATCAAGCAGAGTCATAGCAGCCGAAACATGCTTGTGAATAACATAGGCGTTATGGTTTGAGCTAACGGTAGCATACTACAGAGCCAAATTAAGAACTTCTTAGCCAACATACAGAAAACAGGAGTTTCGGAAGCTCTATTTTAGGTTGAAGGCACCTGGTTGAAAACGTTCGACAAGACTATGTAAGAACAAGTCACCAGAAATCCCAATTGTGGAGTGAATGCCAAGTTTTTCCGGTTTTAAACGTTGCTTCTTAACCATGAAAATAGACAATCTTGACATAAATTCTAGGAGTTAAAATTAAAGTATATCTTTTACCAGTGACCACATTACTATTAAGTTTGGGTATCATGGTCGCCAAGACCCATTTTGTAATGTAATGCTTCTTTGAAAGGTTTCATTTTCTCTCTACCTCAGTTGAGATTGCGTCACCAGAATATCCTTGGGTATGTGTTTTTTACATGAATGCATGCAATTGTTTTCCAAACAGGCAAGGCAAGACAAGGTCTTCGGTGATACCCTCAACATTGAAGTTTACTTTGCTGAGAAAAACTTCTGAAATGCAGTGGACAGTTTATTTCATGAATTTCTTTTTCAAATCACCTTCCANACAAAAACGCANTCTCCTTGCAATTCATTTTGACTTGTTNCGACAGTACTGACTTATGTAGATAGATCNTAATTTTATTTTTCCAAACCTGGGCGGGAGCGATTTAGGCGGAAAGCCTTTCNAATAACTGTGGCGACATCTTAGTGTGTTTCGAAACAGAAAAATATGTGAATTCTGTGCATTCCTGTGAGAAGTTCGCGAAAACAAGGTCACCGTTTTCTGAAACGTTTCAATATATTAGTCTCTGAATCTTCTTGCTCATAATTACTGGACGGAAATGTGTACAGCTCCACAATCACTGGTGATCTCATTATTTTCAGTTGAATTTAGGCATGTTGCTTGACTGGAAATTCCTGATGATTACAAAACAAACTTTAAGCTGGAGTTCTGTCATATATGAAAGTTTGTTTGTTGACACTGCGCGTCTTTCGATCACTTTGTGCTGATCATAAATTTCCCAGATTTTGTCAATACGTAATTTTCACCTCAAACGTGAAGTTAAAGCAGTGATACGAATTTGTGTCCATACCAGCAACAGAAAAACCAGCTCGCTCATGTATTCGACAAAGAAAAGCAAAAATATAACTGCTTGCTTTATAACAAAACTACAATATTCACACGAAGTTAAGAGTGCCACAAAGTCTCCGGAATTAAAGCAGCCGGATAAAATCTCCGCAATAATTAAACAGGAATAAAGAGAAACTTTTATGACCTCTGGACGGGATCAATTTGCATACAGATAAAGTAACCTTCCTCAAAACTTTTTAACAAGATTTTGCATTTTTAGGCAACAGTTGCTACAGCTGTGAAACTATTTCCAACATTCGTATGGCTGTTCGATGCGTAGGTTATAGTCGATTTATTGTTGTAACTCTGAGATGGTGGAAATCAGTATAACACACGCAACGTTGAAAACATATTTTTCCACTTAATGCAACACATCACGGTGTGGGAATAATTTCGAACAGACAGCAAAATAATCCAAATTTCATTCAACGACTGCTTGCACCAGCACCTTTTTGCGTTTTTCCGTTAATAACGCATGGCTAAACATGTTCAGAAGATACACCACGGCGTAAGATAATGTGCTTTTGCGGTTACGGTTACACGAAGGCTTCCTGCCACAATCAACGATGAGGAGGGAGCAATGATTGAACCACTGAGTGTCGCCATTCACACGTGCCGCAGAGCCGACATCAAGACCAACAGTCATGTGATCATATTTGGAGCCGGGCCGATCGGCATACTGTGCGGCTTGGTCGCCAAGCAACGTGGAGCAACGCAGATCCTTACAGTTGGTAAAAGTAGATTTTTACATCAAAGAAAAATTTGCCCGGATGAGCATTGTGTATATGCTGTAAGCGATATGAGGTTGTAATAGGGTAGCCTGCAATAAAAAAACAAACACATGAATAGACATTGAAAAATTTAAAGCAGAAGTATCTGCGTTAGTTCAGTATCCGATTGGATCAGGCAAATAAAATTAGAGGCATATTTGGCCCAGCAATGTTTCCTGTGAAGAAAACAGCGAGTGAGGAAAGAACCACTGACACAAAAACGATCTAAGAAAGAGTTGAAACCATTTTGACCCTTAGGTTTGGAACATTCTTCAACTGTTTCAAAAATGTATTTTAACGACAAAAAAAAAATCGGCATAAAACCGAAAAACGGATTTTTAGAAGTTTAAATGAAGAAAAAATTGCATTTAGCTAAGAAATGTGAAAAGAAAATTTTAGAACTAACGAACCAAAATCCAGTCCGTTGTCTTTGATGGTTACGTTACAAATGCTGAAAATACACGCAATTGCGTATTACTGGGCCATTCTTCTACGAATATTACTTGAGCGGATAGCTGACTAGTATCACAGTTGAGCTTATGTTGTCTCGTGTAACATTGGGAGAGCATTCAAAGATCTTACTCAGTGCCTACTCTCGACAAATGCATGTCAAGTGCAATCAGGGTAAAGCGGCGGTCGCATTACCACTCGCAAACAGTTTTTCACTGACGCATGCTTTGCAGAAAATTTCATAAATAAATCATGCTGTTTTTTTCCATGTCTCAACAACGGAATATTATAGTAAAAGCAAGTGATTATAAACATCGTAATTGATTTGCCACATATAACCGATACGAATTTAACAAACAACTGACAACTCTGGCCGAATCAAGCTACTTAGTAATAATTCCATTCATTTTGAGTTAGCAAAAGTAATCAAGTGGAGTCGTAATTTACCAGTGTTCCTTACTTCAACAGCTAGTTAGTGTTTTTTCGAACGCATNACTTTAAAAACTGTGTAAATCTGTTGTCTTCACTTTAGCACTGTACATATCTAAAATTGTCTTGCTNCAGATATTGATGAGCACAGGCTTACAGTCGCCAAAGATCTAGGTGCAACAGATATCGTTTACTGCGTTGACAAAAGTTCTGATGATCCTGAAAAACTATCGAAAGTCTTGCGATCTGTTGCCAAAGACGACGGTTGTCACGCAGCATTGGAGTGCAGTGGAGCGGACATCAGCTTGAAAACGGCCGTGCATGTATGGATTTCCCAAAATGCCGAATAGATATTTTTAATGTTATGTTTACTTGACGAAACCTTTTGAAGGCAATGACTTGCAGTGCAGCTTTCAGCAAGTAACGGCTGAAGTTGATTGACAGAAACATTGCAGGAACCCTGCCAAACACGACAAACTTTTGGATGTCAGTTTGCTGTGCAAAAAAATACATGGCATCAATAAAGCAACAAAGATAACTTTGCTACCACAAGGTCCACAAGATTTGAAACATCGTTTTGTTCACGGAACAAGACGAACGATGTTACCTTAGTCCAGGGGTGTGCAACTCGTGGCCCGCGGGCCAAAAGGGGCCCGGCAGTCAGAGCCGTATCAGCTGCACTCCGTACCCTCCCCCAATTGGGGAGTCACGCTGTCACGGGGGACCCAAAATTCAGTTCCGTCACCACTTAGCCCTCCAGAGAAAATTTCGATCCCCCAAATTGAAAAATGAAGTGCAGAAATCAGTGATGTTGGGGGGCCCTTTGAAAAAAGTGCTTATACATTACAGTTAATTTGGGCTCTTTGAAAGCAAGGTGCTTTACACTTACAGTTGCAAAGGGAGGGGCCGAGGCAAGTGCCTCGCTTGCCTTCCCTTAAACACACCATTGTTTTTAACCCTGACAATGATCTTCTATGAGAATATGAAACCGATTGAACACGTTCTGCTTCACCCGATATGTGTACTTTGTCACCTGATGTGCGTGTGTAAAACCTGTAACCTAATGTAAAGTTATCTTTAAATTGTTCAACACATTGAAGTTGCTGATGAGTTTATCACTTCAAAAAATCAAAGTTGTAATGGGATTTTTCATAATAACCTTGACACGCAGGTCGACTAAAAACAGATCTGGGTGGAAAATCCCTCAGTGGAACCCTGGTCACATGCGGCAAAACGCTTACTACTGTAGCTTGAATTGAACATATGAAGTTTTACTGCCGTGTTTTTGCACGCAATAACGACCAATAGCACAACAATCCGCTAGCAAGTTTCGCAACTTGCCTCTACAGGCAAAGGGAACGAACATGAGCGAACTGCGGGCTTGCGCTAAGCTTGTCGGGACCTCGCGGTCACGACTTTGCCCCAGGACCGTAACCAGGGGTGAGCGGGGGGCGAAGTCCCCCTAAAATTTTTCGTCCACCCTGGAAAAATGTGTTGGAAATAGGTTAAAAATATTGGACAGAGTTTAAAAAATTTGGGCCCCTCTCGGAAAACTCTTCGCAACACCTGGTGTCTCAAGCTGGTTACGGGCCTGCTTTGCCCCGATGGGCCTCGCGTTCATTTATCCGGCCCTGCCTATATGCCTAGTTGTATACGACCACGAGTCAGGCTTCCACTTGATCAACGTATTTTGTGAAGAGATTGTTGTAAAAAAATGTACTATGTCTAGCCCAGGTAGTCTTCTCTTATTTTGTACTGCTTAGGAGCAAGATACCCTTGGTGCTTATGATCAAAAGTTACACATTTGCGTAGCCTGGTGTTCAGACAGCCAGCTGGAGTTAATTGTGTATTGTGCTCAGAAGAGTCTATTTTGGGAGTTGTCCCGAAACAGAGTATAGTGCAGTTAGTGGATTATGGATGTTAACCGTTGCGTCCACGTAGGCCTATGTCTATATTTGTTAACATTTATAGGCGATTTGAGATACAAAATTTTATTAATCTAAANATGTGTCATGCACCAGGATATTAACAGTCCAGACTCAGCAAGGTTTATGCATGNGTATTTCAGCCAGTAAAAAGCCCAATGCGCACGCTTGACAAGCATATTTCACTTCAGCTCATGGCAAAGTTTATTAGTTACCACTAATGAAAGAAAACGTTCATCGCGGCGCACACGCTTTTACCGGCCTCAGGTTTGCTCCTTCGGTGATAATGTTTTCACAACTGGACGATAGAGGATTGATTCTGCTTTCCTGCAAATTTTTTTACAGTTGCATTTCATTACGACATCTCTAAATAATCGCTGTCAATTAAATGACAATTATTGACGACCCAATTCCTTTTGTTAAGCTCGTTCAAAAAAATTTTGTTGGAAACTACGAGGCTATTACGGGTATTTTGGGGTAAATAGTTATAATGTAATTTGCACAATCTGCAAATGCTGTTCATGTTGTGAATTAAAAATACATTTTCAGAATATCTAGCCCCCCTGCACTAACATGAAGGCCCCAATGGAAGACTTTCTGGCGTCGGTTCCCAGACCCCCAGACACGGTGGGGTATTCGGGGGCAGTTACCCCAAATCTTTTTTGTGCCTCCCAAAATTTTGCTGTGCTCTAAAAGTTTCGTTTTAAACATATGATAAAAATAAAAATATTTCCCCCTAAAAATGTATTTTCCCCCAAAACCTTAAAACCTGGCTACGGGCCTGATTCTTCCAAAATTGTGTCTGCAGTTAAGGTTTTGAAGACCATTCGGCCTTTTTGTTTTGAAGACTATTTGACCTCGAGATATAGCATAACGTCGAAAACATTTTTTATAAATCACCATTAGGGGGCCCCTGTAAGCATTTTGGGGGGGGCAGAGTTGGACTGATACGGCACTGCCGGCTGCTCAAGCTTTGTGGCCGGCAGAAAGGGACAGCGAGTTGTCTAATCCGCAGAGGTTGAAACATGCAGCTGTGGCCCGTGGACCATTGTAGTTATGTGGATTTGGCCCGACAGTGCTGCGTGGTTGCACACCCCTACCCTAGTCAATAAGGACAAAAGAGCATGAGCTGTTTGAGTTCTCTCTTCCGGCAGTCACTGTGATCAATAACGTTTTCCTTTTTTCAGTGCTCTGTGAGTCCTCACCAACGAATTCACCAACACGTTACTGACAGTAGCTTAGCGGAAAAAAGTGGGTTACGTTCTATCGAATCTGGGATATGCAGGTCCGGGTGTGACAAGGGGGAAAGGGGGGGCACAACGCCCCGGGCGCCGATTCATTGCGGGGCGTCGAAAAATCCCAATATTGTTGCACGTACTTTTTTCAGTAAAGTACATTTTCTCCCAAAAGACCTTAGGTTCGAACATTGCGGGGTTAAACTTGTTTCTCGGCCGGGCGCCATGTCACCTCGGTACGCCCCTGGGGATGTGACATGCCGCAGTTAATACAATTGCGATCATCTTGCTGGGATTTCATAAAAATTACTACAGTGCGTCGATATTGTGGTTTCTCGTGGACAAACAGTAAAACCGTTCCTCATTTTAAAAAAGTGGGGTGATGGCAATGATGACATTCTTCCCTCGACCGCACCATGCTGTTAACAGAACAGCTTAAATAACTCCCAGATATGAAATAAAAGTGGCGAATAGTTCCATTTGTGAAGATGCGAAACAGTAAAACACGGAAGACCGAAAGTGATAAAATTCTTTTAAAAAAACGCAGTGCGTTTTTTCCGAAAATTCTTTTCAACAATGAGAACGGCAGAAGTCTCACGCAAGGTTGAGGAATTGACAAATTGTCGTTCTTAATGTTATAGTGCACACCAAGCATAGACGGTTATACTCATAATATAATCACAGCGTTTGAATACATCAATTGACAGCTTTCATGGATTAGCGACTGCGTGCTGCGTGACTAAGAAATGACTGCCGAGGTCAATAAAAGCTTTTCCAGTTTTGAATTATAGTACTGTAGATCATAGGTGGCGGAACCGGGGGCGTCGCATGGACCTAGGCCCCCCACTTTTATTTCTGGGAGGGCCTGGCCCCCTACTTTTGAATCTCGAATTTTGCCTAAATATGAACACAAGTAGTATTGGGTCCATTCTTAAAGTAAATCGTTTAATGAAAAAAATGTTGCAAAATTTTGGCAGTATTTTGCCAATATTATTTGTAATATATTGTTTGTAATTTGGAAGTACATTTGGCAGGATTTCGTAATGTTTGGCAGAATACACCGTGCACAGTCTGTCACCCTGCTATGGCTTACTTAGCGCATTGTGTTGTTAAACAGTGTTGCCAGATGGTGTAATACAACACAATTTTTTACAAAAATGGTGTAATTTTACATGCTTGTGTGCATAGGCATCGGGAGGTTTTTTTCCAGGAAGTGCACTAGTAAATTTCTTAAAAAGTTTTTCCTGGGCGGTAAAAGGGGTGAAATTTATTTTTTACCACTCACAACTAAGAAAACAGCATTTTTTGTTGAAATGTTTCAAAATCCTGCCCGCTTCCGACACCCACGTTTGTGTGTAGGAAAAGTTCGTGCCACACCATTAAAAACTGGTGCAGTTATTCTAAATAGTAAAATTTTTGCTGAATCTTATATGCAAAATGAAATATTTTGCAGATCAATTTGAATTGTGTTTTTGTTTTTGCATTGTGCAGCATTAAACAGCTATATCTATCTCTGCGTTGGCAACACAATTGCCATCCTTACCGCAGACAACTTGCAAGTTGCTGCATG
>JGI24159J19872_10007047_pt1 | contig 14698 bp, 6 predicted proteins | sample Ectturendosymbi4_FD_19872 | JGI IMG/M metagenome (IMG submission 19872) | reverse complement strand
GCTAATTAGATAATTAATTAATTTGTTTATTTTAGATCATAACTTTTGAACCAGAAATGCTAGAAAGTCGATCAAAGGCTCAAAAGACTCGGAACTCAAGCCTAGTTTCCAATGAAAACTTCAGAGAAACACTTTGGCCTAGTAGTTGGCCCTAGGCCAGGCAACATGAGCCAAAATGACCCTAAAACTGCTTCACTTATGACGTCAGTCACAAAAAATCCGCACCCCCCAACCAAAATTTTTTTTTCAAGTGTAATTTACTAGGCTGGCCGATCCGGTTGAGCCCTTGAACAGCTCTCTAGCGCAATCGGCGGAGGAGCTAGGGCGTTGGTAAGACAACCGAAAACTGCTGTTTTAGGCCGAAATCAAAGTACGAATATATCGTACCCCGGTTCTCAAAGTGTTAATTAGCTTTCATTGTTTGCCTATATCCTTTTTGTTTTCTTCAAGTTTCTGTTGATAAAAGGAGTGTTTTTGCTACTTTTTTATTTTTGTGAGTTTGTTGGCATATTGTTTGTACTGTTGTAGAGTGCAATTGGCATTTTTGTGTTTATAACAAAATCTAAACATTTTGTTTTTGGTTGTTATAGATTTCATAATCGCTGGTGTTAACCATGGTTTGGTTAAAGTTTCATAATTTTACATTAGACTTGCTTCAGTGGCACATGTTTATCCAGAACATATGCAAATAGACTTATGAATTTTTCATATGTAATTTGTGAGGTTTCATGTACTGTGTTGCTATGGCAAAGCTCATTATACAATGTTTCATATAGATCTGCCCTGAAAAGGTCTAAGGTTGTATTAGTCTCAAAAACAGTGCTTTTGTTAAACTGGAGTCATTTTTCTTCTTCATGATGCATATATTGGCAAGTGGTCACAGATATTAAATACTGGTATGCCTGTTTCAACATCATTCCGTAGGTCATTGGTGTAAATGTGGTCCAGAAGAATTTCCACAGCAGGTTCGTATATTCATTGATGTGAGGGCTTGCTTCTGGGTTCAGCAATTAATTTTAATGATTCCACATATGTAGTATGTGATATTGCTCAAGTCATATAATCTAGCTGTCAGCTAGTAGCTGATAGCTCAGATTGAAAGTCACTAATACTGCAAAAACTGTCTATAAATGACACCTATTGTGATACCTTCAAGGTCATTTCGGCTGGTTAATTCTACCCATAGATTTCTGCAACCTGGTAGATTGATGTTTAGGTCTTTTCTTGGTAGGTAACATACTCCATTAAGGATGAACAAACCTACTCCACCAGCATTAGTTTCAGAGTCAGCATGTAAAAAGTCATAATTTTCAAGGCCAACTTGTTGAATACTGCCATTACGTAGTTTTGTTTCACTAATTGCGATTAATTCTGGTATTTTAGCACAGTTTACCAAAAGTTCCTCTATCTTGTGTTGATTTTTTGGCAAAGATCTAAAATCATGTGCAGTATAGCAATGTGGGCTGGGTTTCTACTGCTAAATAATTTTTGGAAGGTTTTAGGGCTAGCGTATGTTGAGGAATGGCTAATACTGTTGTCCTCAGGACCACTTGTAAAAATAACATCTAACATGTGGGTTACTCTATTTGTCTCTTGTAGATTTAAGTTATTGCCAATAGTGTTTACAAATTCATCTTCGGTGATAGAATTAAAGGGGAATACGCTATCAAGACATTTCATACAAAAATACTTTTTATCAGTTTATGAATAACTCCTAAAATCAGTGAGGTTTAATCCAGTACATTTGATATGACACCAGAGGTCACAAAGGTCACACTGTATACAGTTTTGGTTATTCCTGCATACCTTGAGGCACATGACACATGGATGCTTAGGTGACAGAGTCATGGTGACATGATGGTATCTGACTAGCATATTCAAAACAGTGGGTTACATACGTACAACAGTACATTAAGTTAAGTAAGGTCTGGACACCAGTAATAATACAAAAACACACAAACTAACTTGTTATTGCACAACTCACAAAGCTGTGGCCCATAACTGGATCTAAGATTTGACAGTCGGTAGATGTTATTGAGGTCATTTGCCTGCTGGATAATCACTACTTCAATACCTTCATGCTTTTTACAGTATATTTTACCATTCTTGGTCCATATGTATTTCCAACCCATTTCTTTCCTCCTCACATCTGTTTCATGCATCACTCAATGCAAACGGATGATTGCCTGCAAATAAATCAGGGTAGTCTATGTGCTGTGGTGGTTGACTGTTTTAGGGACTGAGGTTTGCGCAGAATTCCATGTTATGCGCTTCTTCATCGCACTGAAGTATTGTCTTTCAACTGTGGTTTGAGTAGTGTAAAACATCATCATTAGTTATCAACATCGGCCCAAAAATGCCCTGCCAATCAACCTCTACCTGAAATGCAATCGATCTTGGCTAGCAGCCTATCGCAACCAACTACAGGTGGGGCAAAATGACATAATACCTAGCCCCAAAATTATAAATTTGCAGTATATATAAGCATTAATCCACACCTGGACTATTACTTCAATCAATTTGCTGCAAACCACAAATACATATTGATCATTGGTTTATTATTAATGAAATAATGCAATGTTGGTATTGTCATGTCACAATTATCTTAAAATTGGAGGAATTTAAGTCTTCAGGAGACATCATTCGGGAAGGAGTATTTTGCTGAATAATAGATTGTTCAGTGTAGATTATCAGTGAGGTGTTTGTTTTTGAAAGAACCATTTTAACATGCTTGGCAAATACAGTAATAATGATGAAGGCTCGTATTCTTGCCTGGAGTCAAAAAAAGTACCAATAAAAATAATATGCAAATGTAAAAGAAGAGGAAGATGGACCATTATGAAGCTTTTGTCTTCAGCCAAAGGACTACCAAGCAATGCAGTTCCAAAGCATAAATTTGGAGGTGGAAGGAGAAAAAAGATTTCACATGCAGCAGACACCTTTTTGAGGATAGAAATCCAGAAGAAACCTCAGTTAACAGCACTGGATGTGAAGAATCTGCATCCAGAGCTGCTTCAAAATGTTCCATTCCAAACAATTCAGGGGCACCTCCAGAAGGACTCAGGTTTTCCTTCCTGTAAAACCGCCAAGAAACCACTCCTAACTGCAAGTATGAAGAAGCAGTGAATTGTGATTGCCAAGCAACATGTCCATTGGACCCCTGAACAGTGGAAGAAATTAGTGTTTTCTGATGAAAGTAACTTTCAAGTGTTTCGGATGGTTCCTCCAACATTCGACACCCATCATCATCTGATCAATTTGATCCCAGGTCCAAAGTTCCAACTGTTAAACACCCAGATTCGGCCATGGTTTGGGAAGCTTTTTCTGGTGAAATTGGTAGGACTAAGACTGGCTTTTACTTCCTCACCAAAAAACGAATAATGAAACATTAATAAAAAGTACTAGAGGAGCGATTGCTGGACTTGTTTCATAGTAATGGCTGTGAAGTGCTTATGCTCCCTGTGATAAAGCCTGAAAAAGTGAAAAATTATTTCCAACAAAAGCAGATCAAAATGGTTCAGTCTTCTGGCAACTGTCCTGATTTAAATCAAATAGAAAATTAAAGGCAGAAACTTAAATATCTATACAACAAAAAAAAAATCTGGACACCCTCAAAAAATCAGTTGAAAAAAATTGGTGTCAGGAGGTGCGCTTGGATCATTTCCAAAGTTTAGTGTTTCTATGCTTAAACGCTTAAGGGTAACATGACAAAATATTAATGTGTGTGTTTTGTTATATAAAAGTTGCTATTTAAGACCAAATGTTTGTTTTTGAAGGATAAATGAAGCAGGTCATAAGTCATTTTGTGCTAGCTGTACTTATAATAGAGTAGTATTGATCCCATGGTCAAAACACAGAAGGAAAGATTTCCAAGTTACCACTGCATTTGGTCACAGCACATATATTACATCAAAATCGATGTTTGTTCCTACAAACATGGTGCTGAAAAGATACTTAGCTTGAAGAACATTCAACAAATGTCACCCATAGAGCAATGAGAGCTGTTTATCCATATGTACATACACTTATAAAATCGGTGCTGACAATCAGTTGCACAACTGCATCTGTGGAGCACTGTCTATCAAGATAGTGGTGTTATAAATATACTTGTGTAATCACTGCAGAGATGAACAATTGAGTTGCAATTGCTCTGATGATTTTGCATCGTGATGTAAAAGTGAATTACTTGAAATCAATATACTTGACTGATATTTAATCAGATAATGCGACCAATTTCTTAGGCTATAGCTGTCGTGCAAATATGAGAAATTCTTCATAAAAACACAGCTTCAGTGGAAACGAACTAGTGTTACTTGACATGACCCAGAGGAAGGCCTAAAATTATTTAATGTTGTCATAACCTAGCAGGTGTAAACAGCAGATAAAATTCAGCCTGAAACAGCAAAACAAAACGATCGCCATTGGAGACCGTCCTTTCACCATGAAGCAAAATATTGCAAAACAGCTCTGCATGTGCATGGCAGTATACAAGGTTCAAACAGCTTTGCCTGCATTGGAGCTGGCACTGCCAGAGAAGGAAATTTTGAAGCACGTGTGTTCCAAACAATATCAATTTTGATTGTTCAAAAACATTGATTGTTTCATGTCATTGCCCTGGTGCTATTTACACTTATGGAACTATAAACATGCCAGTAATCCTAATGGCTTGGCATACAAAACTCTTTTCCCTCAGATAACAAGAGATGACCAAATGTACAAGCAAGATTCCATTTCACTATTTCGACTTCACAGGTTTGGTTGAACAGTCATGTCTTCAGGCTTGGACTTTATTCATCTGGACTATGCGACCAAGGTAAAACCCCAGAAGCATTCAGTGTTCCAAGTTCCAGTCACAACGACCTAGACTCAGAAGGGCAACTGATAAACTAGGGTAACATTTTGAACTTACTTCACTTTAGCCAATAAAATGTCCATCCAGTTACGATAATTTTTCATCTAGGAAACCGGCAAACTAATTTAATCCATCAAGAAAGCAGTCCTGGCACTTCAGGACTTTTGCTATCATAAAAGCACCAAAAAATCCATAATAATAATAATACCAGGTGCTATTTAGACAAAGCAGGGATGTTGTTCTTCGTACTAATTGTATGCAGCATTAGATGGGAAATACTGTTGCCGGTTCCAAACCATCCACATTAGAGACCTGCACTGGCAGTGTTTGATATTTTATCGGCTTTAATGCTGAGGACCTGCAGTACAAAGGGGTTTCTCATGACAGCCAAACAGAACTTCTGCATGCGCTCTTGTGCTGAGGAGGTATGGCGTCGGTAAGACAACCAAAATATGCTTGATTTCAGGAAGATTTCCTGGTACAATATATTCATGCACTAGCAGCCAAGGTGTTAAATAGTTTTTAGGGCTTTGTCCCTAGTTCTACATGGATAATTTCCTTCACTATGGATCTGGTCGTGTAGCAGTGCAAAAATGCATTCAATATATTTTCTCATTTCTTATATGTTATGTTTTCACAGAATATAGCATTTGCAATTTTGTTTAGGCCTGTGTATAATTATGTGCTATGTGTCTACGTTGTCACCTTTTTTCCACTTGGAAATGGTGACTTGGGTAAGTTATGTTACAGATTAAGTGGAAATCCATTTTTGAGACACTCTGTATTTAATCAATGCATGCATTGCACCATGCCACAATATGCGAGTCAGGGTAGTTAGAGCTTACCCTTTCACACCCAGATGAAACTCATGCTTAAGTTAGCGGGTTGTGGTTTAAGAACTTCCTTGAAGGTGTTGAAGCATTTTCCTATTCAAGTGACATTCAATGTCTGTTTTGAACAATCTTTATTTTCCAGAATACCCAAATGCACAACTCCAGTGAAGATCTACTTCATTTTGATAATGCGTGGACATCATTTTATTGCCATAAGTCGACTTGGATAGGCCAAGTTGTTACAACCAGGAAGTTCCCTTCTCTAAATGTGTTGCACAGTGCGTTAGATCAGTACATTGTTAGTTTTTACTTGACTGCTGTTACGTTGGCTTGTACTGGTTATGGTGATGTGGCAGCGGAGTTGCCAATGGAGATGTTTGTAGCAAGTATAGCTCAAGTTGTTGGCACACTTTATTTTTCCTTCATTCTTGGTGATATATCAGCCAGCTTACAAGCACAAGACATTCATCGAGGACATTACAAGTGCAAACTGTCTGATATTCAGAAGTTTTTCAGGGTGTACAGGGTTGCAGAAGAAACACAACAGCAGGTATGTACTAGAAATTTTTCATGTATTGTTTAACCAGTTTTTTATGGAAAATGTTAGGAACCCTGCAGGGACCTGGTTTCTCTGATTATAGGGACTTGGATCGGGTCCCTAAAACATCTTAAAAAAACTGTTCTAACCTTATAATGACTCCTATCAACCAGGGGAGCCAAGTTGCAAGGAGTCAGAGGTTTTTGGGTGGAGTCAGAATTGGATTCCTAAGAACACTAGGAGTCAGATTTTTTTTCCGACTCCAGAAGTCTGATTGAATTATTTTTTGCATTGCATTCCTAACTTGTACCAGCTGAAATGGCACAATTTCTTTTAAAACTTTTATTGAAGCAGAGAATGCTTGCTGTGCACCACAATTTTCACTGATTGCTAGTTGTTACAAAATTATTGACAGCCAAACTTATCTTGCGTATGTTAAAGAGTCAGAGTCAAACAATCTATGTCAGTCTCAGCAAACCTGCTAACAATTCATGCAATGTTGATAAGTTTGTTGGATAGTTTTAACTAGAACTGCAATGGCATGTGCTATCTTCTGCCAATACTGTAACAAACTGGTTTTCTAGCAGAATGTCGTATAAATTTTGGTTAAACAAGACTAAAGTACTGTTGAAAATATTTAGCAGCTGTGTCATTGATATCATATAGCAGTAGAATCTATTGCAATTGGCATAGAGCATGGTCAAGTCATCTCCTGCAACGATAGTCTCCCATTACTTGCAAAGGGTTTGAGTCCATCCTGTGACAGTGCTGTTATTTTATATTGCTGGTCAACAAACCTCTCTAAGAACATGTGCAATCCTGGCTACTTAACACTTTCGCGTCCGGCCGAAATTGGGAATTCTTGTACCAAAACAACTGGATCGCATGTGGCTTTGTGTGGGAATTTCTTTGCTCTGGTAAGCAATACAAACTAGGGTAGAGTGAATTTTCAAAATAGTGCAATACAAACTTTGAGGTGGTCTAAAAAGTTGGAAACATGACCAAAATTAACTTTAAAATTGATATGAGATGGTTGACCCCAAAATCCTGCTTGCTACCTCACCCCTGGGGTCCTGTCGGGGTCAAATTTCATGAATTCATCTAGAAGTTGAGTTATGACAAATTCATGAAATTTGACTCCTACAGGACCCCCCAGGTCCTGTATTTCGCTGAAGTTTTCATTGGAAACTAGGCTACAATCCAAGTCTTTGATACTTTGGGTGACCTGCTTGGGTTTCGCATTCAAAAGTTACGATCTAAACCAGTGCTTTTCAATCTTTAGAAAGATGGTTAGCACTCTTTTGTTCAACGAAAATTTCATATGCACAACCAACACTAGCAATGGTGTACGCAGAAAATTTTCATGGGGGAAGCGTTCATTCAGTGGCATATGATGGTCATTTTCATTTCATGTCCGTTGTTTGTGACTGTGACGTCATATTCATGTTTCCAAACCAACGTTTTGGCCAAGTTTGCTGACACAATGTGCATATTCCTCCACACGCACTCTCCCTATTTCATGTGTCATTGCACTTAATATAAACCAGGGGTTGCCAAACTGCAGCTTGCGAACCACATGCAGCTCTTTTGAGCTTTCTGAAAATCTGTATATTTGTTTTTTTTCTTCTAATTTCTATTACAAAGCGTGGAAGTATCGCAAAATAGCACTGTGGTAGCTAGCTAGCGTGCCATACAGTATTACTTTTGCAAGTCGTTCCAAAAATAATTTTGATGTCACAAAAATGAGATTGCAAATAAATTCGTGCTTTAGATTTTTGTGTTGCGGCTCTTTGTAACTTGGGTTTTACGATGTGCGGCTCATACATAGAGCAGGTTTGGCCACCCCTGATATCAACTATCAGCGTTCCAAGTTAGGCTATCAGAAGAAAATACACTCAACGCTACGCAGGGGCGCATCTTGGGGGTCTGTTTGGCTGTCATGACAGACCCCTTTGCACCGCAGGTACTCAGCATTAAAGCCGATAAAATATCAAACGCTCTCACTGCAGGTCTCTAATGCGGGTGGTTTGGGACAGGCAACAACCTACATTTCTCTTGAACGTTGCATAGTACTATAACTATTACGAAACAACAATGTTACTGCCTTGTCAAAATAGCGCCTGTGCAGTGACATGAAAGAATCCACGTTTTTGAACACTCGAAATTGATATTGCGTTGAACGTACTGTATTTTCGGGGTATAAGTCGAATTTTTGACCCCTAAAATTTTTGTTTAAATATCAGGGTCAACTTATATGCCTAGTAGACTTTCAGGGTACATTGAAAAATTATTTTTATTGAGAAAATATTTATACATATACACTACATATTTACACTACAATTAAAATCTATTGAATTCATCTTCCTCATCGTCCGATTTAAACAGTTATAACGTTTCCGCATCTGTAAGTCCCGTCAGCACATCGTATGGGTCCCATTCTTCTTCGGCGTCAGCAGTATCGTCCTCGGCATCCATATCTTTCCATAACCAGTCGTCCAAGAAAGTGGGTCGACTTATACAGCAAGTATAGCTTGAAAGTCTAGTTTTTAGGCCCAGAAATTTAGGTCGACTTATCTCCCGGATAGNCTTATACCCTGGAAAATACAGTATGTATTTCTGAATTTCCTCCACTGGCAGTGCCAGCTGTGATGCTGTCAGAATCTCATACACTGCCACACACACGCAGAAGCTGTTTTGTAATATTTTCTCTTCATGGCTCAAAAATTGTGGTCGCATTATCTGGACAAAATATCAGTCAAGCGTTGTATTTCGAGAATAGCCTTTTTAGATTTAAGCACTTGACGATGTTGTTTCTTGTGCAAGAAGTCCTATGTTGATTTCGAGTAATTCACGTTGACATTGCAATACAAACTAATCGGAGGAACTGCCATTTAATCGTTCTTCTCTGCAGTGATTTTGCAAGTATATTTATAACACCGCCATCTTGATAGACAGCGTGCTCCACAGACGCAGTTGTGCAGCTGATTGTCAGCATCGATTTTATAAGTGGATGTACGTTTGGATAAACAGCTCTCATTGCTGTAAGATTGACATTTGCTCTATGTTCCACAAGCTAAGTATCTTTTAAGCACCATATTCGTAGGAACAAACAGCGATTGTGATGTAATAAATGCACTGTGCCCGAAAGCAGTGATAACTTAGAATGTTTTTCTTATGTGTTTTGACAATGAGATCAATACCACTATTCTAAATACGGTCAGACCTGTTTCTCTGAACTCCGATCACAAGAATCCCCGCTATCCGAAACAAATTGTTAGGAACAGATTTCTCCCAACGCATTTCACCCCTTCAAACTGGAAACCTCGCTGTCCGACACCAACTCGGAAATTTAGGAACGGATATGTCATAACAATAGAAAAATACACTAAACCGGTTTACGCCAACTGTTACTTAGTTTTTGATTAAATCACAATGGAAGGGTGAAAGTCAATTTTCTACACACAATGAATGAAACAGTGGCAGACTCTGCAGGATGCAGTTATAGGTCTCATGTATTTTTTTAGCGTTTAAATCTCATTCTGAATGCATACTTGCTTATGTATACGAATCTGCTAATGAACAAAAACAACTATGAGAGTTTCATTTAGTCATGTTTCACATGCAGTCTACATTTTTGCTTAAGTTGACAGTTCTTCTGACTCTACAGTTTGTTTCTGTTTCCCCTTTGAACGTTTGCTTAGGCCAGACCCATAGCCTAGATCTAAATGTTTGGGGGCACAAAACATTTTAGTGGGTCAAGACTTATGTTTTTATTACATTTTTTAACAAAAATTCTTGGAAAAATTTTGAGGAGCACAAAAAAATTTAGGGGGGAATGCCCCCCATGGCTACAGGCCTGATTCCGATTTTCCGGGTACCTCACTAAACCGACAATATTTGACGAAACAAAGTAGTTCATATAAACGAGGACTCACTATAGTTACCATATTTTTGGGACCATAAGGCACAGTATCAAAAATTGAATGCTAGCTGTTCTTTTTTCATACATAAAGTGCACCGGATTATTAGGTGCATTAAATGGAAGCAAAACTTAGGAAAGGCAAACTCTTCAGCTCTTTCCCAATAACTCCTGAGTGCCTGAGTTACCACTGGGACTTTAATCTGTCACACATGCCTAATCTGCTAGACACGAATAGAATAAAATAAAAGTTGTTCATGTGTTTGATTCGGCGTGCGCCAATGTAGTCAGGAGCATCGCCGAGTTATACTATCTGTGGTATGTGCTAGCTACTCTCGTGTGCTGCTCATTGCAATTATTGTTGGTTTGTTATGTCTGTTTACAAAAAAATCGTATCTAGCAATTAGGCTGAAATCCAGGCACATTATATTCATAGGCTGACTCTCAAAGTGTTAATGCAAGTTTAAATGAAACTGTTTGCTTAAAAATCTACTGGCAAATTGTGCAAAGATTAAACCTTAAAATGGCGTTTTTCTAAGATGCAGAAACTTGCACACAGTATTAGTACAGTCTTCAACTTGTGCATGGCAAACAAATAATCAATTCCTATGCATTATAAATGAGGTTATTTCAGGGTCTGACATGGTGTCAATTTTTAAATAGTGTTTGTTATTTCCTTTTTATGAACAATAACTTTTGAAGATTGCACCTGCACCAATTTTTATGTGTTACTGCATTACCTAGTTCCTCGTACAGCTGTTAACACTTTGAGAGCCGGCGTACGATATATTCGTACTTCGATTTCAGCCTAAAAAACAGCAGTTTTAGGTTGCCTTACCAACGCCCCAGCTCCTTTGACGATTGCGCTAGAGAGCTGTTCAAGGGCTCAAACGGATCGGCCAGTCTTGAACCCGAAACCCTAGCAGGTTAGTCGAAAGAATCAGAAGACTCGGATTGTAGCCTAGTTTCCAATAAAAGCTTCAGTGAAATACTATGGTTTGGGCCCAAGGCCAGGTGAAGTGGGCTAGAATGGCCTAAAAGTCCTCCACTTATGACGTCACTCAAAAACTCCGCAACCCCTCAAAAAAAATTTTTTTCGAGTGCAGACTAGAAGACTTGCCGCATATTTTGAGACTTTGAACAGCTCTCTGCCGCTTTTGGCACCCAAGTTGCACATGCGCAAAGCAATGTGCGATCCTGTTGTTTTGGTACGAGAATCTCTGAATCTTACCGGTCGTCACAGTGTTAATTGTCAAACTTTAAAAATTGAAAAGTATGCAAAAATATGAAATGAAATCAATATTGCCATTTTCAAAAAATTTTTGCCAAAAATTTGCCACAAATTAGAGAAACACTTGCCATATTTTCTGTGAAGCCTCTGGCAACCCTGCTTGGCAGTAACCTCTTCTTTTAATTAAACATATCTCATAAATATAACTCGAACTCTTTGGCAGCTGTACTTCATATAAGTAAAAGTAATGCGACCGGCAATTGCACAAGGTTGTATACCCAGGTTTTGGGGTTAGGTTTGAGTATAAAGGCTTAGGTTTAGTGATTAGGTTTAGGGTTTGGTTTATGGTTTAGGTTTCAGGTTTAGTACGTTACTACCAAGCCTACTGAAATCCACTGCACACCCATGCATTACTGTCACATTACAGGTGACAGACAAATAAGTTTTCAAATATCAAGGTCCTCTGCGAACCTGTAGCCACTGCCATTCCAGAACATCTAGAAGCACTTTTATATCCCACAGTTGTAGAACTCTCCTTGTGCAGTGCCAGGCTACAAGATATCAAACATGTCAGGTAGCACGCATGTAGACAGAAGTAGAGTAAGGAACTTGTGGATATTTGTTTGATACGGATAATTGCATAATTTGGTTAAACACATGAAAAAGCTTAGCAATTGGCTATGTGATTAACTGCATTTGTTTGTATTTACAACAAACCTGTGTCATGATTTTACAATAAATTTTTCACACCACTCTTGAGAAATCAGGTGTATAACAATTAGCAGCTATTATTCAGTTAACCGCTTAACATAAGTATAAATATGTGGATATATCTACTATATCGCTAAGACAGAAAGATATTATGACTTTCTAGAAAATGACCATACAGCACCCTACACTGCTGCTGGTCCCAGTGATTACAGCACCCTACACTGCTGCTGGTCCCAGTGATGTCCCATTCCAGATTGAAGCATTGAATTCTTCTTGTTTACTTGATTGAATTTGGCAGATGGGCCATTGCAAGCATTTGTATTTTAATGTTGTTGATTTGCATTTCAGCAGACTTTGAATATGCATTTCGTATATTTCTGTGTAGTTCTTAGTTTTGTAATGTTAGCTTTTATGCATCTGCACAAAGTAGCATTTCTACAAGATCAACTTTTTCCCAAGTCTCATTCTGCCGCATGTTTGATTAATCTTGTATGTGTTTTTAGTTACATGTTCCATTTTCTATCACCCAAAATGTGTTTTTCATAGTTGTCTAGTATCAAATTAAAGAACTGATTCATGTATTGTTTTTATTGTAGGTAATGAATTATTACTACTATCTATGGTATCGAACACAAGGTGTCGCACCTGATAACTTACTGTCTGGTTTGCCACCTTCTATGCGTTCAACATTATGCCAGACCATGTATTCTCCTATGATACACGCTGCATTGGATACGAAAAACTTTAATGAAGAATCTCATGGCTTTTTCCGAATAATTTCAGAGTATATTCAATCGCAACTGCTTCTCCAGAACATGATTGTTTGCAGGTTGGTATATGTTTTATTATATTCTCTGCAAGTACTGAAAAGTAGAAAATTGGGAAAAATTCAGTTGAAAAATTGGGGAAAGACACATGCGGAATTGGAAACATGCATGTAAAATTTGAGATTTCCACAGAAATTTTTGAAAATAATTATGTTGTATGTGCAAAACAAAGCTGACTACCTTTTTTGCTTGTATGTGTAGTGCGAAATTTCCATCTATTCAGAAGTGTCTATTTATAAACAAAATTTCTTGTGTTTCGATAACGGCCAATTTACTTTTGGTAAACACTGCAAATTTGCTGTTAAAATCAAAAGATGCAATTTTTAGTTCTTTTTCACTTCACACAATGCCTTTACCCTGAATGCCTTATTCTAGTTACAATGACCTGCTGTTACAACATCCATGTAGCCTAGTACTACCAGTGGTGCAGACTGGAATAGCTGCCGTTTATAAAGTTTACGTTTCTTCAAGTTGAAATTGTACTATATCAGAACAAGGCTGGAGCTGTGAGGTTGGAAGTAGCAGTTGAGGATGACATAATAATTAGGCTACAAGTAACGTGTTTCAGCTTATTTTCTTATGAACAAAAGTGAAATGTACTTGATGGATAGAAGCCAACACCAGGCTTGAGGCTTGTAAGGCAAAATAGTATTTTTGTAGAAACTCAACCCAAACCTGCATGGTAAGTTCAACTGCTCATGCGGAAATAGTTCAGTAAATAACTTGCATTGCTGGCCATGTCTACATTTTTTAATATAGACAGTTCAGTTTACATCTCAACACATTGTGGGTAGGACAATGTGAATAACTTGAATAGTACAGGGTGCCATAGGTGCCAGCTGCTGGTAAAACCAGCATTTAGATTTGATGGGAAACTAAGCTAAAATCTGAGTCATTTGAGTTTTTGATCAGCTTTCTATAATTTCTGATTCAAAAGTTGGGTAAAATAAACAATATCATTGTTTTTTGGCCATAACTTTAAAGCCAATCAAAGGCTCAAAAGACCTGGATTTTAGCCTACTTTGCACTAAGTTTGGTGAAATTTTTCCTCTTGCAGATGGGGCTCAGGGCCAGATAACCTCAGGCAAAAAGGTCTAGACCAGGACTGCACAACATTTTCTCTATTGCTGGGTGCATTACGTTTACTTATAGTAATTACGGCCACCAGGGAGTTCAAGATATTTTATATTTTGCATTGCTTCCGTTCTGCTTTCACACACTAAGCCTACCCTGCTTCCACGCATTTGTTTGGCCTTCTTTTTACTACTCATACTGTAGACAAATAGTTTTTAATAATGCATGGCCATCCCTCTGTATTTATTATAATTGCATGTGCACGGCCGCATCAATTTTCATCGAAGGCCACATGCAGCCGTACGGCCGCAGGTTGTGCACCCCTGCCTTGGACCTACCCCACTTAAGATGTCACCCACAACAAAAGCAACTTAAAAGCTATTATTTTAATTGCAAACTAGAAGAAATAGGGTTTCAACAGCTCTCTAGCACAATCAATTGACAAGTTAGCACTTTGGCACCTGGGTGGTTTCGGCGATTTTCGCAAAAAAAAAAAACAGCAGTTCACGGTTGCCTTACCAACGCCCTAGCTCCGCTGCCGATTGCGCTAGAGAGCTGTTCAACGGCTCAAATGCATCGCCAGTCTAGTACGTGGCACTCGAAAAAATTTTTTGCCTGGGGAGTGCGGGTTGTTTGTGAGTGACGTCATAAGTGGAGGACTTTTAGGCTACCTTGGCCCACTTTGCCTGGCCCTGGACGCCAACCGTTAGGTG
>JGI24159J19872_10007045_pt1 | contig 14699 bp, 8 predicted proteins | sample Ectturendosymbi4_FD_19872 | JGI IMG/M metagenome (IMG submission 19872) | reverse complement strand
AAAAAGTTCTCAGCAGCAAAAGTGCGCATCATTTTCATCGTGCATTACCTGCCTGACAACTATCTACGACCCTAGCGACGAAATGCCAATGAGAAAAGACAACTTGAAGGTGACTTTTTGAGCAAAACTACCACGAAACAAAACTTTGAACGATTTTTTTCGAAACCCGACTCACTCCCAAATAAATCACAGAAAACAAGAACATTCGCATTGACGCACGATCGCAAAACGTCACCTTCACCTCTGCAGAGGTCAAGTTTTGAGCTCACGTCATGTTGTCCTGCTGACGTCACTAGTGCCGAGCTTACGTGATGGCTTTTTTCGCCTCGACTTATCATCGGACTTAAAACACAGCAAGCAGCGTCTCCAACAACTTCTACGAAAATCGTACCAGTTTGGTTGGAGGTCTTGCCTCTGACCTGATGAGGGGGTTACCCGCGCTCTGTGTGGGTCTGAACCAAGCAACCTACCCCCCTTCCATACAAACATAACTTTGGAATGCTGCACCTGGCTGTAAACAAAAGCAGTAACGCTCGAAGGGGCTGGCGTCAGATGACATAACTTGTTTTGGACTCTTGCCCAGTAAGAACAGCTACCGATGAAAAAGTTTCGTTTCCATAAAAACAAATTTAAAAGAGCGTAAAACGATCGTAACTGTAAAGAACGGAAAAATCTGAATAAGTCTACGCACCGTGGTAACCGTCGTACTGGCATGGCCTCCTGCCTAACGCGTACCGGCATTGCTGAGCGTTCCTGGACAGTATCCTCGGCGCTATCCGCTGTGAGCCCGGCTGCCTGTACTTCTCTGTCAAAAATGCAACTCACAGTTCCAACCTCGCCTGGCAACAACCTGCTCATCTGTTCGATTCTCATCTCAACGGCTCGATACTAAGGCTGCACTCGTGTTTGCAAACGAACAACGACGTCCTCGAGAGCTAGCTCTACTGAGGTGGCACAACAGGACGTTCATTTCTTGCGGAACACAAATAATATTCAAAAATTTATTGAGGCGCAATTGTATTTTTCAGACAACACAGTCGTGTCCAGTGGCTGAGCTCCCCCCGTAAAACCTACGAAAGTAACTTTATTCGCTATGATTTTGTACAATTCGGAAAACAGCATTCGCGATATAAGTCCATTTTGCCGTCCATTGTTTTGTCACAACAGTATTGTGAAGTATACTTCATCTCCTTTGCACTAGCGAACCCGTAATGAGACTTAACTACCAAAAGTTACTCAAATTGCCCCCCCCCAATCTTACTGGCTGGATTCGCGCCTGGTCGTATCCAACGCTGAGTCCTTTTGGCTTTAAAGCTTGCACTGTTTTCACAGACCCCCCTGTTTCAGATTTTCTGCGCTGTTTCTCGCGGAAGAAATGGCCCGAAAGTCGATGTGAAATGCTAAAAAAATTTTTTCGTTCGATTAATTGGATAGAAAATCGTCCTCGAACGTTTGCCAGTTACGGAAACGCGAAACACAACAAAGCCGCGCGCATCGTCCAAACGGAAACGATAACGCCACTCTCACCTTTCACCGGGGCGGGTTGGTAGTGCGTCGGACGGGCCATGTGGCCCACGTTTGGATGGGCCCGCGCGTCGCCGGACAGCGGTGGAGGCTGCTTGGCGCCCCAGGGCATCGACGTCATGGGCTGCTGGATGGCGGGCGCCGATGACGAAGACGAGCTCCTCGATGGCGCTTGCTGGGGGGTGGCGCGACCGGATGTTACGTCAGCGGGAGGCTGTGGAACGACAATGGATCAGGATCGAAAACAACTCCAAGAACTTTCGGCCAAGCATGACATTGGGATTTGCGATGTTTTCACCCCCATCGTCTGGCGCAACTAAGGTCAGGCATTTTCGGCCGCAGCTGAAGTTAAAGGCATTTTTCTTGTTTTCCCGAAACTTGCGGAACACTGAAAAAACGAGGGGGGGAAGCGAGAGAAACCGGAAGCAATTTTAATTTATAGCAGCATTTTGTATTTTCTACCCTGCACAATGTCCACACTTGTAAGAAAACATTTTCAAACGCAAGTCATTTTGGGCTCGTTTCGTGAAAACGCCGCATACCGAGACTTCCCTCCCCCCTCTAAGACAGGCACCCGGTTCAGCATTACGTTCCGATAACAGCTCCTGGGCTGTAGCTTTCTACTTAAATTTTTATTATTTTGTGAAAAGCATTGACATCGCTTGAGTTCAAACAACAGCACATTTTAATGAAGGAGTTCCAGTTTGTTTTCCTCCATTTACTGTTTAACGAAGACTTAACGATGGAATGAAACTGTTGCGAAACGTCTTCTACCGAACGTGTTTTGCTGATGGTGCTGCTCGCAAACCAATTTTACACCATGCTTCACGACACTATAGTGCACATGCTATTCTTTACATATTGGCAGCAGACACATACGATTGCGAACAAACTTGAATCAATTCATTGTTACGTCAAATTTGATTACGTATACATCCTACAGAAACTGCTTACCCCAGAATGTTGGTCAGGCCCTGATGACTGGTAATGCTTCGGGTGCGGTCTTGGCGGGCCTTGCCTTTGATGTTTCGGTTGACTGGAGCCGAACGACGAATGGTAACCTGTCCCAAGTCATTGACGTCATTACGAGCCGAGCACGAATGGCGCGGGTTTTGTTTGTTTTCAAAGCGTTGAAACAAAGGATTCAACCTTGGCACGACGCGCTCGTTCGATGTCGCGAGTTTTTCAGTCATTTACGAATCGAAACGTTTGCGAAGGCGCGTCTGCTGTGAGATGGCACGTGCCGGTAACGTTATTTTTAGAGGTCAGATTTCACCGGACCGCTATCGCCCGCTTTATAATGGAATAACTTTGAAATATTTTTTTTGCGTTCGGAGAACAACATGGGCGGCGTGGAAGGTGAATGAAAACGCCGGAATTTCGTGGAGACCGGCAACTTCAAATCTAATCGCTGTTTATTCACATCTACCAAATCACGATCGCTTTAGCAGTTACTCTGTTTTCGTTTGATACTTGTAAGCAAACTGTATAAACGCTTAGCGGGCCATGGCCGGGCCTGATTGACTGTACAAGAAAACATGTCCTCGGTTCACGGGCTGTGAATGGACTGGACTGTGAGCCATGGGCGGTCCGGGCCTGAAAAGTCTTGGACCATGCCATCTCAAGCGTCTGCTGCTTGCGTCACGGTCTAGTTGATTTTCAACGAAGGGGAGGAGCGGTTGATGACGTCAGAGGCGCGAACGCTGCCATGGATCTTACCACGCGGAAAAAAAAGTTAAATACGTACAAACACGAAATTAATGAAAAAAAAATACATCTAAGGACAAGATTTTTAACCAGCTTACAATGCATCGCACCGCACCTTTTCACAACAACTGTATCGGTATGTCCGCAGCAGAACAAACACTTGAGCGACATAGTTCTATACCAGGGGTTCCCAACCTGGGGCACATTTGCTTATCTGAAGGGGTACATTTATTGTACACCAGCAACAAACTTACTTTAACTTTGAGACAATAAAACGAGGTCTGCTTTTATAGTTCTACAAATCTACAAATCTAAAAATTTATTAAAGTTCAGTGGATTTCCATTATTTCACTCAGCCTTTTCGTCATAACAAATTTTCGGGGTACATGCTCATCTGTCGAAATGCTGAAGGGGTGCATGGTCACAGAAAGGTTGGAAGCCACTGTTCTATACATTTCAGAGGCTCCGTGTCACGAGATAAGAAACAAGAGTCAACTTTAAACTATGTTCTGACTCGAAATAAACATGGAAGCAGCTAAATTCCACGGGTAAAGCCAAAATTTGCAATAAAGGCAGAGAATTGTTTTAAAAGAGCATGCTAAAGGCCGACCTTGGTCGTGCTGGCGGTTCGGCCTATCCTCGTCGCGGTTGTAAACTCCCATGCTTCCTCCACTGGCCTGTTTGTTGAATCTGCACCACATAGTTAAGTTGCTGGTTATGGAGTCACAAAAGAACAGTTTCAACACAAAATTCAGGCTGAAAGTATAACTTTTGAGAAAGGTCCAGGATAGATAATTTTCTGGCAGGCTTTCGCAGTAAAATAACCTGGTTTTCTGAACGTATGAATTAAAATTTTTGGACGGTACAGAAAACGCTAATTTACAATATTATTGATCCACGGTCCCTCAAAATGGAGTAGAACCTTGCTTTGTGACCATCTCCGTATTCAGATGAAATAGTTGCGCGGTCTCTTAAAATGTCTTCATGGCCACCAAAAACCCTGTTGATCCAAACTGCCGCCGAAGCCCGGCGTGACAACAGAACCCAAATAACTTTTGCGGCAATTACAAAGCGCTTGTGAGCGTCTCGCTAGTTGTAATTTCGAATCAAAACATTTCGTGCGCGCAACTGCTGCGCGCGACACCGACAAAGTTCCTTGACTTTTGACCTCACGTGCACCGACGCGTATCGTCCTTCGCAGCGAACCACGGAAAGCGAGGCGCAAAAAAATGTCATTTTGCCGCAGAATCAACAGGAAAAAATGGTTGAACACGAGAAACACCATCGCCTGTACCTCGGAGGCAGCGGGTTGCTAGGTGATTTCCCGCCACTGGACGATTTGCCGTATAGGGAAGCGGTGGCGGGAGGGTCGTTCGGGCTGGTGGGGACAGACTGGCCACTGCCCAGCGAATAGTTGCCCGGCGCATGCTGGCCGCGGGACATGCCTCCCGGGCCAGAATAGCCGCCGTATCGCCCGGCGTCTTTGCCTCGTCCGCGAGCTCTTCCTCCAGACCAACCCCTGAAGAAAACACCGTCTGCTACCGTAGGTCAAAGGTCATGCGCATCGTTATTGTTCCGAAGACGGTCAAGACCCAGTGGTTCTCAACCTTTTCGCTGGAAGCAGCCAAATCCAGACTTACAACTTTCTTAGAGGGCCATACTAAACAAATTTTAACACAAGTCAATTGACACGTTGTGTTTTATTGCAGAACGAAGTCTTTCACAGAAAATATTAGAGGCGTTATTGAAAGACTGCTGAGAGTCGCGCAAACGGTGCTGGAAAGTCGCAAGCGTTGGGAACCACTGGCCAACAAGGTTCGGCAAAATCTGATCAACACTGTCGTGGTCACCTGTCGTTTCTGTCATTCCTCGGTCGATCTCGGTGAGGTTCTCGGACCACAGAGCTGAACTTCTCCTCCTCTGTCGTCGTATCGTCCAACTTAAAAAAAAGAGTTGTTTACTCGTCTCGCACGCCATTGCTTGCCACCTGAAGCCTTGTAGGAACACGGGCTGCTGCTGCTTCCTAGCAACCGAGTGTTAGAACGACGCTGAAATCGCAACGCGAGGCAGTACACCTGCAATTACGCAGACGAAGGAAAATACGTTCTTTGTGGGAAGCCTCATTTCGTTTGAAAAAAACATTTGCTGTCGAATCGACGTCGCCCAGCGACGGACGTGCACACCAACCTCCACTTCAATGTGCTTCTGGTAAGTGGAGGAGCCTTCGATTTCGTTCGCGATCTTCGTCGCATGCGCTTTCCGCAGCTGGAACTCTTCGGAGTCGTCTACTTTTAACTGTACTCTGTCCAGTAAAATTTCAGGGTGAAATGGATGTGTATTATTACTGAAATAGCAAAAAAAGCTCAAAAACGAGGTCTAAATCTGAGTTAACCGGTTTGTGCAAGCAACCACAGTTGTACAAAACACACTACTCACGTATATTCTGGGAGATTGGCGTCGTAGCTTGACTTCACGCCGTACTGTTCACTGTTCGTCCGGAACATTTCCTCCGGAGCCCAACCGTTGGGACTGGTGCCAGTGCCGGTTAAGTCGTCCTGTGTACGAGAATCAGCAGTGAAGAGCAGAAAGCCCAGGCTCAGGGCATTTAAATCGAGGTTAAACCACAGCATGTTGGAAGCAAGCAAACAAGTCTTGTGGAGTTCGGGTTCGGGTTAAATTCCAAATGCGCAATCAATTCCGTTACGGCAGAAAAAAATCCAAAGAAAAAAAACAAGATAAACGATTTTGAAACTGCATCATCTCTTGACACAACTATGCGGCCATTCCGGTGTTTAGAAGGAGAATCACGAAGTAACTGGCAAAGTTAACCTCAAACAGCACATTGATGGTGAAATACACGGTGTCTGTTTGATGCTAAAACGCCTTTACCTCTATTCCACCGATGTCGGAGCCGTCCCCCCCGCCGTCCCATGGCTCGAGCACGCGCGTTGGTTCGCCGTTCGTCGAAGGTGCGATTGTTTCGTGGGGCGCGTCCCCATTTGCTTTCACCGGAGCTAGAAAAGAAAGCGCAGTGAACACTCCCAAGGGCTGATAAGAAGCAGAAAATACGACAAAACGGGTAAAATCAAAGGAAAATACGCTTCACGTACAAATGTCTGCGCGTAAAGTTCTGTCCAAAACCTGGTTATCGACCGCAATCAATTGGCGTCGTGCCACCAAAACTTAGAACCGCAGGACACAGCAACTGATCTGCCACTATCAGGCAGTGGCGTAACTGACGGGGAGCAGAGGGACGAGTGCACCCTATGGCAAGCTGAATGTAAAAACCGGGCCCCCACTTAGATTGCATTTCCGTTTTACCATCCTTTTGGTTTTCAGTAGGCTGTTGCTCTTTGCCTTTTTTGGAGCATTTTCCGGCGACTTAGTGTTTTAGTATAACCATCCGCATCCGGATTCACCATCACTTTGCAAGTCATTCTGAGTGTTAGCTAGTGGGCCCTTTTCAGGCAAGTTGCCCCCCTGGCTCAAACCTCTAGTTACGCCACTGTTAACAGGCTGAAGCACTTCGGGCACGATTTCACGGCAGCAAAGCTGGATATTTAACTGGAGCAGTAGCAGTAAATTGAGTCTCACCAACCTAGAGCATGCTTCAAATCCACATCTTGAAACATAACACACACGATATCCTTTGATTTGAATATAAGCTCGTCGATGATATCCTCTCTCCTCGGCTGGGAGCCGTTAGCGGTGAGCGTCGCTTCATCGCTGACACCTTCCAGTTTGTGAGAAGCTCCAATAACCATGTCCATCTGCGCACGCGAAGTACAAAATATACCATCACCAGCCAGTTTGTCGCTTTAATGATGCTGTTTAACTGCCAACGAGGTGCTGTGACGCGGTCCATCCCAAGCCGTACGACCGCAAGGCAACAACACAGTTTCTGGCGCAGTGGATGTTGCAACGGGGCAGCTAATTGTGACAACACTATTTCCCTTATTAGATCGCACATTTAGTTACATTTTTATTATTTTAGATTTCTTTATTTTGTGCATTAGCTGTTTTTTTTAACTGCAGGTTTCTTAACACATAAATCTTCAAACGATTCCTTTATGTGAGTGTCCATTTGAGAAATGCAACATAGAAACGAGAGAAAATCAGGATCAGGAAATGCCACGTCCTTCATTACAACAAGCCAAGCTCCAAACGCTTGTTTTCTTTCATTTTTTAAAGCGTTTAATGAAACTGAAAAAAAACTAGCACACGCAAAATAACACGGGAAGGAAACAAAACCGTTATAAACAAAGCAGTTGAACAAACTCCATTCAAAAAGATAAATGGAGTGACATCACACGCCATACCAGAAGCCACATACGAAAATTGGTCAGAAACATTAATACATCAACATGCAACATTGGGAACATCTTTAAATTCTGAATATTTTGAGTCTTCCTTGACACACGCAACGTTAATTTCCTGATCAATTTAACGTTCTACAAATTGAACCAGCAATTTTCTGCATGAGCTATTTTTGAGGAAGTGGCAACAACCCACCGCAAGGCTGTGAGAAACGCATGCAGCAGCTAAGGTGGTATTGATGCTATAATGGCAAATGCTGTTGCAAGTCGAGAAACATTCGATGGCACCAGAACCCAGAAAAAAGGTAACGCAATTAAATGATAGAAAAAGAACAGAAAATGGCGGAGTACTCATGGTTTGATGATTCACAAAAATAAAGACATCAACCAACGCAGCGCTCTTCAACCGGTGTGCACGGTGCAGCCTAGGGTGCACCACTATCACGCACACACATCGGTCCATTGATGAGGGGAGCAATTGAAAAGGAGATTATTCCTCAATTTTAGTTAATAACATGCAACAACGAAAAAGCCTTATAAATATCATTTCCACGATTTTGTGTGTGTTTTTTGTAATATTGTATTCTAACAGCCTCTTTGTAAGATGGTTTTCATATCGCTTTCCACCTCGGTTTTCCTTCCACGTCAATAAGGTGCGTGAGTTCGTCAAAACATCTTTAATGGTGCACCATAACAAAGAAGGTTGAAGAGCAGTGACCAATGCATACACCAATGGTCTCAAACACGCGGCCCGAGGGGCACATGTGGCCGCGAGGGTATTTTGTGCGGTCTGCAATGCTTTTTGGGAATTTTCCAATAATTAACATTGAAGATATTCAGTTTATTCACCGGTGTTTCAAAGTGCTCGGCCATCGAGTGAACAACTTCCTTTTAAACGAACAAAGAGAAGGGTAGAGATGATTTCCTTCTTTGCAGAAAGGTGCAAAAGCTGTTTCTAGTAAGGTTCAGGTACCGCATTTGTTGCGTCAGCGTCATAATGCGGACCGAGTGTTACTTTATTAGTCCTCACTTGGCGCTCGGAGCAATTTGAGTTTGAGATCCTTGGCATACACACATCAACTAACGCTAACGAGTATTCTGTTTTTAGATCCTTATTAAGAAAGAACAATCTGAAACTAAGCTGCGCATTTTTGACAATATTCTTTACCCAGAAATGCACAAAAGGGGCCCGCGCACTTTGACAAACGGCACCAAACAGACGGGTAACATTCAAAAATTTGTTTATTATCTCGATACCCAAGCATAGTCTTTCACAGTTGCACCAATACTCATGAAGTAATGAACTACACCTCTACACTACACTGCACTGCACTTACACTTGGACTAATGGTATGGAAAATGCCTTGATACAATCCACCATTTTTCACTTGAACGTTTCCTTTTGTTCCCTGTTGAAAAACACGAAATTTTTAGAAATTTTCACCAACGCCGAACAACGCAACCAATGGCGCCTGTTCAGATCAACACTCACCACCAGTGACGTCAAAGAATGAATTAATCTTGGATTAGAGTAGACTCCTTCACTGATCTGAAAAAAAACAAGTAGGTGCTGAACGTTCAACAACCTGAACTCTGAAATGCAATATATTTTCGGTCTCACGTTCATAACTCTGATTAAAGTGCTATCACAATTTTTGATTGCTGTATTTCAAATTTACAAAACAAAGACACCTACACTAAACTTATCTTGCAGCATTGTTTTGCTCACCACACATAAAACATTTTTAACTAAACATCGGGAAAGTTTTAAGCTATTACAAAAATGCTTTGCTTGTGCTGATTTGCGCCGGCACAATCAAGATGACATGACTGTGCCATCATAATGCGGGCAAACAAACGTTTTGCATAGGTTTGATTGACAGCTCAATACTGTGGTGTTTATAATTTCTGGGTGAAAACAGGCTGGAAATAAAGCATTATCTTTATCGTTTTATACTAATTTGTCACATTCTTTTTCATTGAAAATCTTTAATATAAACAGATGCTATGACCACATCTTTGTTATTTACTGAAAACATATGTAGAAATAACGTGTGGGTGAGAAGATGTTTATTCTATACAAAGAATGTACAAAATGGTCTGGTGATAAAGATGAAATGTCATAAAAGTGTAGGCTGCAAGTACTGCAACCAGAGCTGAAATGTCTTTTCAAAGGTGTAGACCAGCGCTTTCTAACCAGTGGGCCATGAAGCTCTTTCAGGAGGACATTATGATTTTCCAGTATTTAACTAAAACGTTTCTTGAGAATCACCTGATTTTCTATTTATCTGATATGATCATGTGTAATAAGCAAGCTCAATTTCCCCAATAACAGCAAATTGCACGTGTTGTTCTTTGTCATCTCAATTGTTTCATTCTTCTTTTGCCACAACATCTCATAGTGGGCCCCACAAAATGTTGTCAGCAAAAGTGAGTCATAAGCTGAAATACATTGGGAAACATTGGTATGGACTCATGTGCTAGTACTGCAATAGGAGCTCTGGTTTTCAAAGATCAATAAAACTGTAAATACTCTGTGTCGTCTGTTTAAGTCTGAGGTACACGTAATCCACAAAAAAGTAAATTGTTGCAAACAACTTGTGTTGATGGCTATTAATCAAAATACTTACAGGCAACGAGTTAGGAGAATTTCCAAACTTTGATCTTCCTCCTCTGTGATTAAACGACAGCCCGTTTGATGACATATAAACACAATCAATCGGTGCAACTGAAGCCGAGTTTAACATACAAATGCAATTAAACCAAAACCAACTTGTGTGAAAATACAGCGCATACTCTATTGCTAAAGGTCAAGTCGAATTGAGAGTTTGACACTTAAAAATAAGTATTTATTCTCTAAAAAAGTGATGAAAAGATGTAGCAATTTTATCACAAAAATAGTTTAGAGCAAACTCAAAATATATCCAAAAATATTTACCAATTTCTCTGCAAGAACAGATTTTGAAAAAGCATGCTTAAACTAAACCAGTGGTGCTCAAAGTGGTCGATATCGACACCCAGGGGTCAATTGAACCATCCTAGTGGTCGATAAATAGACACAGGGTCGAATGGGGGTCACTGAATGGCAAAGGGGTCGATGAATAACTGCTGGTGTCTATTGGAGCAATGAAGCCTCCAATTCAAAATTATTGTTAATCGGGCAAGGAATGCAAACGGCGTTTTTCAACAATTCAAACAAAATTAAGATGGCTGATCAAATCTCAGCTGCAGTAGTTTAAAAGTAGCCTACATTCGATTCGAATAGTTTTTTATTAAATCATCCATTGTGATGACATTAATAAAAACGGTTCTGTTCGTTACGTCACGTCACGAACAGTATTGCTTACATCTATAGTTCTAAGCATATTTTGGGAATGTGTATTGTTTTATCAAGCATTTCAAGTAAAAAGTACTCAAGTTTATTTTGACACATACTTTCCTTGTATTAGTAACCGTTGGGCTAGGCCAGTGGTCTTCAACCTTTTTTGTACAATCGCCCCCTTACAGGAACTTCGCTTGAAAATCGCCCCCCTACCTATTCTTTGCGTTGTATGAAAATATTCTTTTGTTTTGCAAATAATTCAGCGCTAATGAAATATAAACGGGCAATCTAGTTAGCACAAAACCATACGACCAAACGAAGGAAATGCAAATGCATTTGTAGAATAAATGTTTTTCATTTGCAAAATAACACCTGGTTCGAACTAATGCAAATCTTGCAATGGTGTTTATCAGTAAGTTTTTTTAAAGCAGGTTGCAAGTTGGTTAGTTGTTGTATGGCGGTTCCCCAGTTTTGTTCATGTCAAGACCACTGCGGTATTAATTACGCGTACGCAGTACCTGGCAGAAACCTTGCTCAGAAAAATACATCGTGGGAAATGCTAGTAATAACAGCTGCACTTTTCCCCAAAGTTCTGAAAAACGCTCACAGCACTTAATGCAAAATTTTGACCATCCGTGTGTATGAAATATAGCACGGGCTTCATCGTCGCTTTGGAAGTCAATGAGACGTTCCTGTATGGTGGAATCGCATTCGCTTATGCTAGTTAGCTGGCGAAAAGGTATTTCACCCAGTAACTTTCTGTACACAATGTAACTATCGGCACCTTAGGCGCTCTACAACATGGAAAGTTTGATCAGTAAATTTACCAAAAATACATTTCGTTTTACAACTTATTTAACGTCAGGGAGCTTGAAACAAGGACAACTACTTAGGGGGGCGTGGTAAACAAAAGGTTAAGAACCACTGTACTAAACAAAGATTATAAAACACATGATAACGGACTGTGGCATTTTTTGCCTGTGAAACGTGGTTTGGCAATGCTCTACCGAAGGCCATGAAGACTTCTTTCAAGGTAATTTTGCTAATAATAATACATACGGTTGGAGGGGTTTGTGACAGTTCACGACGAAAATTAACTTGGCTAAACTTGATGGCAACTTGCAATTAATGTTCGCTATCGCCGCGAAAGTTGAAGTGATGATTTAGTGAAAACTATTTTATGATTGTTGGGTCATTTTTACTATCTTCAAAGAAGCTGAAGTTTTTCCTCTTGAAAAAAAGGAGTTTGACCGATTGGGTGTTTTCTGATAGCCATATCAATATTGGTTGCTTTCAACCGATATCAGCACAAGAAAAGCAATTAATGCATACTATACGAGAAACGTCCAAAACCCCCGCATGCTGATGTATACAGGCTAGCAAACGTGATTGCTTCATGTCCTTTTTGTTATGTTGCTCATGCTGCGATTGGGTTAAACAACCTATAGTAAACTACTCAGTGCAACAGTTTCTCTACTCTTCTATCTTACTTTGAATGTAGATGTAAACTCAACAAAACACCTGTACATTCATAACCTTCGTGAGAACCGCAATGCCTGACTTCCAACGAGTGACAATCTCAGTGGTACTCAATAGTTGGTGGATTGAAGCGTTACACAGTACGATGTTGGCTTGATTGTAACGTCACCAGCCCAATATTGTTTTTTTTTAACCTTTGTTATGATCCATGGAGTCGAAAGTGCATCAAATGCTTTTTTAACCAGCAGAAATCGCCCCCAAACCTCCTAAGTCACAAAATCTTCCCTGCAACACATAAAATCGCCCCCTGGGGGGCAATTTTGCCCATGTTGAAGACCACTGGGCTAGGCCACGGGGTCTACAGAAAATTTGTATATTTTAATTAGGAGTCAACGTGCAGAAAAGTTTGAGAACCACTGAACTATACAGTTGTTGGCACAGAATTTTTGCTGTTTTTTTCAAAATAGCTTTGCTAAAGTAGACAGCTAATTTAGCTAACGAATTTCTCATGTAAGTTTCTCATGTTCACATGTGGGTTTGTTTCAACTTAGTACAATGTTCCCTGATAACAAGTTGGATTACAGACAACACATGCCTACAAACATACACACACTTGTGCAATATCAGGAGTTACATTTGGTCAAGTTTGAATAGAACCCAAAAACGTCACACCAACATTAAATTACATTTAGACCTTACCGCAATGCTCACCAACAGTTTTTGGTAAAAATACCGCAGAACTATTTTTGAAACGTGACAGCCTATACAAACCAACCAATCTATTCAAAGATACCAATAAAAGATCCTCCAGTTTACACCTCACATCAAAGAACCTATTGATTACACAAATGCACAAAAACATGTTTTTATTAAAATATCTTGCCTTGAGTTGTTATACTTTGGTTTCCGATTCTTTGCATTGCCTGACATGATGGAGGGCATCAAAATAAATTTGTCTGAGCTGAGTAGAAGTTTGCAGATGCACTTTTAACCAATTTAAAAACAACTGTGTGCTTTCCAGACAAGCAACTTCATGAAATTCCTTCTAGCAATCTGTTTCATCAATGATCCACTCCTAAAGCTCTGGAACAAGATAGCAAATCAATGATATTAACCAGAAATCTAATGAACGAAAACTGCCATCTCTAACTATTTTTAACACCAACTGGGCCAGAGCAAGCATCACAAAACGTAATGCAAATACAAATTATGTAGATTCCTGCAAAGATGCACACCTTGACAGTCATGGATACCACTCAAGTTTCACAAGTGCATGATCTGATCACAACTGAAGTGGCAAGAACAAACTATTTACAGGCTTGCCCACATAAATTATAACCTTTGTCCTCATCCATGGTTGTGCATCAGTTATATATCAACTTTTAAAAGGGTTAAATTTAACACTAACCTACAACCGATGACAGGAAGCAAATATTTGAGTAATAAGGTTATAAATTGCACACAAATAATTTGTTGACTTAAGTGCTGCTACATGGCAATTCGTGAAACCACATGAAAATGCTTTCATTGATTTGACAACAATCAATTTTCTACGAAAACTTTNGTGAACAAATCCNAAGTAGGTAGGACGTTTCACATTTTCAAAAAAGTTGTACATATTTTATGCAAGAAGTTTGNTGTTCAACAAAGTAGTTATTCAGGTAATACCTAGAAACAGTTTACACACCATTCCTCGTAAATTAATTTACACAAGTTAGTGGCAAAGATGTAACTAAGAGAGCAGGTTAAAAACTATCACATGCATTCCAAAAGCTAGGTCAAAAAATGCTTGTCTGCAGCAGAATGGACTGTTAACTGTTACAGAAGTCGAATCCTTTTCTACAGCATGTCTTAATTGAATCACTATTAAACAATTTGTCAATAGCCGACACATGTCCATATTGCATCATTTAAGGTTTCAAAAAGGCTGTTGATATCATTACACATGAGTTTTTTGTCCAGAAAGAAAACAAACCTTTACCCCTAAAAACTTTCGCCCTCAGCATAGTTGATAAAAAGGAGCTTAACCCCCTAACAACCGCAAAAGCGAATAGATTGGCTCGTACGTTTTTGGTTATAACTCGCCAGCTGCTGCAGCTAGAGAGGTGTTCAACCTCATGCATATTTCTATACATTGGGATAATGACATCACTTCCGGGGAGTCGAACCATCCATCAGATATGGTGACTCGAAGTTTTTTTTGGATTCTAGGCTTCAATATGAGTCTTTAGAGGGTTTGATGGACTTTCTAGCATTTCTGGTTCTAAAGTTATGGCCAAACTTCCGGATTTTAATTAGGGAGATCCCCTGAAATTACTCAGCCATGTCCTCAACGATTTGGGGTCTTTTGG
>JGI24159J19872_10007042_pt1 | contig 14703 bp, 10 predicted proteins | sample Ectturendosymbi4_FD_19872 | JGI IMG/M metagenome (IMG submission 19872) | reverse complement strand
CAGTGTGTGCAACACACTGCACAGTGTTCGATTGCACAGTGTGTGCAACACACTGCACAGTGTTCGATTGCACAGTGTGTGAGTGTGTTTCAGGGTCTGCTCAGGGGCTAAAAGTTGAACATGTTGGACATGCTCCACAAATCACAGGTCTCTTAAATATTTGTGTTATTGCGTGAGTAATATCATTTACGTTTTGCCGAATCAAATGAACAATTACGTAACTTTGCAACCCTGCTCAGGTCCAGAACGACCACCAGCACCGTTGGTACCGCAGCCCAAATTGAGTAAAAACTTTTCCCGCCATTACCGAACCTTACTGAAACGTTTCAGGCGCACAGACGCGTTTTTCAACAACTCAGCAATTGTTCCAAGCTGATCTACCCAAAAAAATGAATTATATTTTTAAAAATATAAAAGAAAACATAACTTCATCCCGTAAAATGGGGAAGGCACGCATACTAAAGACACCAAAACGGCAAGCAAATTACATCGGTTGAAGATCAAAATCGTATTCTGCTCGAAACTTGCGGTTCTACAGTATATGGAACAGCAGTAGATTAGGTTGAGACATGAAAATATGTTATTTTCAAGGATATCTGTGCAGTTTTCAGATAGGTACAGAAGCCCAAAATGGGTAAATGGTAAGTAGGATGGTAAATTCCAATCACGAACAAGTAAAATGTTGCGCACTACTGTTGCATCTACACGTGCAAATTCTATTTTGAGCAAAATAGCTTTTTATTTCACGCATCCAGGTAACCAGGGCCAAATTGTCCAAACATTGCTTTTGATACGCGTCAGGTACACAAGGCCGAATGGGGCAATTTCCCTCGTTTACTCGAAATATACAAATCTTATGCCGATTTCGATTGGAATTTCCGAAAGAACGCATAAAAATGCAACTACTAAAAGAATCAGCTTTGAATGTTAACTCAAGTAACCAGTCTCTACAGAGGTGAAGAGTTTGTGACATTAAGCAAATTTTCAATAGGAAATCGATTTCACGTAACACGACGTATCGTCAATCCTACAACCTTTTTCAAAAAGAATCATTCGATTCCTCTTTTTTTCGGCAAAAAATTCATAGGAACATTTTTCACCGTTTTAGGGTTCATTGTGCCGTAGAATCTAATCTAAGGCTTAGATTGTGTCGTTCTTGTCACGAAATAAGCGTTTCGGACATAGCACACCTTTTCTCGTGGTGGATGTTTGCGTAAACGGCTTCTTTCTGCATTCTTTGCGTTTGCTTTTTTTTACTCAGCGGAGCGAAGACCGGAATGTTCATATGGCACAAAAATCAAGATGAGTCACCTTGTAGCACCGCGGGTAATGAGAAAACGCTTTTTTTCACAATTATATTACGCGCCTAACCGCTCTCCTAATGTACCGCTTTAAAAAAATACCACACCGATATTTGAACTTCCTTAGCGTGAATGATTGTTTAACAACCACAGGTTTTCTGGCGAATTCCTTGCTTGCTAACAACACCATCACCACCACTTAAAGATATTTGCAACAAGTACAGAAAACTTTGTTCATCATCAGAGTATTGTTGTCGCTTGGGCACGTCTTTGTTGCTGAGAAATGCGCGATGATTACAGTTTCAAGGCTAAGCGCTGTTTGAACTCGGATAGATGGCGATGGGCAGTTGCTGGTTCGACTTATGCGTTGGAACTTTAATTGCGTGCCTGCGTCTACACACTTGCGTTCGGGCTCGCGCCTGTCAGAAAGCGCGAAAAGCGATGATGCGTAGCTTCTGGCGCCTGCAGTGTTTCCCATTAAGGTATTTTTAATATTCGTATAGTTAATTAGATCTTTCAGGTAAATAAAACTGAGATCATTCGTCGATTGATTGAAACATTTGTTGAACGTTGAATCTCCCCGAACCTTCAAACGCATAATTTTAAGATGATGGTGTTGGCTTTTCTGAGGGTGATTAAATAAATTACTGAGTTACAAAACCCGCTGGCAAAAATTGTCAAAGCAAAAATGATAGCTTCGGTAAATTAAGTGATAAGCACTGGAACATAATTTTCGTGAATGAACGTAAAATGAGAACTTTGATGTTGAGCTATGCGCTACTTTACTACGGTCGTCGCCATCGGGGATGCCAGTGGTTCCCGGCTCTCCCGTTAAAAATCTGTGCCCCCCATTTCATATCTTTGGCCCCCCGGTTGCTGCATACATCCGATGTTGTATTAAAAATTTTCGGCCCCCTTTTGTGGTTTTTCTCCCCCCTGCTGCGAAATCCTGGCGACGGGCTTGTACTCCACTCTTCCACAAAAGATTCGGGCAACAACGCGTCAGCTAGAATGCAGGGAACCAGACTGTACTACAACTGCGGATGTGCAAAAACCGAAAGAAGTCAGAAGCAGTTGCTTTGAAAAAGCACGTCAAATTAAAATTTTCAAAACGTTCACAAGTAAAGTTCTTGAAACGGTGCGCCGGTCAAAAAGCATGGTTCGCATATCGTGCGCACTTTCAAACAATTATACAAAAACTTGTGCCTGCCAAATTTCAACGTTTTTGGCAATTTAGGCAGAAATTTGATAACTTAAAAATTGAAGGGTGGCCTAATTGCTCCAGCTTTGAGAACCTCCAAATGCGTGACGAGCTCCCTGTGGCAACGTATTCGACACAGTTCTGTAATACTGATAGGGAGTGTCGATTTTGCTGATAGGCAGTGACGCTTGTCCAAGTAAACGCACGGGGAGCCCGTTACACATTTGGAGATCATCAAAACTGGAGCAATTAGGCTACCCTTCAATTTTTCAGTTATCAAATTTCTGCCTAAATCAGCTATGTTCAACCCAAATGGCTTACAGAGCCAAAAATCATGTCACTATCTTGACCAGGGCCGCACATTGAATGACATATTAATAAGGGCCGCACGTTGAATTGCTTACTTTGATCTTAGCAAACTAAATTGAGCTTAAGCTAATGTACTGAAAGCGTTCGAATCCTAATTGCAATGGTAACAGACGTGATAAAGTGGCACTGAGGACCATCTGCATTAAAATGTCGAATTGAAGATTATGAAAATAAGGACAGGATGTCAGCATGTAGGATATTTTCACTACAGCGAACACCTAAACTGGGCCACACAAAAGCTTCGACCGGGCCGCGGGCTGGACGTAGCTGGCCTAAATTGTCAAAAACCTTGAAATTCGTCTGGCAAACGTTGCAACTTTGACAAATAATCCCCAATAAAATTCTTTAGGCTACCTAAAATCACAAAGCAGTATTCAACTTTTCAAACAAAGCTATAGGCCAGCATATTCCATTACTGACTGAGTGCATCATAACCACCACTCCCCATGCGCGCAATCCATCCGCTTCTCTTGGTCAAAAAGATACCATTCACTTACTCTTAGCCACAAGTTATACTGTACATCTTACGTCACAAATCCCTTAAAGACATTTCCCCAAGGATAGGTTATCACAACAAGGAAAGACTCAGACTAGTCTACACGTACGCGCAATACGATCGCGAGCTACTGGAGCCAGGCATCGACATAGGAGAATTTGCGAATCAAAGCCTTCTCAAGTGGAAACACTGACCCTCAACGGAGGGTGGCACGCATGGGCGACGACCACAAAACTGATGCGGTTTTTTTCGGTTTGTTTTACGAAGTGTTTCCGAAACAAAAGTGAAAGTGTTTCGAAAACGAAACTGAAATTTGTTGAAACGAAAATTTTTTTATTTAGAAAACATTTGCGAGATGAAAGTGTTTTCGAAACGAAAGTAAAATTGTTTTTGTTTTTGAAACGAAAAGATTTTAATTTGCAAACAGGAGTGAAAGTGTTTCCGAAACGAAAATAAAATTCTTTGAAAGGAAAATGTTTTTGTTTAGAAAACAGTTGTGAAACGAAAGTGTTTTCGAAACGAAAGTTAAATTGTGTTAGTTTTTAAAATGTTTTTTTTTTTGGTTTACTTTTGAAAAAAATGGCAAAAACAAAAATTACTTTATGGTGTCACGCATGGACCACCATACCTTTCAAATCAAACTCCTGCAGTGACTGAAAATGCCAAAGATGCAAGAATATGTATGGTCTTCCAGTAAGTCACAGAATCGAATGTTATAGTGAGCGATTCTCAATGACAAATTTCAAGCTTAGCTTATGCAAGATGACGCATTTGTCTTTTGATTTGGGATTTTTCTTAACCTGCCAATCCCAATGTCACCATCCCAATTGTCCCTGGCCGAATGCAACTACCTATTGTCAAAGGAGCGTTTTACAACGACTGCCAAAACTTGCGCGCGTAGATTTTGAAAACGATGAGATGAAGGTCTTATATTTAGACTGATGCTTTCCGGAACAAGTTTAGAGTAAAGTTGGTTCGCCTAATTCATGTTGTTTTTCGGTCGGAACAGGTAGCGATTTTTGCTAACACAGCCACGAGCACACACCTCTTTTGTAACTACGCACCCTCAATCGTTAGTGCTACTTTTAACACCTGTCTAAACACACTGCTTTCAATCACGAGAAGCACTCTTTCATTTTACAAAAATGATCCTCTGAACAAAGCCAAAGGCTTCCGAAGCTGTACTAGGACTCCAGTCAAAGCGACCGTCAAAACTATTTCCTCTCACACATCATTCCTGTAAGAAAACACAATCAATTTCCCACCCAATGATCAACCGTGACAGCATGAGTGATGATGCGTATCATTCTTTCTTGGCGCGCACATAGTTGTCGCTGTTTTGACGCAATATTTTTTGTGCGTTTACTGACAGGCCGCAGCTCATCACCTTTGATGAGGGGCGTAGTGCGAAAGAAAGAAATGTGGGAACGCACCCAGCAAAACTAGTCATCATCAGTAATTACACAATTATGTTCAGATGCTAGGCAAGAGATAGCTTGTCATTTGTTCATTCATGCGACGTCTGGAGCTACACACAAGAAATCTGAGTAAAAATGCACATCTTCAAGTTAGTTTCCTATGAAAAAACAGTAGAAACGCGTTTCTGCCCCACTACATCCCTGTTTTTTTTAGCGCAACAGAAGTTAGTAACTGTGGATTACGTTTGGAATTCGTACCTTGCCGAAAATGTACTAAAAAATATCAATTACCCAGGACTGCAAAAGTTTGCTACTAATTACCGTCGTCTTCTCCAAACAGGTGAGTAAATGGAAGTGATTGTTTTCAAAAGAAGTGCTGTCTACTTGGTCCAAATTCCGGGGAATTTCGTCGTTATCCTGCAAATGCAAGCATATTTAGCATATTTGAGTTTTAAAGTTTAGGTGAGCAAACATTTATCAATGCGTAAGTCACTGTAGCACCGTTGGTCTATTTGTAGCATTTGTGCTTCTTCAACAAAAGCGGAATGCACCGCAAACCAAAAAACTAAATTACATTAGGCTTTGATTTGTAGGAAATATGTTGGGCTTAACTCATGCGCCTTTTCTTCATGCTATCGAACCATTGCTCAGGTGTACCAAAGCCTAAATACTTCGAAGAATTACAAAAGATATAAAAATAGGTTCTGCGACTGAAAAATATATAACTGAAAAAACGCTCGTAATTGTTGCATTACAATCGAGAGGTTTTCACACTGTCAAGACTTACCGCTGCCGAGTCGCGATCGTGTCGCATTTCGTACTTTTTATGTCGACAGAAATGTCGCATTCCTGTTTGCTTGCCAGCTCTAATCCTAGCTAAGCGCAGGCGCTGCAAATTGAATACAGTTCAATGAACAGTAGCGAGTAGATGGTACGCAGTGTGGTGCAGTGGAAGAAGTGGATAATTTAAATATTGAAGATGGCATTAAAAGGCATGGAACTGCTGAGGATTTTAATTTACAAAAACGTAATTGCTCATGAACGAAGTCACGCGTAAAGTTGCCGTGTAACGTGTTAGGGTAAACAGAGGTTTTGCAAAGATAACATCTCTGCATTATAAGATTCCGTTCGATTACCAATCGCGAGAATATAGAACGCTCTCAAAAGGAGCTACATGCTACCCAAGTTTGTTTGCCTTTACAGCACCACCTACCAATCACTCAAGTGCAAATATAATTCGTACTGTACAACAGAGCAGTTGGTTTATTTTTCCGCGGTTTCGGCGAACAGGCAAGCAACGTTGGTCGTGCCCAAGCTCACGTCCAAATACCTTTTAAATTGACGACACAATAAACGCAACTAATGCGGCCCATAAATCACAGCAGCCTTGCGATATTTTCTAGCGACACATTTGTTCAGAGAGCTCTAGCAGCGCAAGACGCATTTTGCTTCCAGATATATTAAGACTGATGATGCGTTATGTTCGCTCAATCGATTTACTATAAGGTACTTGTCATCTGATGGTCTCAGGTGCACTATTTGACCTGAAGAAAAATGCAACAGATGACAGCAATGTCTAAGTTGAATATGCTGACGGAAGCTGAAGTTACTCGCTAAGCCTAAACAGTGAAAGATGTAAAATCCTCGCAACGTGCAATCAGTAGTTGTAGTATCCAGAAAAGGCAGTCACTTGTTAATCGACAATCGCACCCGTCAAAGTGGCATTCCTTCTCAGCAAGGACGCAATTTTCTTGACGTGTCACCCTTATCACACAGCACACTGAAAACATCACAAGTCGATTAGCTCAGGAAATGTTACTGAGAGGGGTAACCGCAATTTTTATAGTACGATTAATGACATCAAAGGAGTGAAGTGCTTACAAACAACTGTTTATCATGTACATGCAGTCTGATAATATTCCTATCACTACGGAACACTGTTAGCAGCAGCAGCCATTTATTTGTAATTGATACCACCTTCCTTTGTTCTGTTGCAGGTGGCATTTGTAATGCTACGAGTCGCTTGTCAGCTACAAAGTAATACTCCCTAGAGGGCAGAAAGTAAATTTGTTAAGTTTGCAGCAATTCTCTTCGGGATTTCATCGCATGGCCGCAAAATTAAACACTAATGCGTTGGAAATTAAACACTAATGCGTTGGGATCGATCAGAACGTGAAAACGAGTTTGAGGTACCAAGGGTTTGTTCGAAACAAATTGGAAATTTTGAAAAAGTGAAATGTATTGGAACTGACTTATTTCATAGAAGCTAAAAGCTATGATCTATGATTTAGGCCAACAAAGATGTCACTGCAGGTACCAACCCCTCGATATACCTTTAGCCATCATCTGAGGATCTAGACTTGACGTTAGGGAGACATTTGGAGGAGGAGAGTCATCTAGGGCAGGGGTAGGCGATTAATTTGACTAGGGGGCACTTTGGGAAGGCCGCATTTAGCGGGGGCAGCACCCGCTTATGTAAATAGAAGCAAGTCTCAGTCAATTTAGCCTCAGCACTAATATTCACTGTGATAAGTTGGAGGAAATTTCAGATTTTAAGATTTTGCCTGAATGCTTCCGCGGGTATTGATAACGCTGTGGCAGGTCACATTTGGCCAGCGGGCCGTTATTTGGCCACCCCTGATCTAGGGTATGAAGTTTTCGAAATGTGTTATGAATAGTGGGAAGGTATAGAAAAAGGAGCACTCGCTGACAAAGACACCGAACTGAAAGGTGCGATGGTCATTTGGGGGTGATTGACCCACGTCGCATCCCTCTTGTGAGCATGACTGCAAGTCTTTTTCAAAGAAATTGCTGCGGATTGTGCAATGTATTATGAGGTGAAAGCATAATGTTGCTCAGTCGGAAAAGAACTCCAATGACTATTTAAACAACAAACACAATTCGTAATTACAGTAACCATTTAAAAAAAGCATTATTCAAGCATTTTAACTAAAGGCACAACTTCAGAATTCTAAAAAACATTTCAAAAAAAGCACAAAGCAAAATTTAAAAATCATTTTAGCAAAAAGCACGATTTAGGTATGACGTCAACGTCAGTTGTCATCGGCCAAATATGCAGATCGAAGGAGTGTCATCAGAAAATAGCGCTTTAATTCTGGTGAGGAAAAGTAATTCATCTTGCAGCTGTGGACTTGGCGAATTTAAGTTTTCATGTCAAGCAGGCGATTTAAAAAGCATTCTCATGTGCTGCTGACGTCGTGTTCAAAACCCGACATTGGGTACGCTCTTGACAGTGACCTAGGCTAGGTGACAGAGCGCGCGACGCAGACACTGGAAAGCTTGGTTCGAATCCTGGTCATACGGAAAGACTTGAAAAGCGTTGCTCGTGACTTGTTCGGCCTCGTGCCCAGTGAGTGGGTGCAAGGAAAGCTTCACGCGCGGTGCTGCCACTGGCCTGCCACCAGTGCAGCATTCATTCTATTGCGCTGGGTCTGTAGCTAAGCAGTTGATTTAGTAGAAATTAAATCGTTAGCAGTTGGCTGAGTAACACCACTGCTGTGCATTTCGCGCATGTAACGAATGACTTGCACGGTCAAGTAGTTATCGGCTTAATGCTGTGCTTGATACCAATGCTGTTGGTGTCCAGTAAATTAAACTTGCTTCTTTCAGCTTACTATGGTTTTCATTGCTACACATGCAGCATTACATGACACCATACAAGGAGAAGCTGTCCGTACAACCCCTGATATGGACTGCCAGTGAGGCCTACACAAAGAAAGCTAGGCTACTTTCACTTATCAACAGAGTTCGCAAAAAACTTCATCAAAGTCACACATTCCTAGGAAGACAAATCGTGTATCAAATGTGGTTGGAATTTTATTTCGGTTTAACCGCAAGCAAATAAAGCAGTTGTTGGGTATTCCAACGACTTGACCAGGGGTGCACAACCTGCGATCTTCGATAAAAATTTATGCGGCCGTGCACATGTAATTTAAACTATGAGTTATGGCGGCCGCGCACTGATAAGCACTCTTTGTCTACTGAGGATATTTAATAGAAAGACGGCCAAACGTGTGGAAGCAGCTAGGTTCAGTGTGTGCAAGCAGAACAGAAGCAATGGAAAAGAATAAAAAATCTTGAACACACTGGCGGGGGCCATAATTCATAAAAATATGCGTTATGCGCAGGAGCGTAACGAAGGGGCAAGGGGGCATAATTCACAGGGCGCCGAATCACTGCGGGGTACGCCGAAAAGTCCCAAAAATGTCGCAAGTACTTTCTTCAATGCAGTACATTTGCTTCCGAAAGATCTTATTTTCGAAAATGGGGCCACCAGACTTGGTTCTTTAGCCGGGCGCCATCTAACCTCGCTACGCCCCTGGTAATGGGGCCGGCAACAGCTGAAAGGTTGTGCACCCTACACTAGATACAGTCGTCTGCAAACCAGCACTGTCTCTCAGGTCCTATACAATTGCTATCCGCGCGATCGTACCTTATTTAGAATTTTCCCAGCTCTCAAGATGCCACAGAAACATCAAAAGTTGTTTCCATGCCACAGAAACATCAAAAGTTGTTTCAAACGTGCTGAATAAAGCGCTGACGAGCATATTTACTTTTAGAAGGCTGTTTCTATGTAAAACACAGTGGTTTGATGGTTTACCATGTGGCCGGGATGTCTGAAACCCCTTACGATAGGTAAGAAACACAAACAACAAAAAACAAATGGAAGCAATCGGTGCACAAGAAAAAAAATTTACATGATATTAGCACGAGGCGCCGAAAAGCAAGATCTCGAAAAGTAAAACAAAAGAGTTATTTCTGTGTATTGATTGTCTCAAAGCGTTCAGACCAATGTTCAATGTTCTAGAGAGTGCTGTACATGAGGAGTAAATGCGGAAATAGGACCCGAACAACAGTACTTGCTTATTAAAATAAAGTTCGTTAGCAAGTGCAACGAAACGAGCACTTATTGCGCGGTTAGCCAAACTAAGACAAAAGAAATTTGTGTAATGCGCCTTGAATGCAAATGGAAAAATCGATTTTAAGTGCTGAGAAAACGTTCACCATGTTTTAGGGCAAGTGTGTGGTATGGATTGTTGCCCGGTGTTATCAGGGTTGCAGAGTCAGAGCCGGAGTCGGAGTCGTAAGGAGTCGGAGTTTTTTGGATGGAGTCGGATTCCTAACAACATTAGGAGTCGGAGTCGGTTTCGGAGTCGGATTTTTNGTCCGACTCCAGAAGCATAATTGGATCATTTTTCATCACAATCCTAAGTTGGGAATTCCTGTTGCAATGGCACAATTTCTTTTGAAACTTTTGTTGAAACAGAGATTTCTTGTTGTGCACCACGATTTCCATTGACTGTTAATTGCTACAAATTTGTTAACAGCCAGACTTCTTCTCCTTTATGTTGAAGAGTCGGAGTCGGGAGTCGGAGTCGGAAATTTTTGAAAGTTTGGAGTCGGGAGTCGGAGTCGAAAATTTTGGGAAGGTCGGAGTTGGAGTCGGTCACTATCCCTCCGACTCCACAACCCTGGGGCTCTTCCAGATAGGTGGAAGGGTTGAACGGCTGCAACGCTTGTTTGGTGGTTATGGATAAAACATAGTTCATTAGGGTATTTACAAAATGATTAGGTTGTTGACGAAAAACAAAGGAATACATATTTTTTTAAATAGGATTCAGACATTTAATATTTGGTGCTTTATACCTGTTTAGCGTTTTGTGCAATGGTAATTTGTTTGAACTCTGCGTCCAGAGTGTAAAATCTTACAAAATCTTTATTTTGAGCTGTGGTCGGTTAAAAGCGAGCGTCCTTGTTATCTTCAGCCCAATTTAGAACTAAATAATATGAGTATGCACTATGCGGTGTAGCAAATTAACCAAGCAACAAAACTGAAATAATGATGAAGCACATTCTAAAAGCTAGTGAAATTCATTTTCTCAATTTGTCAACTTAGGTTTTCCATTTAATGCATCGCCAAACATTACAGCAAGATGTTCAGCTGCATTTTGTTTGCTCACTTTGCGATGGTTCTTAAGGACTCTTACAATTAAATCAATAATGTTCCTGATTAACATGCCATTGTTTTTGGTGTAGCGAACGAGAAATTTGTCAGCTCCACTAAGACCTCATTAGTCAATTTGCGTATTTGTCAATATTATTCGTGTAGACATGTACATTTATGTCATTAGCAGAAACACCATGTGTTGACGTTCATTGCTTTAACAATATCAGTGGTAAATACCAGTAAACAAACAGCCAAAAGTAGCAGTTTATGGCACACGGTAGGTTATTGTTAGATGCAATAACATTATATGCGTAATTTTGGGACATTGTTTTCTGCCTTTCAGTTTTTTTTTAATATGTATTTATTCATTTATTTGCTTATTTCAGACAAAGGTTTACGAACATGGGTTAGTGACAGTACACAAAAAATCATACACTGCAAGTAAAAAGTAGTCTGAGACATTATCCTTATACGTCACAGGAAAATTAATTTTGAAGAAAAGTGCAATTTCTAACTCAGTTGAAGTTCTTTATTATGGTGAAAACACGAGGTATTTCGATTCAGTAGAAAATGTTGTTTGAGAGAGACCATAGTCCACTCATTGTCTAGAGTAATCACGTCTCTGCAGTGGATTTGAAAAAAAAACTGTTTTATGATGCTATTCATATTTTTTCATCGATTTTGCTCATCGGTAAGATATAAACCAATGACGCCAGTAGCAAAAAACTAGTTAAATACGTGCTAATCCTAGCGGAATTTTTCACTGGTTGCATAATGGTTAAGTTTTGGAATTCTGCTGTTACAAAGGTTTTCAAATAGTTTGTTCAATTTGCTTGTTATATAAAATCAAGTATCCCATCAGACGCCTCATGGATTGAAATTTCTCCATAGTTGTCACTTGGATCGAACACAAAACGTTTTTCGTAGATTTGCAGGCGCTTAAAGCGCTTTGAATAAACTTTTTTCGAACTGCTTTGAAATTGTTTGAAACAACAAAGCCTTTTCAAGCAAAAAAGCACAAAAATCGATTTGACCAAAAATTACATGGAATTACTTTATCTAATTTTCATGTACTCTGTGAGCAATTTCTCATAAAACAGCTTTTTCTTCCAGAGAAACAATAAATGCGCAGTTTTATCACTTACGAAAATTACTGCTTTGCAGCTTCTTATAGTTCCACAAAACCACATAGGTTCTGGCAAACAAGGTGTTTTTGCGACGGCACGCAAAGTGTGCATTTTCTCACCTTTTGCGCCCGGCGTTTGTCTTGTCGTTGACTTTGGCTGTAGATCCTACCGAAGTTGCTGACGATCACTGGAACCGGCAAGGCTATCACCAAAACGCCACTCAAAGAACAAACACTTCCGAAGATCATACCGGGAATGGTCTCCGGTACCATGTCGCCGTACCTGCGAGAAAAAAGATTCGTTGCGAAACCGCACGTTCGTCAGGATCTGCTGGGTGGCTTTTGAAAACACTTTCAATCGAACACTTCTGTTGCCGTTCTCTGTCTGAATCTATAAATATGTTCATAATGGGGCGTTGTAGAGTTGAGTGAAGTTATTTTCGTTCGAGTAAAGATCAAAGCACAGGGACACTGTAAAAAAAAGCTTGTTGACCAAATTGTCTCGTCGGTCACTCTTCAACAGTTGGTTAATTTTTTTCTCGCGGTTTGAAATGGAATCGTACGTGGATTTGAAGTTGTTATAAAATATTACACGGCCAGATTTAAGTCGGAATGGAAAGTGGCCTGGATGATTAACGCATCGCAGTGAGCTTCTGTTCGCGACCGATATGGGCAATAATTCACGTCAGCCAAGTGAGAGCCATTTGCCTTCAGCTAAAAGATAATGTGTAAACTTTACCGCGTTTTGTCCAGGACATCCTGCATGCAAGATACGCTCCACTGTTACAGTAGTCTGTTCAAGAAAGATTTTTTAAATTTTTGTTTCTTTTTTTGGTAAAAACATTGTTACATTTTCAATTTAACATTACCTTTAGTGGATCGTCTAACTCAGATGCTGGCAAGGTTTGTACTGCAAGCATATGTTCCGTGTACAACATGTTTCCCAAAAACGCACCAGTTGCAGAAAATGAGATTCTAAAACGATCCCTCCCAACGATATCTAACTTGCAACTACGGCAACAGCTTTTAAGTGGCAGATGATCAAGCAAAGTTTCAGTTGCTTTTTCCATCGCATACATTAAAATCAACAAAGAAGCAAACTACTGCAATGCCTCAGTGAAGCGGGCTCAAAGATCGCCTTTGAAAGAAGCGATTGAGGCCGGCAAAAATTTCACAAGATATTATAATTTTCCAACAGGGGGAAAAAACTTTGTTAGCAGAAATTAGTACCAAAAGCTGCTGGTCGATCTCGTTAGTGTTTGTTGACAAATCCTCTAATGGTGAGTGAAATCCTGTTTTTTATAAACATAAATTTATAAAAATCAGGATATCACTCACCGTTAGAGGGTTTTGCTTTGNGCGCATGTGTGTGTAGCTGTGTCTGTGTCTGCGGGTTANTTACCTGTATTTTGAACCAGACCCAAATACAAAAACAACTTCGAACTTGTTGCTGCCCTGTAGAAAACGTTTTGTGTAATTTGTATATTTAAAAAATATTTTCGTTATTGATGTGTTTCTATCAGACCATTATCAGATCAATTCAACGAACAAAAGGATAGTTAAAAGCCTTTACACAATAATCCACAATGCGTGAGTTAGTTGGTAAACGCAGTCGACACTGAAGAGGAACGAACACTGAAGCAAGGCACCAGTAAATAGTACATTCGGTCATCGGTCGACAACGTCACACAGAAGCGTTACACAATGGGAAAAAATGGAGATTTGTTGAAAGCGTAGAGACGATTGAAATGCGCGGATAAAAAATTTGGATGAAGATGAGCAGCGTTTAACAAAGGCATACAAGCTGGCTCTAATCAAAGCATTAATTTTCGTGATGAAATGGTTAAGTCGATGTGGGCAAAAATTTACATTCCTGAGGATGTAATACAGAATTATATGCGGGTTGTTGTAGGCAACACGGGGACGTTTACAACTATACTGTGTGTACCTGCATCAAAATTGGCATGCAATAGGTACGAAACAGAGTTTTAAATGCGGTAGAGCACTGAGCAAACGCACCTTTGAGCTTGTTTGTTGCACAGTAAAATGATTTTACTTGCCTCTCGGAAAATTTACACTCACACAACGCCATTTAGGGAAACAACTGAAGTAGCAGTATAGGGGAAAAACCACACCGACTGTCTTGTTACAGTTTAAAATAATTCACGTTCAGCAGCGTAATCACAACAAATATTCAGAAGACGTTTGAGACAATTGACGCTGGGACCAACTTTAAATCATCGGCAAACAGTAGGTGATTCACAACCATATTTCCCACTGTGCGTCCTTCTCTGGTTGTGCGCAGTTGCATTGAAAGCTCGTCAAGGCAAACGGTGAGCAGATATGGACTCAGCAGCCCCTTTGTCTTAGGGGTCTGAAAGGCAAGTGCCTTTGCAGTTTTGATGGCGGCAGCTATTGGTCTATGATCAGAGAAAATGAATTGGTGTAGCATTTCAATTTTTTGATGGAGCCACATGCAGCTTTGGAGAAGGCATAATGATTCAACCAGCTTCATGACCCATGTTCATCACTCACATAGGTAAAAATCAGTTGGGAGCAGAGTTTTTTTAAAGGTTTTACCTTGTGGACCTTTAAGACATTTTGAGAGACCGCAGCTATTCCACCTGAATACCGAGAAAGCTATAAAGCGAGGTTTTGGTGTGTTTTGGTGGTTGTTATGCATGCAGCGAGGTTCTGCTGCACTTTGAGAGACCGTTTCGGTCTCTCTAAACCAGTGGTTCCCAACCTGTGGTACGCGTACCACTAGTGGTACGCGAAGGTCTTCCAGGTGGTACGCGAGTACATTCTGTTTGTTATTAGACCG
>JGI24159J19872_10007040_pt1 | contig 14704 bp, 13 predicted proteins | sample Ectturendosymbi4_FD_19872 | JGI IMG/M metagenome (IMG submission 19872) | reverse complement strand
TTTTTCTATTATTTCCGCTGTCTGCGTGCTTTCCGCCGGGGAATCACCCTTGGACTCAGTCGATTTTCGGTATGTAATGGCCCTAGCGCCATTACAGGGCGCCGCTTCTCAAAGCGCAAAATGACTAGATATGAAAAAATTCGGGGAGGCCATGTCCCACCCTGGCTACGCCTATGGGTGCAATGATATTTGCATGACGTTCCAGACGCACTAACCTTGCCACAAGCAAAACAAGGTTCATTGTCACAGTCTTCGTGTATTGAAGCGATCATATAAAAACAGCACAGTGACGTCGACGCGACGTACGGGTGCACGTGCGAGTGAAGCGCGCGAACAAACAGTGATTCGAACTTGCGCGAGCAGCCGCCTGTGGCCGCTGCCGCGACGAAACTAGCTTTCGATAATACTTTTGCGTGCGTCACATACACCTGGGAACATGGACGTCAGAAGGATTTTTTCCAGGGGGCACTAGGGGATTTTTCCAAGATTTTTCTAGGGGGTGCCAAAAGTGTTGAAATTTGTTTTTTTCCCGCTCGAACCTAAGAAAAAAATTTTTTTAACCAAAATTTTCGAAATCCAGGGGGGTCAATTCACTCCCTGCCCCCTTCCGACGTCCATGCCTGGGAAGAAAAGGCAACAGTGTTTACGAGACGAACGTACAAAGACAGGTTACAAATGAACGAAGAAAAGCGATGCTTTGAAGCCATCAGCGTTATATGCAAATCAGCAGTCAGTAGAAAGATTCTCGTGCGGTGGGGCGATGTCGTCGATGAAGCGCAGTCGGAGTCAGGCGAAGAACCGATTGAAATCGGATTCCATCGATCTGTTGTCGGTGAACCCTGCGACAATGCACAGATTGTGAAACGTGCAGCACAATTGAAAACTAAGGAAACACAATCAAGTCCGCTGTGTGACGAACAATGATCGGTATTGACGTCATATTGCGCCCTGCAAATCAAAGTGGGGGAAAACTTTTTTATTATTTAGCCTTTTACTAATCCTTACACATTTTGTGAGCGAAAGCTTTCAGTTTGCAAAGCTGATGAAGCAACGGCAGAATACATACTGCGCTGCAAACTTGTAAATCAAGCCCAAAGCAGTGTTCCCTCCAAGAAAATTTTACCCTGAGCAAATTTAGTTAGCATGAATTTTTTGAGGCTGAGTTTACACTAACTGTGAAACCTGAATCCAAGTACTGTCCGAACAAATGGACATTTAATTCAAATAGCTTCTTGATTTCGTGCATTTCCAATGTTTAGTAAATTTGGAATGTTGCACTTTGTCCAGGTCTGGTTGCTGAATCTTGATTGGTGATTAATTCTTTGATACTTTTTTACGTTTAAAATTTGGAATGTTGCGAGTGCGCGAGGATGAGATTTCACTGCGCAGTTGCGCACCCTAGCGGAAACACTGGTCCAATCCGAATGAATTTTTCAAAGCATGCAGCAGCAGAACACTGTGCTCGTATGGGGACGCAGTAGACTCTTTCGAAAGTTTAGACTGTGGGTGCAGCAGCCTCGTAATGAAAATCAATGCAGTAGGTTGATCTCCATAGCAACGTGCGACGCGCTTTACCTTTTGGGTTCAGGCAGCCCCGAATAGAAATTCATGAAAAAACATCAAAAAACTTTTAGGCTGGCTACTGGGCCTTTGGGGGAAATGCGTTTGTGCTTTGACAAATGCGTGTGGCATCGTAATAGAATAACCAGCACAATGTCAAGGAAGCAACGAAAAAAGGAATCTGACATAAAATCGTTTTTCGCGTTTGATGATAATGCGGTTGAACGTTTCGCCGTTATTCTTGTCATTTTCGATTTCCGTTTAATGTCACTCATAAACGTTATCGCTTGTTTTATTTTTGTGAAATAGCTAAACATTATTTGAGGGAAAAAAGCTCCAACTCAAATAGTCCACGAGGTCAAACAGTTTTACTTTTTCCACGAACGTTGGTATTGCAGCTAAAACGACTTAAACAAAGGAATCGAAAATTTCGGAAGACTTCGGATCACACTTCGGAACTCATCGGGATACCAACATTCAAGGTCCGTAGCCAGGTTTAAGGTTTGGGGGTAAAATACATTTTAAGGGGGTAGGGTTTTTGTTTTTGTTATATGTTCAATAAAACATTTTCTGGGCAGAACAAGATATGGGGGGCACTGCTCCCGAACGCCCCTCCCTGTGTCTACGGGCCTTCCAACGCCTGAACCGTACATCGCAACAACATTTTCACTTACAGCTCGGCTGTTGCGTGGCTTTGAACGCCTGGATCTTCTCATCCAGCCTCGATTGCCTTTTGCTCAGACGGTCAGCGTCGCGTTTCATTCTTTGCAGGTCACGCTCCATGGCAACGTTGCCTTTGAAATTGACAAGTTCGTTAAGATCTGAATGTGATGTATTCGCTCACGCGCTCGGCGAGACGCCGCTTTTGTCTGCTGTTGCAAGCTGGACTGGTTTTGCGTCTTGAAAACGAAAAACCGTTGTATTATTTGCACAACTCGCTTGCCCCCAAAATTATGTCTGTGGAACCGGAACCAAAATTTCAGGCACCGGTTCCACCACCTGAAAGTTTTCGGCTCCGGATCCGGTTCCAGCGATCCAAAATTGCTTGGGCTCCGACTGGACAGTGTGCGATGGCTTTTTGTATTGCTTCTGCTTATCAATATTAGCTGAGTCATACGAAACAATAAACCATTACCACTATAGCCGTGTTTGCAGCTAACTTAACAGCTGGTGGTGAGGTGCGCGCAGTATACAGCTGGCCGAGAGAAAAAAAGAAACAAACAATAATTGCGATGCTCCGGTAGATGACGATGTGAGAAAACATTGTTTCAGAGAATATCTATCGAAAGGAATCCTTTCACAGCCAACAATATTACACTAGGATCTTACAGAGTATATATTTCGCCTTCTACGTAGGCATCTTCAGCTTTTATTCAAACCGAATGCTTGCTGCTACTTAGCAACAGCGCAGGAACAATCATCGCGCCTTGCCTTGAAGATCACGCAGATGATTTCTGAGCGATTTTTGTCAGTGATTAGACTTGCTGGGAATGTGCAGCAATGAAAAAGAAACAAAGAATTGGAACACTTCAAAGTTTTCCGGAACGGGACGATGGAAACTTTGCGTTTGTGGGAACTAGCGAAGAGAGCGCCGCCTGCGGAAGCTGCTGTATCAAGAAATTTCCGAACGGATGCGGCTGTGTCATAAATTCAGGAACGGACGTGGCTGTGTCGAGGAATTTTGGTTTCTTTTGTCAATGGTTTACAAAGAAGCACAGCTTTTGTGACTGACCAATGGCGTGGAACAATCGCTTGAAAGGTGTTTCAATACAAAGCGGAAAGGAAAATAAACATGTTCGCGACGCAGTGTAGCCTTCGATTCCACTTTTGTTGTTGTGACAAAATTCAAACCATGTTTTTTTGATGCGACATATCACCACCGTCCAGCAATATGCAACCCAAACCTGTATTTATCGCTTGCACGCTGTAAATGCCACATCAGAATGCATGGGAGTAAACAACGTGATCGAACCTTTAAAATCTATTCAGGCCACAGAACAAAAATTTTTGGTTTTTTAGGGAAGCCCACCATTTCTTGTTGCCCACAAACATCGGGCGCACCTACCACACTAGGCAATATTTTAGTATCGGCCTAGGCGCAGCACGTATTCTGTATTTCGATAAACATGTCTTGGCACAAGCTTTCTTAAACCGCATGTTTATATTGGCAAAGTGGGAGAGAAGCGAGGAGGTAGTGTGGCAGAGGAAACGTTTGTCAAGTTGCCACACTAGCTTTAATATGCTGGCTGAGCCGGGGTCAAGTGACGTCAGGAAAAGCGGTAATCTGTTTTTTGAAGTGGCGAAAAAAGATGCACAACGTTTCAGCCACAGAAGCATCTACGAGCGGTCTGAGATTATTCTTTTTGGTATGATTAGGGTATCAAGATAGGATGAAATATGGGGTCAATATACAATGAAACAGGGGGTAAAGATACAATGAAATAGGGGTCAGGATAAAACAAAATATGGGGTTCAAGATACAATAAAATACGGGGGTCAAGATAAAATTAAATAGGGGGTCAAGATATAATTAAGTATGGGGGTAACATACAATGAAATACAAGGAAAAAGATGCAGTGAAATAAGCGGTAAAGACACAATGAAATAAGGGGTTCGGATTCCATGAAATAGTGGGTCAAGATGCGACCAAACAGGGGTGCATAAACACTGTCACGCTGCAAGTTTTTACAGAAACAAAAAAACATGTTTAAAAAATTCAAAAAAGTTGCCAAAATCTAGCAAACAGTGGAGTGGTGACATAAACACAAATATCCACATACACTTTTTAAGAAGAGATTTTTTATACAAGCTCAGAGATGACGTGAAAATACGTTGATCTCGAGTTAAAATTTTTGCAGATTGTGGTGTAAAGAAACAAATATTTTTGATTACTTCAAACAAGTATACGTCCTGCAGTTATGCAATGAACCTTGTCTCTGGTCAGAACATGTTAGGCGAAAAAAAGCTAGAAACCAGGATACCCGAAATGTTTATTACCCGCACCTGATGATAAACATAAATAACGCAATGTTTTCAAGCACCTGCGCTGTTGAAAGGGGCCTCCAGATGTCCCACCATCATGTCCGTCATTTGTTTCATCATGTCGCTGAAGAAGCTGTTTTCAAATTCGAACAAATTGGGGACCGTTTGACGCCATTTCTCGCGATCCTGCGAGTGTAACAAAGAATCCACGCGGTTAGAAAAGCGCGTCACACGATGGTGTGTCGTTGCGTCGCGTCTGACGTCATGGGGCGGATGATGTCAGTAGAAACGTCACAATAGCGATACGGGTGATACCAAACGTGGTTTCCCATCAGAACGTCTTCATAATGAAAACTTTCCTTGATTAGTGAGATTGGGGGTTCGATGGCGGCTTAACACTTCGCACCCTGGTGTTAGGCTGAGCTTGCAGCACAGCAGTCGGAGGGCCTGTTCAACACTGTTTGGTGCGCACAAACAGGAAATCGAATCTCTTTCTTGCATAAACCGGTGTTATGGGGAGTGGGACAAGAGAGCATTTGTATTTTAACGCCGCCTTAATTGTACCGTTCCTCAATCTCCGACTGAAACCATTTCATGACTTGGACAATCCACCAGTGACGCGCGATGCTTCTCGTAGTTTTTAATCAGCCAGTGGAGACAAAGCAAAACGAGGAAAAAAGGCGTGGAAAGTAAGAAAAAGAGTAAAAAATGATCCCTTCCTGTCCGAGCCACCAACTATTAAACGGTCAGTGTTACCCTGAAACGTCGACCATGCAATTTTGCAAGAATGCCCATTTCGATGTGATACGTTTACAGAGGCGAAAAGACCGGCCTCAGTCCTTTGGGGGGGCAGTTGCGCCAAATCCTGATCCCCACCTCTCTGTCCGCTACCGGCTTACAACTCCATTCATGACACCCGGTGCAGCTTCGAACAACATATCGCGATTGCTTTTACGGAGGAACTACAACGATTGATGCGTGACGATGACTTTAGCAGATCGATGGCTCACGAACGTCGGCAAGCGAAGTTGGAAGGACGAATACAGGAATCGTTGCGTTCGCGTTGTTTGCGTTACTGCTGCAGCAGGAGAATGTTTTTAATGTCAAGAACTCGGCCTCAATCAAAGCAGCGACGCAGCTGCTGAGGTTTCTACGAGAAAAAGTTTATTTTTTCCACTGGGAGACTGTTCCAAGCTTCATACACTCGAGTTCGGGACGGCCGTTAATTGAAACCCATGCAACTGAAGCTTTGGGAAGCGAACCACTTGCGTCGTTAGACAAACCACCTGTGTCTTCCGAGATAAAAATCTCGAAAATCCTAAGATGTTTATAAACCAGAACTAGCCCAACAATCGCGTGACACATGCAGTGGATTGGAATACCGCGAAAAAATCCCGGAACGCTTGGTTCGAATCGGCGGTGAAATCAGACGCGGAGGAAAAATCGTCATTGCCATGGAAACCGTAGCGCATTCGCTGACCGCGTCGCCTCCTGGCGTCCTGCTTTCTGACGTAATCTTCTTGTTCTTTCGCCATTCTTCGCACTGCGAGAAAAAAGCGCGCGCGCGTGAAGCTTTTCATCGGGTGCAAAAGTCGACAGGCATTGTCTGTTGTCTTCTCTCTCAACAGACAAAAACAGACGTTATCTCTGCACGGCATAAAAAACAGTTTTTTTTTTAAGGAAAATGTTAGGTACCCGGTATGGACCTGTAGGGACCCGAAAAGTGTTCGTGCAGATATTTCCCTTGATAATTTTCTCTGGGACCCGAATCGGGTCCCTAAAACACCTTTAAAAAAACTGATGAAAACAATCATTTCTTAACAAGGCAGGCCGGCGGGTGCAGCGCAGTTGCGGTGACCTATGACCTATCGCACCGCGCCGACACAATACGGCCGCGGTAGGAGACCTTGGGTCATCAGAGGTTTGAAAGTGCACAAAGAAATCAGGTAATGCTGACTGGCGGTCCAAATGTAGCTTGGTACAGATGTACTTCGAGTGTTTGGCCGCGGTTTTCAGATCAAGTCACAAAAGCAGGTCAAAGAAAAAAAGGTCAAACATCTGAGATAATTAGCGAAAATTTTGCGCGAAACCTTCCAAACTTAAAATCTAACAATTGACTTTTATGGCACATGAGAAGTTTTTCCACCGTTGCTAGCATGACGTTTAAAGTCCACAAACGAACTAGTGTTTGTGGGGATCAACTGTTGTGACCGACTCAACGTTTCGTCGTTTCAGACCCGCACGTACCTCTCTCGTCTCTGCGGTTCTGTTCCTCGCGGCGACGGTTTAGTTCAGCGTCCACCATGGCTCGGTCGTAGCAACGACGTTCCACATCTGCAACGAAACCGACGCGCGAAAAGTCAGCAACGTACAGCGCGACCTGGCAGCATGAGAAGGTGAGCCGTGCAACAGAATAAGCCGTTGCGAGGGGCCGTCACATATGAACATTCTAGTAACTACCCTCCACAGTGAGGATAAATAAGGAATCAATCAGCAAAATATTTTGATAGGAAATGGAGTTAACGTAACACGACACATCCTCAGTCCTAAAACCTGCAAGCAATATTAACAGGTAAAAACCAGGCCCGTAGCCAAGGTTTGAGGGGGGAATACATTTTCAGGAGGGATACATCTTTGTTTTCATTAGAAGTTTAAAACAAATTTTTCTGGGCACAACAAAAATTTTTTTGGGGGAAGCTGCCCCCGAATGCTCCCCCGTGGCTACGGGCCTGGGTGAAACATTGAAAGGCTAAAACAGGAGCAGAGAAAGCAAATAAACTCAAGAATGAAACAGAACATTAAATCCTTCGTGCACGTGGGTCCCAAGGATTATCGCGGCGAGAAGCACCATTTGCGCAGAGGCTCTTCTGGTGCCCCGCTCTGAGGACATTGCGCCGCATGCCCCTAGGAGGGTATCGAACTTACGACCTTTCGGTTTCCGAGCTCAAGCTTATAACATGATGTTTCTCCTTTTCAAACTGTGAACAGTGGCAAACTGCGGCGGCTAGGATTTTAACAACTGCCAACACTGCACATGAGTCCAACTGGTGAAATGTTGCGCAGGATTTGGAACCAAAGAAACGTCCCAGAAACATTACTTTTTTGGTTCATCACTTGATTAGCGTTTGAATTACGGCAAAAAACAGGCCATGGCCTGAATTGCGTGAGTGGTCGAGGAAACGACGCACTCGCTGGCGGTGCATCTGCGAGCGGTTTGGGGTGGCTGGGGTATCGACCCCACAACCTCTTGATTCTAATACCGGAATTTTCAACGACGCCGTTGCTTTGAAAATCGGGAAAAATTTTCGCACCATTTCGGGGCATAGTGCACGACAATTCGCAACTTTGTTCTAGAAGCTTTGATGGAAAACTCATGATTTAGAATGTTTAAGGGCTTCCTAGAGTTGTAAGCAGACCAATATGAAATACATTCAACACGAGTATTTTTTTCAAATGTATTCCACTCGAATGGCCAACAGTTTCACGGATTAATCGTCAGAGATCACACAACGCGAAATAGAAGCAAAAGCCCTTTGCGGTCGTTGAAACTTCAACGCTTTCCAGATGAGTGGCCTGCACTGATAGTTACGCACCACGGGCTACTGTTGCGTCACAATCCAATGCCATCGCAGCTTTGCGTTTCATGAAAGTTCGTCTGCGCAACGCGAACAAGTTGAACAACGGGCTGCAAACAGTTGGCCAGGATTACAGTATTTCAACTGCACTGAACACAAAACAAAAAGCCGGATACGCGTCCTGAACAAAAGTAAAATAATACATACCATCGGATAGAACTCCATAAGCTTTCGATATTTCTTTGAACTTTTTTTCAGCACTTTTCTTTTGCTGCAGGTTTTTATCCGGATGCCACTGCTTCGCTAATGCCTTGTACCTGTCACCAACGCAACTGCATTGCAACAACTGAAAATTTAAAGTTTTTTTGTAATCTTCGGCTCGCAACGCTCTTGGCAACCAATTGGAAACATTAACGATACACCGAAGTACTACGCATTTAAGACGGCGAAGCCCATNATCTGAACTGATCAATACACAACTGATGGCTTCTTAAAATGTAGCAAAAACTACGAAGTTCAAGCAAACTATTGCGGTTTTACCAGATTTCGGAATATTTTTCTTTTCCTTAAAGTTTTTGCCATTGAAAATCCTTGGCCAATTGAAATCCTACTTGACAGTGGCAATAAGTAGACTAAGCTAGACGAACATTCGATGTGCAATACACCTCACTTACTGAGTGATTTGCGAAATTAATGCACGATGGACATTTACCAGGTGCGGTAATTACGACAACGTTTGCACAAAATACCACGCAACACATACGCTCGCTTGATCTCTTCTTGCGTAGCATCTTTACGCACGCCCAAGATTTTGTAATAGTCCGGGGACGAATCTGTGTGCTGCATACTTGTTGGCAAACAGACGCACCTACATTGACACACCTACGTCTGCGCAGTGCATGCAGTTCGTGATTCTGTTGAAGAAGAAAATGTGAACTGATCGTCAGCTTACAGTGCAAAGAATGGCTGGAGTTTCAAGTGAAGGTATAGTACAGATCGGATTGCTAAGCTAATAGTTTGAAGTATAGATGCTGTTTATCACAGACGTTTGCAAACGGGCAAATATTTGGTTCTAGGGCCCTGGGATTGCACGAAAAAGTCCCTCAGCAGTCAAAATATTTGTTTAGCAACAGCATGTTGTTCACTTTAGTCACTGTTTTCATGGCATAGGCCAAGCAGATAAAATAGCCATCTTTTTTTAATATTTCTCAACAAACCAGTTTTGACAACCAACTAAAGTACTCAACATTGGGTGAACAACTATGCACATGAAATTAGGTCTTTTATTGCATGGAAGAATGCAATCGGCAAATAGACATAGTTCCTACACTAACTGGAAAATTGGACATAATTTTTGGTATGCAAAACCTAGGCAAATTACGAAAGATTTACAAAGCGTTAACCATCTTTGTGCTGTTTATGAACTTAGCTAACAACTTCAAAGGTAAAGCCTTGGCTACAGGTATAAAATCACATTAGCTAATAAAAATAATGGGACGGCACACATTTAACAATTTCACTCTTTCAACCTTTCTTTCAAACTCTACTCCTATATAGCGTTGCCAAACACTTGGTAGAAACAGTCACTTCTTGCTTCTGATGATGCCCACGGCAACAAGACATTACAAATGACCTGATGCTGGCTGCTTCACCTGATTGTTTCTGCAGCATCTTCATGGTTAATACTAAAACAATGAAAAAAAGGAATTGTTACCCCAACATAAATTTTAACACCTTTTATTTTTTACTATTATTTATCAAAAAAAAGCAAAGTGCCAGATGCTTACTTTTAAACACCAACTGTTTTAAGGACAATCACATCACAAAGTACTAGGCCATCTGTCATCATTTTTATTTAATGAAAACTCTATTTATTTTCAGAATAAACACTAAAAAAAGGAGAGGAAAAACACACAAAAAGTTTTGTGATTTCCCTTCATTTCTTGCTCTTTCAACAATTGATTCTAAAACAGGCCAAGTTTTTTCTTGTTTTCCTCTAAGTATGGTGTTGATTTTAAAATGAGAAGGTTCTGCTTTTTCCTTTTCTTTTTTCCTATCCTTGACGTTGATCTCAATACTTTTTCCTATTTTAACAATGGTACTGAAAAGGAAATAACTTTCATCTGTTATAGTGTTGATACTGAAGAGAGAGTTTATTGGCACAAACGTTAAACAATTTCGTGCAAATTAAAGTTAAGGTGCTGGGACACTGAAAAAACCTGTTAAACAGGTTGTCTCGTCAGGCGCCCCTCGACAGTTCCATAAATTCCTATCGTGGTTTAAAGTTGATGGCCGAATTATTGCGAACTTAATAAGGTTATAGTTTTGAAGAGGTTGCGGTCTGCTGGATGATCAACACAGTTGCGCGGAAGTGCTGGGTTGCAACCGGTATTTATCGTGGTTTGCTCAGTTCCGCAAGAAGCTGAGCATGGCAGAGAAAGTGTAAACCCAGATAAAATGAAAAAAGGGAAATATGTATTTACTGACACAAAAAAGTACAAAATTCATGTATTTAATATGTAATTTTTGAAGAGAACAAATTGTGTCAACGAAAAGAAATCGGCATGTTTGTACACAGAATGTGCAATTTTATCCTTTTGTTACAAAGCAAGCAGTAATACCAAGCTAAGAGAAGCATTTAATTTCACTAACTTGTATTTGAAACAATTGGTGTACTGTTTAAACTGGCTGACAGTGGCAGCTGTAAGATGGTATCCACTCTGAGTGCCATAATAAGTGCCTGTCATGAGGCTGAATGAAAGCTAACACAATTTTTAATATTTTACATTTTAATGTACATGCACTGTATCAAAACTGAAAAAATGTGTTGAACCTGGTGGTTGGTTCCACAATAAAATTTAGCAATGCTATTTCAAGGGTAAACTTCAGGTACGAAAGTTGAATGCACAATTTATTGTCCAAATCAGTGATAAGTAAATTGTGGTTGATAAGCCATTTTTGGCCTGCAATATCAAAAGTGATGGCATTCAAAGGTTTGCTGAAAATTGTGAGGCAAATACAATGGCCTTTCTACATGAAACAAACTTAATGTGGTGAAAAACTAACACACAGCAATGANAATGGTTTGCCGAAATACCCATGGGCCTGGACCATTTCTACAGTAACTTGCCCATAACTACTTTAAATACTAATGAATGACAAAAATAAATGACCTAATTTTGTGAAGGTAGTGTCTAAACGACTGTAACTGGTTTTCAGTTTTGAAGGACTAAAAACCAATACCAAATCTGGTTTTATGACTGATATTAAACTGAATTAGAGATGTTCACACCACTGTCAATGTGGTCAAGTGGGAAGATACTTGTGCTGCTGTGCAAGGCGTTGCTAGTTCAAGTCATACCTTGGTTGTATTATTTGTTTATAGTACACAAGACACTTTTGATGTTCTCACACAAGATGGTATGTTGAAAGTTTTGGACCTGCTATTTTTGCACTTTCTTACAAACTTTCAAAAAGCAGACATGGGTTTAGATTTAGGGTTTTGGATTAGGATTATCGTTTAGGGTTAGGATTTAGTTTTGAGGTTTAGAGATACAAAAAAAATTAATAGCCACTTTAGTCGTCTATTCTGAGAAGCAACTGACATACAAGAAGTGATCACATATTTCGCAGAGGTCAGCAATTTTGTTTGATACAATTTTTTAGTCTTTCCAAGGCAAAAACTGGATACGGTCGTTTAGACATGACCTTTTGTTAAACTGGAAAACAAAACAAATTTAAATGAAAGGATGTCACCAGAAGATACTGTAATTATGTTAACTGCTGTGCAAATGTGTTGATACTACTTATTGGTGATTTCTAGTTTTGGAAAAACAGTGATCAGGCTATGGTTGCTGAGCATGATACTTGTGTGCGGTTTCAGACAAAAGACATGCGTTGTTACAAAAGATGTTCCATTTTGATTGAAGTTATACTGTTAATTCTGTAGGTTCGCTCCAATCTGCTACCAGCTTGAGTTGGCAATTGCGGTGGCTACAGCACACTCAGCCTTGTGTGTTTTTTTATACAAGTACAACAGTTTCCATGGATTGCAACATCCATCATTTCTCTTACAAATGATAACACAACGCGGACCACAGACTTGCTTTGCAGAGATTTTCACCCAAACTGAATGGAGATTTGATGCGTGAGCTCTGTCAGTTCTTGCAACAGCTTAGTATAGTATGGTTTAAGACATCTAAAAATTGCATCATAGTCTGTTCTTACTGGTCTATACAGCTTTTCATTATAGTTACCACCAACAGTCTGTCATTAATACACTATACAGTTTGCCATTTCCGCTACACAATTCCACGCTTTTCTGATTAAACACTGGAAACTAAGGTAAAATTACCCGTACACAGATGCTGTTCTTCAGGCACAAAAAAATTTTAAATCCACTCACTACTTTGGGAAAGTACAATTACGACAGCATCCACCCTTGATTCTGTCTCCGCTTTAACGGTGACAGAAGTCAACGTCGATGTGGTTTAGGTTGAAACAGCTGACATACTGTAGCGCAATCGAGAAAATAAGACCAACACAAACACACAACAATGGAACGGACCGTGACGCAGTCGAGCATAAGAAAAGCCAGTTAGTCACGTGGGTTGGAGATAGGCTTTCACTGAGGTCCGAGGTCAACAATCAGTATTCGAGCTTTTGTTAGCGGCGGTAACCTTACTGGTAGACGTTATCATAAAGCGTGCCCATGACAAGCGTTATCTTTTTAGTTTGAAACAGCAGATGCGAGTAGGTAATGACAAGCCTTGTCTGTTCTTTTCACTGAACGATCGCGTGTGTCAGGTTCCATGTTTTGGAAAGCTCGCTTTGGAGCAAAAAGACTAAGCATTGATTAGGAAGCTCGCCATTGTAGACGCTCACTGGTCTGAGCGATCCAGAACAATCGGATGCATTGTTCAAGCAGAAGTTGGTTGTATGAGCCGTCGTTGTCAACCACTGGCATATGGTAGTCATTATTACTGGGTGTGAGCTGTTTGTGACGTCACACTACGACGTTATATTCACGTTTCCAATCCAAAGTTTTGGCGATGTTTGTTGACACAATTTGCATATTATTCCACACGCACGCTCCTTATCTGCTGTTGTATAACTTAATATGTCATCATATTGACTTTAAACTATCAGCACACCATCGTAGGATGCAGGAGCAAAATACACTAAACTCTATGACGAAGCAATCACAACTGCAAAACTGTGAGGCTGCGCGTTAAAATTAGGGTTGCCAGATGGCCGGTATTTTATTGCTAAGTTAGCAGAGGCCGGTGAAACGCCGGTATGTTGAAAAACAGTGCCTGCAGCCGGTATTTTGAAAATAAATAATTTGCCGTAACTTCAAAAAGAACTAACGCAGAATTTCTCAAATTATAATTGTTTCTGTCTTCTCACAGAATATACGAAAGCAGGCAACTCATATTCATGTACTGTAACTTATAATGAACTGATGCATAACGATAACATGAAGGCAAACTGAAGTAAACGCAAAGACGTCGTGAACACGCTGTACCGGCTGTCATCTCTCATCCCGCTGGCCGTCAAACCATCAGAACGTATTTACACCGGTATGCAATTAACAAGTGCGACGCTCACAACAATAATTAACAAAGCTTAAAGGGTCACGTCCACCAACAATGATGACTCCAGTAGTGAATCTTGTCAAGACATTTCCTTCATCGAAGTTTATTTGCTGCTGTTGACGCAATGGTCGGTGCGATTGTCACGTAACACACCGAAACGCAATGAGCCAGCCATAATAGGGCAAATTATTGTGGCTTAACCATAGGCGTACGAGGCGGGGGTTGCTGCCTCCCCCCTGGCTTGAAATGTTTTAGGGCAAGCGCAAAGTTGTTCAGAAATCCTGAATGATAAAAGATATTTCAATACAGCGAAAAATTTCAGGGCAAGCGCAAGCTGCTCTAATCCTGAATGATTAAAAGTATATATTCAATACAGTGAATTCAGGGCACACTCTTATTTTTCAGGGCAAGCGCAAGTTGCTCAAAAATCTTGAATGTACAAAGTAGATTCAATACAGTGAAAATTTTCAGAGCCAACTCTGTGTTTCAGCGTAAGCGCAAAGTCGATCAAAAATCCTGAATGGTAGGCTATATGTCGAGACCTATCGATGTGAACAGTTGCACGCAAGTTCGCTAGGCTTTACAAGAAAACTCTACGATAACCTGAAAATGTATGAAAGCGAACGATTATTAAAAAGCATCAAAGTTTGTTCCCTGAGCCAACAGTACAGCTCAACACAAATAACGCAGACGACCTTAAACTGGGAAATTGTTTTTTATTGACATGGTGTTTTATTGATGGCGCTTTATAACTACAGTGGTCTTGTAGCGCCATGACTGATTTGTACAAAGTCTTGTTTCGTTTGACTCGGTTTGTTTTTGAGTTCTGGATGTGTTCCTTGCAGCTCTTCCACACACCGTGCGCCTGGTAAGAAGATTACAGTCAGTGGCTTAACTAGCACATTGGGCCAGGGGGGTCAAATCGCTGTTGTAGGGGCCCGTGTTAAAACCGTAAAGTATATGACGTCATCGTGCTCATTCAACCTTGGT
>JGI24159J19872_10007039_pt1 | contig 14704 bp, 9 predicted proteins | sample Ectturendosymbi4_FD_19872 | JGI IMG/M metagenome (IMG submission 19872) | reverse complement strand
CAGTCGGTAGTATCTCCACTTCATTCTGACGATATCCCCTAAAGAGTGTCAGACGAAAAGCTTTGGGATGAATCTCCTACTTCACGCCATCTTCAAGTTCTGTACCACCAAACGTCTTTTCAAAAACTCTTTATGTATGATACTGATGAAAGTTAGACTCAGCATGGGAAATCTGGCAGTAAAGCATGCCCACACAATACTAGGTTCTCGAAAAGTTGCTTTATTAGGCAGAATCAGTTTCTTGCTGAATGAAGCCCAACTTCAATTTTTAATTAAATACAAGGCAGACTGTGGGTGGATGCAAGGTTTATTTTGACAGTTACTGGCTTTCTACAACTACATAGAAAAAATATACACGATAAATATGCAGAAAAATGTACACTGCGCTAAAATCTGACCTAACAGTAATTAATTAACTAGTCAAATGAATTAGGATGCAATAAAGCTTGACAATCATAAAAAGCTATACAGATTACCAACTTTGGCTGAGATGTTAAATTCACCACCGTTGGTTCAACCTCTAGTGGTGAATTGCAGATTAAGCTAATCAGACTGCATGTTTGATGACTAACTGGTCTTGCAAAACAAAAAAGAGATAGTGTCACCACACAACTTTTGCTATGTTCTTAAGGTCACTGTCTTATCTCAAGGAAAGTACACAACAGCTTTCAATCAAGCATGTTCACCTGCATTGCACAGTTCAAACAAAGCAAGCATAAGAATAATGGCCACAAGTGTGGGCAATGTTCCACGTTTGATGCAGATGATTATTACATCACACATAGTTGAGTTGATTTTATTTGGCGATAATTAATATAGAGCATGTGTGTTAAGATGATGTACTAATATGCTGCTGCAACAACTTAGCCTTTAGGTTTGTTAAAAACTGCAGGATTTTACAATTTAAAACATCAGGACTTTAGGATCTTCTAGAAGCACTTATTATATCCTGCAGTTCTGAAACTTCATGTTCAGCATCAAGCCATAGGTGGCAGAACCGGGGGGGCCGTATGGGCCTAGGCCTCCTACTTTTATTTCTGGGGGGGCCTGGCCCCTCAAAATAAGGAAAGCAGTATTCATTTGCTGCAATTTTCAAATTCCTGCCCCTCTTCCGACACCCATATGCTTGTGTGTAGGAAAAGTTCGTGCAACACCATTAAAAAATTTGAGTTAATTCCAAGCGTTTTAACACCATTCCAAGTAGTGACATTTTACTGAATCTTATACGCAAAATGAAATATTTGACAGATCAATTTCAATTGTGTTTTTGTTTTTGTATTGGCAACGCTAAATAGCTGTTTTATTTCTGCATTGGAAACACAATTGGCATCCTTACGGACATCTTGCTTATTGCTACGTATGTTTTGTCATGTCTTTGCATTCCGGTATCTAATGCAGTTGTAGAATGAGTATTCAGTCATCATACTTTTGTCTTCAAGATGAAGAAAGATTGTGATTTTGAATGCGTTTAAGACAGGTATTAATGTTGTGTCATGTTTGCCTGTTTTCAAGCTGTGTTTGTGGTGTTTTTAACAGCGCAGTGGCTACTCAGGCATACCGGCTTCTCGGGCTTAGCCCAAGTTTTCGATTACGATTCATAGCGGATAATAGCTTGCATCTATATAGCAATTTGCTTTAATATCATTTGTACTTAGATAAAGCACTACAACCCAAATGAGATCTATACACAAAACAAGTCAAAAGGTGATGGTTGAAGTACTCTTAAGAGTAGGTCCTAATTTACAGTTCCTGCCCAGTTGAAATTACCCAGCAACAGGAGAGGCCAGATTTACCTCCTTTTTGACATGATTAGCTTTACTGCATTTTGCTCGATGAAGGGCATCTTCCTTCTGCAACAATCTTTCTAATCTTCTCTCATAGTTGCTTTCTCCATGTCTTCATCCCTGTTTTCTCCGACCCTGACTCCAGTCTCCACCTTGAAATTCAGCGCCTTTCTTAGGGCATCATCCTCATCTCCCTTCAAAACATGTCCATTCCATGTAACCCTACTTACTTTCGCCAGCATTTCCAGTTTCTCTTAATCCCAGCATGTTCATCAATTAATCAGTATTATTTTTGTCCAACAGTTTCGCACCACACATTGCTCTTACCTTAGATCCCTAGGTTCGCCTCAGAACTGACACCACCTTCTCCCTCACCCTCTAGCACCATGTCCCACTGCCATACAGCATAGCTGATCTCACATATGTCTGATAGACCCCTCCTTTTATCTTCAGTGAGAACTTATTCCCATATAAAAATTCCCCACATTTGGTGAATTTTATCCATCCAAGTCTTGTTCTCCAGGCTGCTACTGCTGTTTCACACCCTCTGTTCGCATTCAATCTGTCACTCAAATAACAAACCATTCACCGTTTCCATTTCGTTACACAACTTTTCAACAGCCTCCACTGGTCTTTCTTCAACTTTCCTACACCGAGCACAGACAAAATTATTTGCTAGAATAGGGGTGACTCCATTGATTTTTGTGCATCTTCTGTGAACCCATTTCCTACAATTCATGCACAAGATTAAAATAACCATTGCTCTTTTCACACATATGCCACATGGTTTTGTGTTACTGATTGTGTCTCCTTCTGATCTGCTAACAACTGCTTGGTCTTCCCTAGGTTAACCTTTATCCCTTTGTTCTCAAATGCCTCTTTCCATTTCCAAACTTTTTTAGCTCTTCCATGGTTTCACTCAACAGAACCAATTCATCTGCATATAGGATTTCCTTTAACAAACCTTCTCGACCACTTGCAATGATTTCATTAAGTACGACTGCAAACACAAACAGAGGCAATACTGATCCCTGATGTACCCCTACTTCAACATAAAACTCCTCCAATAATTCTGTTCCACCACCTATGCTCCATCATAAAGGTTCATCAATGCTTTCACCATTATCTCTGGTAAACCTTATTTCCTTATTTCATGGCAGACGATCGAATGTTTTTTCTAGATCAGCGGTTCCCAACTGGGGGTTCCCGAATCCCCAGGGTCCAAAATGCAATTGCCGTGGGTGAGAGTTTGCATGTTCTTGGATGTACTTTTTTCAAATAAACTGAGTTTTATGAAAGCTTGCAAGTTCTATTATTCAAAAGAACATTATCCAGCTTACCTTACTAATTTAACAATCTAAACTGCTGAATGCGTGCATTGCAATTTCTGCTTCATGTTGCAGTTACCACAATGAAAATGGCCAGTGATGCAATTGTACGCATGTTGTGATTTTTAAATGTTTATGACGCAATTATGGCAAGATTGTTGTTTGATGCTACATAACTGGAAAGTTTCTGCTGTTCAACCACACAAAATTACCTGAAACTAAGGACAAAAGCCCTGTCTATTTTAGTGTATTGCAAACCAGGATTTTCCTTGCTACTTCAGTTGAAAAAAATATCAAAACTGTTTGATTCCATCGAACGATTTGCACGTGGTTCTGAGTAATTGCGTGCCAAGGTGTGAGCAGATAATTTCAGATAAGCAGCAACAAAAAAGTCACTAAGTTTGTTTCTAACGGGCAGTAAGGTATGAAAGGTAAACAGTATGACAGAGTATTTTCTGTTTTGTTGTCAGTATGTATTACGATTAATAATTTAAGAAATGAAGATGTGGCAAAATCAGAATGTTTTTGTGATGTTACGCTTTCTCAAACAAGGGGGTGTGGATGTCACCATATTTTTATGACAGGGATGTCAGCTCCAAAAAAGGTTGTGAACCTATGCCCTAGATCAGCTATGTCCAACCCGTGGCCTACATGTGGCCCACTCGAAGGTTTTCGCTGTAGTAAAAGTATCCTACATAGTGACAACCTGTCCTTTTTCATAAGCTTAAATTTGACATTTTGTATGCAGGTGGTCCTCAGTGCCTTTTCATCATGTCTGGACCATTGCAGTTAGTATTCCAACACTTTCAGTACATTAGCTTAACAGTTTGATGGCCGGTCTATGAATATATCGTACTTGGATTTCGGCCTAAAACCAGCAGTTTTCGATTGCCTTACCAATGCCATAGCTCCTCCGCCGATTGCACCAGAGAGCTGTTCAAGGGATCAAACGGATCGGCCAGTCTTCTAGTCGGCACTCGAAAAAAATTTTTTTGGTTGGGGGTTGCGGATATTTTGCGAGAGGCGTCATAAGTGAAGTAGTTTTAAGGTAATTTTGGCTCATGTTACCTGGCCTAGAGCCCAACTGCTAGGCCCAAGTATTTCGCTGAAGTTTTCATTGGAAACTAGGCTCGAGTCTGAGTCTTTTGAGCCTTTGATCAACTTTCTAGCATTTCTTGTTCAAAAGTTATGATCTAAAATAAACAAGTTAATTATCTAATTAGTCAAATATTTTTATTACTTTAGATCATAATTTTTGAACCTGAAACCGTAAGCAGGTCATCCAATCCAAAGTATCAAAAGCCTCGGATTGTAGCTTAGTTTCCAATAAAAACTTAGTGAATATTACCATCTAACAGTTTGGGCCCAGGGCCAGGTGAAGTGGGCCAAGGTGGCCTAAACGTCCTCCACTTATGACGTCACTCACAAAAAATCTGCACTCCCCAACCAAAAAATTTTTTTTCGAGTGCAAACTAGAAGACTTGCCGCGTCTTTTGAGCCTTTGAACAGCTCTCTACCGCTTTCGGCGCCAGAGCTACACGCACGCAAAGCCATGTGCGATCTGGTTGTTTTGGCATGAAAATCCTCGAATCCTACCGGACGTCAAAGTGTTAAGCTAAATTTGGTTTGCTAAGATCAAAGTAAGCCATTCAATGAGCTGCCTTCATTGATATGTCATTCAGTGTGTGGCCCTGGTTAAGACAGTGACATAATTTTTGGCTCAGTAAGCCATTTGGGTTGGACATAGCTGCTCTAGATCCACAAAGCACACGTACAGATGTTTCCCTTCATTACAATATTCTACATGCATCCTTCTTAACACCATCACTGCTGGAACAGTTTGCAGCAGCCTTAGTTTGACACATGTATAAGCAACTGCATAACTTGATAGGCGACTGTGCTAGAGAGCTGTTGAAATCCTCCAGACTTTGAAAGTTTTCAAGTTTGCAACAAAAAAAAAAAAATTTTGGTTTTAGATTTTTTGTGAGTGATGTCATAAATGGAGTAGGTTTTAGGTCATTTTGGCTCAGGTTACCTGGCCTTGGTCCCAAACTGCTAGATAGAAGTATTTTGCTCAAGTTTTTATTGGAAATTAGGCTAGAATCCGCATCTTTCTAGGGTTCCGGGTTCAAAAGCTATGGCCTAAAAACAACAAAATAATTATTATTATCCTCGGGGGATAATTTACCCCCAGTTTGGGAACCACTGATCTAGCGGCTGGGCCCCTGGCCAGGTAACCTGAACCAAAATGGCCAAAAAGCTATCTCACGTATGACATCACCCACAAAAAAACAGAACCTCAGTCTTTTTTTCATTGCAAGCTACAAGACTTGCCGCATCTTTTGAGGGTTTGAAAAGCTCTTTAGCACAAGGGTCACCAACATGGTGCCTAGCCCACGAGCACCAGGTCGCCCACACAGACCACGTCGGTCACCCGCGGGCTTGTTCCACGTCGGTCACCCGCGGGCATCCGTGTCTTCACATTGATGCATATCTTTAATATTTATTGATGATAGCATAATTGAAAACAAATTGAGCAAAATTTTATTTCAGAAATGTGCATCAAACTGGTAGTCCTTCGCATGAACCTGTACCAATAATTAGCTTTCAGTATCGAAAAGGTTGGTGACTCCTGTTCTAGCACAATCGACTGACGAGTTATGGTGTTGCAAAATGGTGCAAAAATAGTAGCTCATGTGGGAGCCTAAAGCATGAACATATCGTACACTGGCAGCCAAGGTGTTAAGAAAAACAAAGCATTCATCATCCCCTATCCGGGCAAAAATCCACAGTGTATATTGTCCAGCTGTGTCAACATCTACTTAACCATTCCTCTAGCACTCTTTCTACAATCTTCATAGCATGTTCCAGTAACTTTTCTCCTCTCTATGCCCCAGAGCTCACCACATCCCCTTTTCTTTTACCAATTGGTATTATCACACTCATCTTCCATTCCTTTTGCATTCCCCTTCCATCCAATACACACAGACAGAGTTCCATCATCACATCAATCCCAATCTCTCCACTTACAGTTATCATCCCCACACTTGCTCTTGAGAGTCCAGCCGTCTTTCCTGGTTTTATATATCTTATGGCCTTCACCATCTCTTCCCAGGTAACTTTCTTAAATGTTTCTTCCATTACATTTACTTCTGTCATATTATGATCCCACTCATTTTCTTCATCCACGATCTCTTCCATATTTTTCCCCTGTCTTTCAGATTGTTAATTTAGCCTCCCATCTCATGTATCTTCCTCCTTCAATATCTTTCCCTTCCTTCTCCATTAATTTCAAAAGATCGAGGACATTCTTTGGTTTTTCACCTAATTTATGTAACTGCGGTTCAGCCTCCCTTCTCATAGCTTTTCCAACCATTTCCTTCGCTTGTTTTTCATGCTCTTTTATCAGACCCTGTTTTCTGCAATACCATTCTTGCAAAGCTCTTAGTTTGCTGCTATTCTTGTTATCATGTCCTTGACCTGCTCATTCCACCACCATGTGCTTCCTTGTTTCTTTCTTCCTTCTGCAAATTTTATCGCATGCCTGCAGAATTCCATCCTTAAAGAATTTCCACAAATCCTGTGCTTCAATGTTTACCAACTCTCTAACTCCTTCCACAAAGTTCACTCTTGTTTCGTTGTTTTTTAACTTTCATACATGCCTCCTTATGATTTGTTTTTTTCTCACAATCTTCTTTAGGTTCTTTGTATCTGTTTCCACAACCGACCTGTTCTATAATCCCCATCGGATCACTTTTATGCCTATCAAGACTTTCTGTTTTCTTTGTCTACCAACACAAAATCAATTTTTGTCTTATTTCTATCTGCACTGAATGTTCCTCTCTTCTTCTCATACTTCCTATAAATGGTTGAACCTAAATGCCTTTTATTCATTGACATTGGAACACAACGTTTTCAACAACATGTACCAGAAATTAGATGTACATACAACATTAATCCCTATGAAGAAACTAGTAATCAACTATATTGCAACATTGATCTGCATCTGCAAAAGACAAATTTACTTGAATTTGGATTAATCCACAGATTTTAACACTTGGAGATTACGGCAAACACAAATATTTTCATAAAACAAGACTAGTATTTCTTATGCTTTCAAATCAAAAATTATTCTATGCTTGACATGTTTCATGATGCATAATGATAACAGCATTGACCAAACAAATAAAACGTGACACAAAAATAGTTAAGTGTACAAAGTGCTAAGAAAGCAGTAAATTAAGTCACTGAGAATGACTTATATGACCAAAAATTAAAGACACAAAAACTGAGCAACAAAGACAAGGTGTCAATAACACCAGCATTGAAATGGCAAATAATCTTCATCATTTACAAATCTTTTCTAAAGACATAGCACCAGAATTAGCACATTTGATGTAATAAGGGGAAAACAATTTCTCCATTATCACTCCATTTACAGTCCCACCATCATGGCATCTTCAGTCAAAGCTCAAAAAATAAATAGATCTACATACCATTGCAAATCTTTAGGGGCATATCCAGGGTCTGTTCTGCTGTCATGACAAGCCCCATTTTGTTGTAGGTGCTCTTCTCAGCATTAATGCTGATCAAATCCTGAACGTTGCCACTACAAGTGAGTAGTTTTCTGACTCTGCGGCATGGGTTCTTTGGAATTGCATTTCCCTTCCAATGTTGCATAGGATTATTTTGAAATAACCACATTGCTCCCTTGTGCAAATACCACCAACGTGATAACCTGAAACAATCTATATTTATGAGTAGTAGTGCCAAACCTACAGTTTGGTCCCCGTATCTGGAGTTGTTAATGCCTTTGTCTTTTTCTGAAGGTAAGGTTCTTAGGATTTAACTGTGTAGCAATGATTTATGTTTGAGAATTTTTTTTTCTAACCTCATCTTGCTTTAACGTATGTAGATGCCTTAGTGTTCAGGATAACTGATAAAAAAATCAACTGATTATTAGCTAGGTGTAATGAGCTCAAGTGACGAAACTACTAATGAAGCAAGCATAAAGAAGTGTTGTAATCTCCAATTTAAAATGGAGTGTCTGAAAGATCCAAATTTCAAAGATTGGTTTGTAGCAGGACAGAAAATTTTAGTTATTGTTAGTGCTGCAAGATCACCTTTGGAAATACAAACAGGTCGACGTTACTATGATGAAGATTCAGATAGATAGAAGAGTTTATTAGCAAACTTATATATTAACCAACACATTTTGTGACTTTCTTATTGATGCCTAGATAGTAGAAATAACCTGGTTTTAAAGTACCTTCCTACATGGTATCTCTGTCTATCTTCTATCTTCCTAATCCTATCCACATCAGTTTTTTGGCAGCTGCGTTTATGAGATTGATGTGCATCAAATACACGTGTTTTGGAATCTGCCACTCCAGACAGGCACACACAGAGCTATTTTGTAATATTTCACTTCATGGCATATGGATACACCCTCAAATTGCAATTGTTTTATAGTTTAGGTCTAAGTTTTATCTATTGTTTACATTTGTAATGGTACAACAGGATTGAGTACGGTAAGATTTAGGTTTACTTAAATGACACATGAACTAACACAATTTGTTTCCACTAAAACAGTGGTTCCCAACCTTTGACACATTCCTCCCTTGGTTCATTTTGGAACTTTTTATTCCTCCCCTATTACACAAATTCAGCAGGGTGGCTAAAAAGGTTCATACATCATTTTTGCAACGACTCAGAGAACACGTTGTGGGTTGAAGTCTAATCCCAATGACGTTGTTGCGTCCTTTCAATATGCCATTATTGTACGATAATTAGCTCTGCTTGGTGGTTTCAAACAAGCAGCAAGTTTAACTGGGGAAAAGCCAAAGAACCACTCAGAAAATTTGTAATACATTTGAACATCTAACTAAGCAGATATAATAATGCAATATATTGCGCCACTGTTAATTTCATGACAGAAAGATAAAAATGAAACACAAAAGTACAATCAAAACACATTGAAATATACCAGTAATAAAAAAGTTTCAAATATCCATTTAGTTCAACTTTTAACTTGATCAGTGCAAAATTTGTTCTTGTTTTTCATCGGAGAGTAGTTGGACACAGGGTATGTTTTCTGTAAAACTAAACTGCACATATGAATAATCATCAGTAACGGAGTTTCAAGACTTGGATTCGGTTTTGAGGTTTCAAGTCTCGTCTCGGTCTCAAAGGCTATAGATCTCAAGACTTTGAATATTACAAAGAAATGGTATAGTAAAACTTCTATAATTCAACAATTTTTAGTTTGTCACGGGTGTAGACGATTCAGATAACAGTTACTAGCAGAAACGTAACTCAAAGATAACGGTAATACAAACAATTTCTGGAAAGACAGGTGCTGGTTTTTCCAGCAATGCCTGAGGACCTTTTGTTACTTCTTATGAACAGAATTAAGAAATGGCTGTTTAGAAAACTACATTTATGCCTGAGCATTGAAACACAGACCAGTTTCCAGTTTCAACTGACCAAGTGTTTTTCACACGCTGCATGCTTTGCCTGTTGTAGTCTTGATGATTCCAGCTAACAGCTCGGCCTGGGGAAACCATGCAGAGCGCAAAACACATAACGGATTACTTTTCTCATGTGTTCTTTATAACATGCACACATTTGCATTAACACAAGTGCGAAGATTTGTGTTTAAAAACCCTTTGTTCAAAGAAATATCATGACTTCTAGCAAGAAAACTTCACACATTTGTTTACATAGAATATTTTCCACAGGTGAAAACTTCACACAATTTTTTACACTGCTTTTTATACTCTCCTGATAATGTACTGCTATGCAAAGCAATGCTAGTTCGCTACCAATTAGTTATAACTTTCATGTTACGCTACTGCTTCAAACGTATTGTTTCCTCATGAATTTTGCCAGTAATCTAGTAAACCTTGCTAGTAAGCGTAATGGTTTCTAATAAAAATCCCAACTGTACAATGGTGTGCCATGCATTTCACGCTTTAAATCTGCAGTGGTGTCATATCTTAACCTTACTTCCTGCTGACAGCAAGATTACACAGCTACAAAAACTATGGATTGTACCTACTCATTATACAGTAGTCCTTTTTAGATCGCAACACTACTACAGACCCGGTTTGATCATTCTGACTATCGAAAGTAAGATCTTGTGGTAGTTAACGTTGTTTGTACTTATACAACAGTGGTTCTTAACCATTTCGCTGAAGGGAGCCAAATCCAGACCTACGATTTTGTTAGAGAGCCGCACTAAATTCTTTTAACCACAAACCAATTAATACGTTTTGTTTTATTGCACTAACGAAGTCTGTTACACAAAATATTAGAGGTGTTACTGAAAGATTGCCAAGAGGCGCATAAAGGGTGCTTGGGAGCTGCATGTGGCTCTTAGAACAGTGTTTGAAAACCATTGTTCAACAAGTAACACCACGCCTGCCAGCTACAATGTCACAGCCTTAGCAATGATTAAACCAAGGAACCATCAAAGGCTTGCAGATCCATTGTCTAGTGTCGTAACTCGTAACAGTTGCATTTAATGTGTTATAAAGAGCACTGTTTTTGGTAGAGTGAGTTGGCAAAACTGTTAGTATCTAAGAAGGGACCTGGAGCAACCTCTCAAATGGCCATAGCTCCGGCTCCAGTCCTAAACTTTAATCTGAGCTCCGGCTCGTTTTTTTTCATTTGAACTCCAGCTCCTTTTGATTTTTAATTTGAGCTCCGGCTCAAGGCAAAGTGCCCAACTCCGGTGTTCCGGCCCTGGACAAAAAGGTCTGTTTTTCTTTTTTAATTATCAGTTATTACAGGTAGCCTAACTACTGAATGCAGGAAACAGACTACAAGAATATTTGATCTACCAATATATTCTTTCTCACCTGCCTCTTACCTGTCACGGTGTAGCTTATTGTTCAGTTCTGTAGGCTAGTATTAACTACAATTGGAACAATGGTCTTTATTGATGACAAAAACTGGGTTAGCAAAAGTGGGATGAAAAGTATTTGCTGTCAAATAATGGCACTAAAGTTTGTCAACATATACGTGTGCTAGTCCACTAAATAACTTACAAATATAAAGTGATATAAGTAATTGAAAGAGCCAATGTCAATTTCAAAAATAGTACAACACTTACAATGAATTGGTAACTTCACTACAAAGTGAAAATTCCTCCCCTGAACTCATGAAATTCCTCCCCACGGAGGAATCCCCCCCTGGTTGGGAACCACTGCACTAAAGCTATATTTTTACAAAAAAAAATATCATATTGAAAGGCGTGACAACTAGCCACAGAAATTGTTGTTGCATTATCAGAACAAAATACAAGTCAAACATTCTATTTCACCTTTATTGGTATAACCAATCAGTTAACGATATTGTTTCCTGTGCAAGAAGTCTTATACTAGTTTCTTGTAATTCACTTTTACATCACAATGCAATATTATCTGAGCAACTGTACTGAAGTGTTCTTCTATGCAGTGATTTCACAAGCATATTTCAAACACTGTCATCTCAATAGAGTGCTGCACACATGCAGTTTTGCAAATGATTGTCAGCATCAATTTTAGAAGTGTATGTACAGTTGGATAAACAGCTTTCTTGTTGCTGTACGCCTGGTGTTTGCTAGTTGTTTGACATGCTATGTATCCTTCCAGCGCCACGTTCAAGGAACAAAGAGTGATTGTGGTGATAACCTGGAAATGCCCTTGTGTGTTTTGACATTGCCACTGGTACCCCTATCTAAATAACTAGTTGCGCTAAGCTACTAGCCACGTTTCATTGAGTCTTAAAATGCTGGAAAAATCAATCAAGGCTAACCTTTCAGACTTTACCATAAAACACAACAAACACATAGAAAAACCATCTGATTATTTTATCTGAAGCAATAACTTTACCAAAGAGGTCATTTAAAGGAAGAGGGACAAGGATAACCTACTAAATGTTCGGAAGAGGATAAAAGGCAAACAGAACCATCTTTCATACTTCTTCGAACTCAACATCAGGGCGGTCAATATCTTCAGATTTAGGACCATTGCGTTTCTTAAATTCATAATGCCTATCAAAATATGGATATTCACTATCTGGCACTTGACTTCTACCTTTGTGTGTGCGATATGCAATAGTAAATCGAGTATAAAGCACAAGAACAACCATAAAAATAAACCAACGCACAAGGTTTACTTGTATATAATTGTCATACTGACGTGACATACGCTCAAATTCTGATGTTCGTCTTTCTCTGTTTGAACTTTTGTCATAGGAATTTTTATTCCCATATACATGATCCCAGTAATCATTTAGATTGTCACGTCTTGACCACTCTTGTCTAGCTGAGTATTTTGAATAATAATTTTGTTCATGATTTGAAGTTCTTGATCGTTGCTCTTCACTCCATCTGTTCTGCTCCTTCCAAGCATCTTGTGGGCTTGATTGAGCATTTCCACCCCAACTGTATGGTGAACGTGAATAATTTTGATACCGGGAAAAAGGATTTTGCAATGCATGATCATAGTCTTTCCTTTTTCTTGGATCACTGAGAACTTCATAAGCTTCATTTATTTTAACAAATTTGTCATGCATAGCTTTATTTCCTTGGTTCTTATCTGGATGATATTCTTTGCACTTTTTCAAATATAAAGATTTTATTTCTTTGGCACTTGCATCACGCTTGGCACCCAAAACAGTGTAATAATCAGCTTGCACAGATTTTGTCACAGTAAGCAGACGAACTACTTGCACATAATAGCTAGATACACCTAAACTCTTGGGTAACAAAAACATACCTATTTTCTGCCTACAAACAACATTGTTTTTTTCAATAACGTTATCTGGTTTATTTAGGTCCGAAATGGGTTTAAGTTAAATTTGCACTTGCTAGTTGCACACTAGATTTACTTAATCTTCAATTTTTAGAAACTCTGCTACTAATTCATGGATACAAATATCAGGAATGTACAGTATTCATGTAACAAATTACCTTTGGTATAACAATTCACCAACACCGATGATGGTTAGGTCAACATTGAAAATTTGTATCGGTTGATGTGTTTACCTCAGACTCATAACCAGCATCATGTTTGTGAAAATTCAAGATTAATATAAAAAGACTTAACCTCAACACAGCATGGTAAACTAAAGGCATGCAGTGAGCACAAAAAGGAGCCGTGGAACAATTGCTTCATTCATTTCATTCATATTTTTATCAGGTGTATCCATGCCACGGAACTTCGTTCTTTTTCTGGCAGTGGTAAGCCTATGAACCCCAACCTTCTTCCACATTGCTTTCCCGCTGTCCCAGAAAGCCATTAGTTGTGCAAGCAAGCTTTATATATTTGCAACTTCAGTTTCTAAAGCAAAATACAACAAGAGAAGAAAGCAACATACCACAATTACTTTAACAAACTATTTGAGTAACTGACCCTTGAGTCACAACTACATATAAAAGGAGCAATGACAAAAGAGGCATCTTCTTAGCTCTCAGCACTGCCAAGCAGTTATACATGCACTAAACAAACAAGAATTTACAGATAGCATCTGCATGATATATGGATAGAAGATAACAACAGCCACACGCATTCACTGTGCTTGTTTTTTAATGTTTCGAGTTCATTGTTGACTCAGCCACCAAACAGGAACAATACAAAGAGCCATCGGATTGTGCAATATGGAAACCAATTGTCAGTAGAAACAGAAACGTCAGAACAGGGGTGCATGTTGGGGACACTGTCCCCCTATCCTTTAAAAGGAGTACCAATGGGAGCACAGGTCCCTTTGCATAACAGTATCATAAGTAATTTCATGACTTATCAAGATCAAATTGAAGCAAATTCATTGCATTTGTGCACAGTCGCACACTTAAAATTCAGAGTGGTTTTCTATAATTTCTGTTACTATTTTTGAGGTAAACATTGTTGCTGAACATGTAAATGCAAAAAGAATGACTACTGTGGGTGTGCGTTTACACTGAACTCAAGCAAACAGTTTTGAACTCATGGTACAACCTAACCATGGGCGTCCGCAGGAGGGAAGAATGGGCATTTGCCCCTCCCTGGTAATTGGGACTAAGAACCAAAATTTTCTAAAAAACTTGACGTTAGCTTGTATTTGCTGCTATGACACTTGCACTGCACAAGAGCCAGTTCACTGTNCTGGTGTTATGTAGNGGTGAGCTTGCAGTTCACTATGTCCGCTCCTTTACTCGCAGAGGCACATTGCCAAACTTGTGAGCAGATTGTTTTACTGTTGGTCTCTGTTGCGTAACAATAACATTGCAACAAATCTTCTAATGTTCACTTCAAGTTACAATATTAGGCGATTTGCTGCATGTGACTGTTGAATGCAGACATTTTGGCAGGTAATGCAGCAAAACAGGAAACAGTGACTGCTGATATGGTAAGCAAGGATGGCGGAGAGGGGGAACATTATCCCTTACCTTTCAAAAGGGGAGAAACAGGGGCAGAGGTACCTTTTTCATAACAGCATCATTGGTAATTTTATAGTTTATGAAGATCGAATCGAAAAAAAAAATTATGTAGTTTCTTTTATTATTTTAGAGGTCAACGCTGTTGAACAGTAAAAAACATAAATGGTGTGGTGAATGTATGATTACCT
>JGI24159J19872_10007038_pt1 | contig 14705 bp, 9 predicted proteins | sample Ectturendosymbi4_FD_19872 | JGI IMG/M metagenome (IMG submission 19872) | reverse complement strand
TCACAATACCTGAAATAAACGCACCGTAGGCTGAGGAGGCCGTGGCGGTGGCGGGACTATACAATTGTGTTGGATGCAGGCTGCCGACGATTGGCTGTGCAGAGGCGCCAGTTACCTGCAGCGCGAACCACCGCCGATGAAAGGGGAATGGGGGGTGAGGTATGATTGCCCGGGTGGGGAGGAGATATCGGGTGGGGTGGATCGAAAGGAAAGATTGCGAAAGGTGATTTTTCGCGCGAGCAAATGGCGCCGAATGTGATTCCCGTTGTTGCCAGCCAAGCGTGACGAAAATCAACAGCCGAGAGCGGAGGCGAGCAAGAACATGAAGAAAAAAAACAACAAAATCAAATGATTAATTTTCGTTCTTGCACAGCAATTACAGACAAAAGACCGGCTAAAGGTGCTGGTTAGGCTGAAAAACTAAATATACAATGCATCGAACGCAAGCGGCAGCAACAAATTAAACGAAGAGCTTTCAAAAACTAAAAGGCGCATTCGTATGCAGTTAAGCTGCAGACCACCAGGCAGATGCAAAGCGCTTGACCGTGCAAAAACTTTGCACAGCGCTCAACCGATCAAGAATGACATAGAATCGCTGTAACATTCAAGACCCCTTGATTCGCAGTGTCTGCGCACTGTGAATCCATAAGTAATCTTCAAACCAGCAACAAGTGATTTTGGTCACAAGTTGGTGAGTTGCGAAAGCGAACGAGCTGTTCGAGATGATGGCAGAAAAAGGTTCACGAACGACTGTGGCGCACAATGCGCTTCAACCCAAGTGCGAAACAATTGTCGGCTGCAACGGACAGCGACAAGAACTGCAACTGATTTTTTTGCAGCAAACTTGTAAACGATCGGTTCGCAACAGCGAGCGCATCTAAAATTAATGTAGCTGGAAGCAATCGCGCGGTCGTTGGTGAAAGCGAAACTGCCGACGAAAAACAGTGCAAGTGTGGACAGCAGGCGTCTAAACAACGCGCATGCAAGCTCCTGGCAAGCAGCAGCGGCAGTACGACTCCCTGCCGGCTGCCTCCTCACCCGCCCAGGGCGACCAAGGCGGTTATTAACCTTGGCGCTATCGTATATCAAGCGTGGAGCTTCGGCAAACGTTAACGACGCGAGGCAATGCGCTGCGCTGTTATTAATCTTCCCGCGCGGCAAAGCAGCAGCGGCAGCAAGCATTCTCGGAAACTTGGCAAAAAGGCGTTCAAGTTGATGGAGGGACGCGATACCGGCGCTCACAAACACGCACACACACGGCCGGTTAATTTATTCTGGCCAAACGGCGCGCCCTTGCTTGGCGCGGTCATAATTTACGACCTGAGCGTCGACGTCTGGACCCGATGCCATGCGCCGCTGCACGGAACTCAATTAGAGTTGGCCGTGGGATCAAAGAAAACTGCAACCAACTTTGCCGCGAAGCAAACATGCGCATTTTAATTCGCAACCAAAACGGAGCAGAGATAAAGTCAGCAGCGAGCCGGTCACAGCTACCTGCCCGTAACGTTTCGGAAAAGGGGGTGAAGGCGCGACCCTTATTTCTATCTTTCCCACAGCAGCGATTAAAGTGTCTGGCCACAAGGTTCGATAAGCCATTAAGAACTGATCTGAAATCTGATGGCTAAGTCACTCCAATCACATTAAAAACACAGTTGGAACCCCGTCACTGGACGTTATCAATGGCGATGCTGCCGACATCTTGACAAAACCAATCGCAGCGCATTCTTCAGGATTAACTGTTCGTACATCGCTAGCGCTTTGCTCAAAAACGTCATCAAGCATTGGGAGGAGCCAACACTAGATACTGTTTCAAACCATTTCATGACTGCGGCATAACTCTGCAAATGCGGATAGGGTTACCCGTAGTCAAGAAGAGTAGCTAAACACCTGGCTGTTATTTGAGTTTTAGGCGAAGTAACGGTTGGGCGCTCGTGCGTTACAGATCGTGAAACGTGACAGGAGCAAGTTGACGCCGCAGTTCTGCAACATAATACGTTTGCAGGTTTGCAACAGAATACCTGCAACGTTAAATCACATTTTCTGCGCCAGCATTCCACAACTTTCAGCGCTAAAGCGTTTTCAGATGGCATTGCAATCAAACCAAAAGATACAGCCGAACGCAAGAGCGGACAAACCCACCTCGTATCCCATTGGTATCGTGGCAGGCATCACGTTCTGTTGTAATGGAAGCATCTGTTGCAGCATTGCCCGGTTCTGCAGCAAGGTTTGTCGTCCGGTTATTTCAAGCTGTTGCTTCAGTTGATAAGTTGGATGCAAGTACTTGCACGATTCGCGATTGCAGCGTCCCTGCGTACGGCGAGCAAGTGGATGATTGCCAAGTGATCGCGATCAGCGCAGATGAAATGCGAGAAGCTTAACGAAAAACGCGCAGACAACTAACCGCACATCTAGCGTCCAGGTGCAACTGAAATACATTGGTAAAAACATGCTGTGAGTCAGCAAGAGATAACCTGGAAAAATACATAATGGAATACAGGTGTGAAAGTAACAGATCTGCGAGAGAAAGGGAAGGCGAAGCTCATCCACGGCCCTCTCCGATGTTCACAGTTTCCAGAAGCAGTGACGCAGGACTATCTACCACGTATATCTCGAAACAAGCTTCGCGGAGTAGGATATATGATTAGAAATTGGGTGAAGGTGGCAGGGCTGCAACTCCGTCATAAATTTCGCTAAAAACTGAAAANACTCGCATTTTAAAAGCAAAAGATTGCTTGTTTTTCGCATGTATGTAAAAAAAATCAGCAANGGTTCCGTTCAAAGTCTGAAGTCCCTGTGAGCTCCTCACGATTTCAAGGTCGCGCGATTCCTTCGCCGAAATTCGTTCCTGACACATCAACCAGAGCAACGTGTTACGAACTCCATGCATGCACAGAATGGTTGGGTATCGAACCAAGCTGATAATATCAGCAAGGAGCGGCAGCTAAGNGGTACAGTGTCCGTCTCTCATTCGAAATGTTGGGTAATTGACTCACCAGCTGATGGTGATTTGTTGTTATCTCACTAGAGACTGAACACAACAGTACAACGAAACGTGAAAATGAAGCCACCGTAAGATGGAAACACAGGATAATGTAACNTACATGCCTAGTGTTATGTTNCTAAACACTACACTTAGAACCAAATATTCAAAGTTGACGAAAAAATGAGGTCTAGGATATTCGTCGTAAGCAGCAACACTGCCCCAAAGAGGAAGGGTCGAACAGGACGGGCTGCAGGAACAACCTTTGCAGAATGCTTCTAATGCACATGAACTACAACGGACACCGACGAGCGGTTTTCACCGCAGTCATGTGATGATGAAGCCCAATCGCGACCTGCAGTTGGGAAACATTTTAGTATCTGTCAGTCCAGAAGTGTCTCGCTGACATGATCGATCGAGCCTACGTAACGCACAGCAGTCACCGGCTGCTTTTCTTGACGCAACTTAGGGATTTACCGTCGGCAACGCGAGGCAATCCATCCGGTCATTGTTTCGCACCACTGCACGATTGTTGGCGTTTTTGAATACCTTGCTTCTGCAAAGGCTTTCAGAGAAAGTGCGAAATACACCACTTTAAAGACATTTACGTTCGGGCGCCACTCCAAACAATATCTTGGAGCAGAAGTGTGGTGGATGCATACGCTTGTCAAGCAATGTGCAAGACCATGTACGCCGCAGTAACGGCCCATCCTGTGTCTGCCAATAACTGCAAATTGTGTACGCCTGCTTTTCGTACAAGCAGCTTGGCATGAAAAAAACTCCCCGTCGGTGGGAGGGAGGGAGCTGTATTGGGCCAGAATTTAAATGATACACAGAATCTGATTCTATTTGAATAAGAGCTGATGACGCTTGCTCAGTAGGCGAAATATACACTCTGAGAGGTCATAGTGTCTGATTCTTTGCTGTGAAAGAAGATCTTTGGACAGATACTGGCACATGGAATCTTGCCTAAACTAAAGGTAGAAAACTCACGGGTCGCCAAAACTAGGAGACGGCGTCTCAATATTCGAAACACGGTCCCAAGAATCAGTTAAACAGAGTACCGCGCACAGCCCACCAAGTGGCGTCTTAAGAAGGTCGATCGAGAGCTCTCAGCAACGGGTGAGAGTGCAGATGCGCGCACGAACAAAAACCAATCTGGACGAAAACCCAACAAGCAAAGGGCAAAAATCACTGGGCCATGACTTTTGATGTTGTTAGAGGCCTGCTGCTACCAAAAGTTATCATTACTCGTCGTTCTTTCGTAAGGTTCGAGCAAATCCTTGAGACATTCTTGGTGCCGACAGCGAGGCGAGTCTAATTTCTGTGTGATAATGCGAACTAGTATATTGTGCTGAACACATGAACAGCCCCGTATCGCAGGTTGTAAACTAGAAGAGAAATCCTTCAAGAAATAAGCAAAAGGTAAACAGATTCACCCACAATAGTGCGTTTCAGAATGAAATCTCAGAAGTAAGATCGATTCCGGGAATGAGCAGCTGGATCAATATTACAGGCATTGAGCGCAAGTAAAGCGCCTGTAGGGCCAACGCAAGAAACGGCCAGACAAGTTTCGGTAAGTGGGTGCACATACAGAATGTGTCCGTCTGCTGCGATGATACTGAGCGATCGTAATCATCAGATAAAGACGATGAGCGAAACACCGCATTCGAAGGCTATTAAGATTGTCGTTGGCTAGCAACGAAGCTTTCGAACCAAAGTTTTGCAACTAAATAATTTAGAACAGGACGCATAACAACAAATCATCGGCGTAACACTATATTTTGCTCGAAACAGCTGTTCAGTCGAGCTGAGGTCTGAAAGGATTCAGACTTGTGTGCAGGATGGCAGACAGGAAAATGTTCAGCAAACAGGCTACAGCGTTAAGTGTGATAGGAGAGAAATCAGGAAAGACGCATCTGCTACAAAAGTTTACCACGATGAGGTGCGATGATGGATTGGGGGGAATCGGTGCGACTGCTCCCCGAAATCTGTAAGTGTTGCACGTGCGTACATAAAATTAAAGAAGCTTTGTGAACCTGGAAGGCTTCCTACCCGCGCAGTAAAATTTAGGTCATCAACGATGGACGTCTAAACATAAAACTATGCCTTTCGCACAAACTCAGTAACAAATAGCCGGGAGTAGTTTCTAGCAAAACGATATTCTTAGCATCGCTCAATTGCTTTCGCATGGTAGTTCGAAAGAGAGAGAAATGGAAAGCAAAAAGTCAAGCAGAACAAGAAAAAACTTCCGAGGCACACGAGAATGACGTTGAGCAAGGGGACTGACCGTGGAGTCAGTCACATCAACACCGTAGTCAGTAGCTTCTTCCTCAGCTCGCTTCGGCAATCAGAGAAGCAAGTTCAGGAGGAAGGCACTGAACGCGGGAACGAGCAACTCTTTGAACAAACGATCTGGTTCAACGTGCTTCGATCAGGCGAATAAGCTGGTGCCTCGGTGGGCGTTTCACCGACAACACTTGGCTGCCTCAAGTGAGCATCCACTGCTGACCAGAAATTCAGGCAAAACCTAAACACAGACTGAAGCAAGAAATAGAATCGGACTCAACCGTACCAGCAGCAGATAGACGAAATGCCAGCAGCACTGAAGCAAGTAAATGTTTCAGTCAATCAACCTAAACCGACCGAACGTCCGCAAAACTCGAAGGCAAAGAGATGAAGCGTCAGACACCACGAATACTCTTAGACACCACGGTGCTTGCTGTCGATTATTATTGTCAAGTTCGAGGCAAAAAGTAATGACGGAGTTGCAGGGATACAGTCTGAAATCTAAAGTGTGCGCGTGTAAGTTTGATCAAACCGTGCATATGAGTTCGTCACCGCGCTACGCGTCAACGCTTTTTGACACAACTTGCCTGCTCGTATTGATTTTAATATAAACTGCCTTTTTCTTTGCTAATCAATTCTTTCGCTTTTTTCCAGCTTGCTCTGGTACGACATACAATGAATCTTGTACACTGAAACGCTGGAATTCTCGAACAGACCGAACCGCCTCAGCCTCAGGAGCCCTGAGGCTAATTCACTTACCACCAACTTATTTTCAAGCAAAACCTGGCAACGCTTCCGTATCGAAATGCAATGGAATTCTGTAAAACTTAACGGTAGTGACCTTGACTGCCTTAAAAACTATTACACTACCGACAAGGCCGCCATGCTGTGTACCAGATCCGGCCGCTCGCAGTGACTAACACCTGTCCAATAACTCACCGCCGCCGCGTCGACGCTAACTAACTGTTCCGGGCAGAAGCGGCAAGACCAGTGAGCAAACAGGGCGTTTGACAAACAGTACAACTCCGTGACAGGCGCTTCCAATCAGCAGAGTTTAGGAGCAAAGGTTACTTTTGAGATGAAACGCGAGCGCAGAAAAGCAACGGTAAGCTGCTGTGCTTATCTGAAAATATCCACGATTTTGCCCTTTCCCGTCTTTTCTACCAAGCTTCGTCCGCATGACGAGCGAAAGTCGCGTTCCACCTTTGCGCACAAGCATTACATGGATCAGTGATCAACAGTCACGTGGCAGAGAGGCAAGGCCATTGACGGACGCCACCAAATCTATGCGAAAGTTAAAACGTAGAAAGCGCATTTTATGAAGAAACCACCGCTTCACAAAGTAGAAAAAGCATCTTATGATCAAGATTTTCGATGTGCATCATGGCAGGCATATCGGAGTATACTCGCATTGATTCATAATCGCATCTGTAGTTACAGGTCACACTTCCAGCAACGCCTACTACGCAAACAGTCGATCTTTCAACCCACACTCTCATCAGTGCACTGCATTCTGGTGACCCAGTACGAACGGATGTGGTTGTGTTCGAAAGGATACGTTTTTTTTCTTGCGCTAGTTGGTCACTGGCTCGAAAAAAACAAATTGCTATCTATCGCAATGAATACATGTGCAGAAGTAAAGATCATGCTAGCAACCTGTGTGGGTGGTCCACACGGCCAACGCACTTCCAGTTTCATAAGAGCTTGCCAAAGCAAAGCGTGACGGTCACCGAGCGAATGTTAATTCATAGAAAGCTCGTATTAACCGCGTTCAGCGTCTCTCCATATAACGTCGCTTGTTTCAGCTCAGTTACAAAGAGTCATTGCACTGTCCGCCCACAAAGCGTCCGCGGGGGGGGAGACAAACAGCTTATCGCCTGTTGTTTGCCAACGATAGTTACAGCACAAAGCGCGTTTAGAAGATTAGGAACTTCACGCTTGGGCAACTGTGGCATCTTGCCCAGGCCGCAATCACCGCCAAAAAGGATCTGCTTGAAGCCAGTCGGCCAAGTGTTGAAAAATGCGGAAACGAGCAACGCTCTTCAACGCTTGCGCTCAAAAGCTGACAATTTTGTTCTTCGCTGCTGATGGAGACCTTTTGAGCGCTCGACAAGATGCTTTTTGGCAGATCAGGGCGAAACGAGAAGAATGTTCGCGAGCACGACAAAGTCCCTCCCCACACGGCAGCACTCGAGACAGATGACGCATCCACTCCTACGGCATTCGGCGTTGAAGGTTTAGCTCCGGGTACATACTACATTGTAGAGTGGAACGCAAAGAACAAATAGACAACAAAAAAAATACAAATTTACGTTTGATCGAATCGCAAGTCAATGCTCTTAGTTACAATACTTAAAGCAGTGCGATTCGGCATCATGCCATCTGTTTTGTGAACGAAAAGCGTAAATGTCGGCGTTGCTTTGCAGAACCTACCGTAAGGCAGTAGTCTGACAGCAGCATTAATTACACTGCTGAGGCCACATCACAGGCATTAGGTAAATGGTTAACGCCATGTCTGTTTTCCGCACAAACACCATTATCTTGCGTCAGGCAAAAAGCCGACAAGACGATTATATTGAAAATGATTTACAAGGGAACGGTAACTCCAACGCAAAAGGACGGCGCTGTGGAAGAACCTTGGACGTTCTCGACTCGTGCTTCGCACGTTGTTCAAACAGAGTAATGGTTTGCTAACGGCATGAAGAAACAACAGCGCATTCTAATGCGAGATGGGCGTCGGGTCGCTTTTCCACAGCAGAATAGCATTTTCTCTATGTGGGCATTGCGGCCTCAAACAATTATAAAGAAATCAATCAGTTTGGTTTTGACTAAATGAAAAAAACTACACTTCGACGGAGTGTGTAATAACGGTGTGATATCAACATGAACGTGAAGACACGAAGAACTCGAGGCTCAATTTGCCAAAGTTGACTTTGGCAATCGCAGTAAAAAAAAGTTCTTCCACAAAAAAATATTTATTTCACTCATTTCTTTCTGTTTTTATTGCTTCCGATAAAAACTAAACTTCGCAATAAATAGATGAACTTACTTGCGAAACAAAACCAGAACGATCAGCCAAGCAACAGTGGTTCGCAGTCGCTCGGATCGCAATTGAAGATTGCGCAGAGGCTGAACATTAACACTTTGCACAAGGTGCCAGGGTTTCCCAGGGCTGTGAGCATTCACGATACTTAAATTCAGCGAAAAACATTGATCAACTCAACTCACGTGCGCACAACGGCGCCGACGTACACGTGGCAGGTTGTCGCACGGCGGTCACTTTCAATGCCGGCGTAAGGTTGCGCTCATAACCTTACCACGCACATTCAACATGATTATGCGCATAATGCTTCTTTTATTGCGCTTCCCTGCCGTGGGCCACGTAGTCGATTTGTGATGTTCGAGCTTTCAGTGGCTTGTCGCTGGCCCGTCGCACGCCACTTTGCTCTTCAATAACCCGCAATTCAGCATCATGATCTTGCCGATCCGTACGCTTACGGCTGACCTTTCATGGGCACGTTGACTTTATCGGCCTTGCCATCGCATCGCCCGCGACCGGCGTTTTGTCCGATGACGCAACATTCTTAAGCGTGACTGCAAAATCGACCTCGCGATCCGATCAGTCGATTAAAAGTTCCAACGCCGTGAGTACTCGGTGACAACAGCTAATTCTCATCGATCCGTGTTCAAACTCACATCCGGGGAGCTTCATGCACGTGGCAAGTTAAATCGTAGATCGTGCACACTGCCAGCACCAAACATCACATAAATCAATGCAACGACCAAAAAACAAATCTTTTTCTGCTGCCAACTCGGAAATCCTCAGTAAAGCACAATTGCTGCTCGACAAAGCACATCTGCTCGATTAGGAAGAAGTTCAAAAATAAACAAATCTGGTAACGACTTGGGCACCTAAGTCATGATGGAACTGGGTGATGCTGTAACGCAAAGGCTTCTCGCAAATACTTTCGCAATGCAACCACGCAGGCCCTGAGACTTAACGCGGCAAAAGTGGCCGCTATGCGATGAAGAAGAAAGCTGCACAAGCCGAGAAGCTGATGTTCCGAGCGAAATCGACGCCAGTGACGCGTGACGGACGCGCTGCACAAGCACTTCCAAATATGCGCATGGGTCGGCGACGGTTTTCGTCAAGAGATGCGGCGGCGACGAAAGTTTAGGGCTGTTTAAAGGCGGCATTCGTCACGAAGAGTGGCGGATTGTTTTCGGTCCATCTGACCGAAATAGACGAGCAAGTTGCTCCCGCTTAGTGATATCAATGGAGCGGGACCGAACGTGCGCCACGACCAGCGCTGTTTTCTTGCAACTGATCGGCAAAAATGTTGTTCCAGCATGTCGGTGTTGTTTTGTTAGTTAGTGTTTGCATCAGTTCAGATTGGAACTTATGATTGGCGAGATGCAAATGCTTACGGTGTAAAACACAGGATTTGTGAAACTGCTTCGAAGACCGCAGTGGCATTCAGATGCACTTTCACACAAACCTGATTCATGACCGAACAGTTTTGTGGTGATTCATCCGCAACTTTAATATATTTTTGAAACACTACAATTAGCATTGAACGTGCGACTACTTAGTGAATACATACCTAAATCTAGTCGATCACATTCGAATAGCATTTTTTCACAAGTAAATAGAGCGAATATGATCACAAAATCTGTGAGGAAATGTAGACCCAGATCAAATTTTCTACATCCGGGTAACAGTTGGTTCTGCTCAAGAAAAGCACTGCGTTGAAAATATTCACAGTGTGAATGACAGTTCTTGACCGATGAAAAATAGCTGTGGTAAAAAACAGTAAATTTCCAACAACTTACGACAATTTATCGATGCAGAGCGGTTCCTGTCACTTCAGCATCTGCTGACAGGTTTCAATGCAGCAACATTTTTCGTTGGTTTATTCCACCTTAGTCTGTTACCTTGGGAAATTTGGTTGTTTTTTGTGCGTTTGAAACAATATCTGACAAGCCAACACCTAAATTTGCGTTACGAATACGAAGGGCAACAACAGTCTTGAAATCACTTCAAAGAATAATGGCAGAGCAAATTCGCCAGTGAAAAACGGCAATGTCAAGATGACCTACGACGATTTTTGATATAAGTCAACCTGTTTCAGCCAGGCTGCAAAATGAAAAGAATACATAGTCCTGGTTAATTCCCTTCACCACTAAACCTTCCGATCACCTGGAGCCTGACTTTGGCCACGATGTTTTTTTCATGAAACGTCTGTGGCATTTTTGGCATCGCATCTTTGTGTCGTCACAGTCTCCGGTCAAGACACAACAAAACAAAACACTGAAGAAAGCTTTCAATCGAAGCCACAATTTTTCACAGTATGCGGACTGAGCTTAACCATAAGCTTACATCAGTTAGCTAAAACTGGGTACGCTGCCAAAGTAACAGCCTGCACTCGCTGTCGCTTGCCCGACGACCAAAGCTCATCGCCATAACGCGAAGCTTTTCGCTTCTAAAAAATAGCTGGCGCTTCAGCAACACAAGCAATTCACGTCAACGTATTCTCGCAAAAGCGACAGATGCAAGGCCCGATTTCAATAGCGCACCGCAAGCCGTGCGAAGCCAGTTCTGGCCACTGCTAAACTGTAAGACTCATGTTTCCTGAAGCTCAGCTTCGCCATTGACACAATTCCTGTCATTTAAGCGCGTCTGATTCAAAGGTTGCTCGCTGAGAGCGCGCAAAGCACACTCGTTCACGCGGCGAGCGCGTATAGACTGTGAGGGAAACTTTTATCGCTGGCGCATCTTGACAAGCGGCTTCAGGGGCAGACCGGCTGCCGAACCCGGATATTCAACCTCTTAAGTATATATAGAAATGGTGTCAAAACGCGGAAAGCTTCGGTTGGATTCAATGTCATCACAATCGTTGCGGATGAGCCGGCGATAAGAGCGAGTGGGCTCGTTTGTAACGCTGAGTCGGGATACGAAATCCCTGCAGATCGCTATTTGTCTATTTCGGCTGTATTTTCAGAAAAAAAAACAGGATTTTCAACAACACTCGTAAAAAACGCGTTTTCATTTCTTCACGCAGCCACTAGTGTTCTCATGCGTCGCGAAACAAAATAACAAAATATCTGTATTGGCGCAAGATACTCACAAGAACATAAGACACTTAAATGTGCGCAGGTTTAATGCTATTTTTTTGGCATAAGTAGCAATCGCAATCGCAATAGGATTCTATCGAACAACCACACAAAAAGCATTCACGAGAAACTGGAGGTAAGCACACTCATCAGCAGAGCGACAGCCAAACCACNCCAGCACGACATGTTGCTACAGTTTGACAGAAAGTGGCCAAGTACTTACAATCTATTTGCAAACGACGANGATCAGACATAAAGGCTACGCACAGCGCCAGTTAAANGTCTGCAGCGGCAGCCTGTTTGCATTCGAATATTGACTGAATCTGAATTTAAAACCTGTCATTTACAAGCTATCAANAGCTTCGCAGAATGAAAAGTAGAGCGAGCCTGCAGGCGGGTGCACAGTGCAACATGCCGAACGGGTTTCCTGGAAGACTTCTTCCAAATTTAACACAAGGCATCAAAAATTTACGGGCAATGCCGTGATAATTTTCTACAGAGTAAAGTCTTGTGGCAATTAATATTTCAGAGATGTGGCCTTTAACGACAGCGAGGGCGTTTGGGCATATTGTCTTTGGTGAGAAGTTAAATCAGGAGTTGGTTATCTCTGAGGAGGTGGACCGGAGCAGCAAGGGTTTCTTGGCAGGGCAAACAAGGGCCAAAAGCGATGCTGCCAGTTGCTCTGGGTAAACGCCGCACAAACGCCGACATCCGGATTGGTGGATTATTCGACCACTCAGTTAAGATGGCAATCAGACGCATCGTTTCTTTTGCTGCCGTTCTTTCTGGCGACAAACAACGCTCTTTTGTTCACCAAGAAAAGAGACTCAAGCCAGAACGGCCAGGCCCTGACCGCAACAGCCCCTGGCGTGCTATGCTTCTCTGCCAAAAGCTGAAGCTTTGTGTCACCAAAATCTGTTCTGTGTACATTAACATCAGTGTGGAAGTGCGGACCAGCATGTTTATCAAAGAATTTGCACAGTCGGCATCAGAGAAACTTAGAAAAAACAACGTCAACTGTGGTTTCGCAAAATTAACATCCATGCTGCATGGCATGTTAGAATTTAAAAAAATACACAAGTATAAAAAATTTTCGTAATGTGCGTTGCTTAGTTTGAACATCATGACTGAATCACTGCCCCGTCTCCTAACAATGCGCCATGTCCGTATATTTTTTCCTGACATTCATTAAACGGTGAAGTAAATCTCGCTGTTTGCATTGCCGTAAGCAAAAGCAATACAGCAATTTTTCTTAAGATTTCAAGCTCACGTGGAAAGACTTTCTTCGCTTCAACAAAAGGTTGCAACGCTTGCGAAGCTCTTTGGGAAAAACGTTGAAAGACAAAAGCACGCACTGATGGATTAAAGCCAAGCCAACTACTTACGCAATCAACTCTAGAAGAAGCGAAAATACAAAAAACAAAGAGTTCCATTGTTTAGCGCGAGACCATCATCGCCGGCGGCGGCATTGTCGCCATTTCGACAAGCTTTGTCAAGCGTAACCGGGTACACCAAAACAAACAGCTACTTTCACCCACCGAAGCCCCAGAAGAACAAAAAAAAACTTTCTAAGCCCTAACACGATAGAAACTTACGACGCAGCGATTCGGATCTGCTTTTTTTGCTTTTATACCAACTCTCCACAGCTGAACGCGAAACAGCAAAAATGATCGATCGCGGTTGGAAAGTGCTGCGAACCGGAAATGTTGTCAAAGCCACAGTCCGTTGAGACTGAGTGAGTGCTGGTTTTCATAACGGGTCCTAGTTTTAAGGACTGCTGAAAGCCACTGGGGTCGCGATACGAGATCGAAGTAGAGCCGGCCGGAACACTTGATACAATTTGTTCATTGCGGAGTTTTTCCAGACAGGCACTCGAGTTTTCCATTCAGGATGCTCAGTGGCACCTAAGCATAGTCGTTTCCTTCAGTCGACACGTTTATCGGTCGCGTATTTCCAAACGTTTTAACCGCTCAACTCTGCAACGCCCTCTGTCGGATATACCACATGGTTTTCATGACCGAACGATGGCAAGAGAGAGTTCCTATCACGCATTGCAAAATTAGTTACTTTCTGTGAGGCAGTGCACAAATTTGGGTCGCAATTTAGAGTAAATGAAGTGAATGTATCACAAAGGACTTTAATAACCAACGTAAGGTTAAATTTTCTGCTAAGGCTACCGTCCCCCGATAATGTGATAGTCAAGCTGAACACGACTTATTCAAAACATGCCGCGAACATATCAACAGACTAAACGCTGGGGATTTGCTGCGCTACAAAGCGAGCACAACATGGAGGGAGCAATGACCCTTCCCACAAGCGCGACTGAAGTCGAAGCAGTTGATCAATAAACAGTGAAGCAGGACATGCATCACTGGCTGCGTGGGTCAACAGTGAACGGGACATGGGTGCTTCTGACAGTGCTGTGTACTGGACTGGGATCCACGAACATTCAGCTTGAAGAAAATCCAAGTTATCTTCGAGGTAAAAAGTGGAGCGCCGAATCAACGCGGGTGGAATTTTGTCGACAAGAAGTTTAAAAGTTTTTCGCTTAGGTTTCATTTATTCAATAAAAAAATCTTCGTAAGAATCACTTTTTATCTGCAATATGTTAGACGACATTTCGGTAAAAACAAGTATTGAGAAATTTTAAGAACTTTTGCCAGGCAAATTTTAACAACAGAAAGATTTTGGAATCATAACTGAAACATAATGCTTTATCAAAGATAGTGCTGAAAACATAGTGCTTTATGAAACATAGTGCTTTATCAAACGCTTTATCAAACATAGTGCTTTATCAAACGCTGCCAGCATTTTGGCTGGGACGTACAGCTGATGAATGCACCAGCTATTAGGATCAGTGGCGTAGCCAGCCCAAAAAGTTGGGGGGGGGGCAANATGTTGGATTTTAGGCGAATAACACTATTCTGTTTAGAAAAACGCCTCTCAAAGCACAAAATGACTATGTTTTCCAAAAATTTGGGGGGCATGTCCCCTTTGCCCCCCCCTGGCTACGCCTATTATTAGGATCGGGTAATAACAAATAACACTACTTAAATCACGGCACTGCTTTCAAAGTTAGTCGCTTGTTTGTTTCCGTGTGAATTTTGCGTGATGACTTTTTTGCAGACTTTTTCGAAATTAGTGCGTACGTTTTAAACGAGCGATGAAAAATTTATTTGAAAATACAATACATTAGACACCTCCCGATGGCAACGATCAATGTGCATACAACCGAATGCGAAATCCACGAAGTTTAACAGCACATCAGAAGCGCCGAGCTAAGCGGAAAAGTTGGTTTCAGCTCTTCTTCAGCAGTTTTGTC
>JGI24159J19872_10007037_pt1 | contig 14705 bp, 11 predicted proteins | sample Ectturendosymbi4_FD_19872 | JGI IMG/M metagenome (IMG submission 19872) | reverse complement strand
AGCCGCGAGCCTGAGTAACGCCTTCATCATCGCATAGGACAGCGTGAATCAGATTCACAGCTCGTGCTTGTGTGTTACAGAGTGAGAGACACGTCAACAGTCCTTACTTCCAAAATTAAGCAAGCACATTCTCTGAACGCGATATACAATTATGCTTTGTTTATTCCATATTGGAATCATTGCTGATACAATCAAAAAACGTTGGTTTGCCACAGAAAAAATAAACCTAAAATGGATCCAGGCACAAGGTATGTAGTATTTGAATATAAACGAACGAATCCTCTGGTGGCACGTTTTCATTTTCAACTGGTTGCTTTTTCATTTTCGACAGAGTGAAAACAAAAACGTTCAGTTGACTTGACTTTCTTTTATATATAAATTGTTCTTTGCGGGAATTTTTTTCTGACTTATGGAAAGTAGCTATTTTATTTTATAAAAACCTTTGTAGCTTTTCAGCGTGCGTTTTATTTATTAAAGCTTTTTGCAAAAAATGTTAATGTAGAATGTAAAATGCAATGTTAGTGAAACCCCCAACACATCTTGAGGGCCTCTTTGCTGAACGTAAAGTGCCGCCTGCAACTGTTAATTTTTTCCATTAATTTATTTGTTTCATATCCCTTCTGACTGTAAAATGCACTTCAGATATTTGGAGATTGATGGTTGTGCTCCCAGGTCGGATCACTGAATCGGAATTTATCAAATCAGTCAAGAGGAACAGCATGCGGTTTCAAAAATTGAGAAAAAAACAAGCTAGCGATTAAATCGTCGCGCAAAAACTTCCAAACGGAAATTTTTTTTTCAACAAAGTTTGAATGCGCCTCTACGTGGCGCCAGGGCGTCGGTGAATGTTTGGCTGAGAGCTGCAGTCGAAATAGACCGCAGGCTAACTAACGTTAATCTCATCGAAGCTTCACATATTTTGTCTCTCAGGCTTGGTGCAAGTCGTGCAAGAAGATCTTGCTTTACGAAGATCCGATCGTAGAAGGGTTGCAACTTAACTATGAATTATCATGGATCATAACGCACAAAGAGGTTAGTTTGATTTTTAGTTCTCGTGGTAATGGTTCCGCGACACGTCACCATCAAGATAACGAGACACGTCACTCGTAATTGTACCCCAAAATAAACTAGTTTGTGAAAAACATGAAAAAGGTAGGAAGGAGAAGGTAGAACAGTTGTAGCTGAACAAATCTGTAATGTATTTCATTTTGAACTTACGAGCGAGCACTTGAAAACCTGCCCGCTTATACGTAAAAAGCGAATGGCATCATCGTCTTCTGACTCAGCCGCAGCTAGCAAAGGTAATGAAAGGCCATCATCTCACAGTATTTTTATTCATGTGCGTATCAATTGATTACATCGAGGATGGTGTTTTAAAAGCAGTGGACTGAAGAAACTTTAAATAACCATGAAGTGGTAAAGATGGACAGAAGGTTGTTGACAGGATAACCTACCCAGGGGTTGTGCAGATAATTTTTAAGTGAAACTGATTCAAAGTCATTGCAATGCTAATTTCACTTAAGCAAAATTTCCAATTCATGTCAATGAAAAGCAACACGCAGTCCTCGAAGACTGAATTGTGTTACGAAGACAAGAAACCACGTAACTCAGATCAAGCAGTGCGTAGCCTCGGGCGAATCAGTGACGGAGAATATTGTAAAGCAGCTTCGCTGAGCTGGTGTCGGTGATAACATTATTGACGTAATGAGCTCAACCTCGTTTTTTGGTACAATAGTTGTTTGAACTTGTGGAAAAACAAAACAAATCTCAGCAGCAATAATTTCGTCAAACCTTAGTTCAATGGAGCTCATGTTACACATTTGTAAAGTGAAAAGCACACGACCCCACGCTTATTTTATTGCGCAGATCGCAATGTGCTGACCATATTCCTACCGATACTAGCAGTGGCCATCTTACTATGCGCGGGAGGATGCTGTTATATGGAGAAGAAAAGAAAACGACGACTGAAGGAGAGAGGAGGTGCTGGCATAATGGTTTCGCATTAAGTGTCTCAACTCTCGACAGTGGAATAGTGTTTTTAAAAATGGAAAAACTATTATATTTCGGCAAAATTTGTTGCACTTCGCGCCTCCCTCAAAAAACTTAAAAATCGCATTAAAATTACAATATAATCCTATTTAGAAAAGTATCCTGCCACGATAGAATGAGAACAAATGCAAAGGCACAACAGAGCAAAGTGGAACGTTGTTGGCATTGATGGTGTTTCCTTTGTACAGTCGTTTGATGGTATCTGCTGATAATTGCACAGGTTTAAACAAAATGTTCCACCACACAATTGCTTCTCTGTTGCGATTCTCACATTGCCAAGAGTTTGCGTGAAAGACCTTCGAAAAAAATAAAAAATTTAAATGCAAAAAGTGCATTTAAAACTCGCAATTGTCCTCAGTAATAGCATCATGAAGAATTCTCTTTGTCGAGCGTTTACTAATTTTATTGTTACCCTGTTTATCCTTGCGAGGCTTTCTGATGATAAAAATAACAAGAACATGAACAACAGCTAATAACAGTCATTACTGCCTTGGGCAGAGCTTTCTGACTTTTTCAGAAATACAGAAAAACAGCAAATGCCCTGAGCGATAAGTTAACTCTAAAGCATGTCTCCAGTGCCGGATGCATTTAACAATTTCACCTTTCTTAAAACAGACTTTTTCTACCGATGATCAACTTTGAAAAATGAAGTTCACAATATTTTTCCGAAACGACCGATATCTATGTCAAAAGAATGAATCAGTTTATGTTTTGCTTGAGTGAGCAAAGACTCAAATCGCCTCAGAACTGAAACCATGGACACGCACTCCCCTTACAAATGTTTATCGGTCCTATATTGGTGAAATGCTTTTTCAGACGGAATTCAGTAGTACTAGTCAGATGCTGAAAAAGTATTGTTTATGCAATTTTGTCCGGTTTGAACATGCTTGCCTTGCAGTGGCCGTTGTGTTTACATGCATTTTTGAAAAAATGTTTTTGCATGCAATTTTTGAAAGCTTTCTATGTATGGTCATTACTGCATCAAAACCAACTGGTTTGCATTGACCAAAGCAAACCATGTTTGGGATATTTAAAACGTACACGCAACTCAAACTTTGCGAGGTGACTGGGTAGATCCTTGTATTAGCCAACGCAAAAATGATGAAAAATTTTTATCAAATTTGTGGATTCTTAAATTCTATAATCGGTTCTTGATTGTGGAAGAAGCAAAACTGCATTTAATTTATTTCAGTTTTAGATGCACGATATCTACCTTACAGAAATTTTAGCATTTCACCTTATATTAGCAATATTGTTCACCGCAACAAAAGCTGTAGTAGTGCGCAATTGACAATTTTGTAAAAGGAGCTTGCCTAATTCAAATGTTATTGCAGAAAAAAATAATGCTGCAAAATCTAGATCATGGTTAAAAAGCTTAGACACTGAATGATTAAGGTCATCTCTCTATGAAATTGTTACCGGCAGATACATCAGAACATTGGCTATTAATTTAGCCTGTAACAACATGTATAAGCATAAAATGCAAGATATTGGTCAGGTTTAGCAGTTTCTGTGTATACTTGTCGGAACATCAAAATGTTAATGCAATTTGCATGTGCCACTAATTTTCTTAAGAAAAAGCGAGGCAACGATTTTTAAACATTGGTTCGCTTATCCCATACATTTGTGATCCGCTAAATGTCGTTATGAAGGCCCATACCACCTTTTCAGTCGTAAAGCCGGTGCTTATTTTTGATAGCCCAGTTTCAAACTTACTTATGTTGTATTGAGTTCCTGTTACATAATAATGATATGTTAATGTCATAAACCGTTTTATGACAAAAACTATGCTTTCATAACGTCAAACGATGAATGGTCTATAGTTGTTCAGTGACCTATGTTTTAATTAACCCACGCAACCGGTGCAGGACTGTAGCTCTTACATACCATGCGCTCATAGCACTAAGTGTTGCGCGGCCCAATAAAAAGTGTTCAATGGCCCACAGTTGGGCCGAAGCGATACAAGAAAAAAGAATTCAAATTGTATTGACACATATGTTTACACTTGACTACGGAAATTTAAAGATGTGACTTACTTTGAAATCATGAGATAAACCCATTCACTTTGTTTTTTGACATATCAAAAGTTTTCCCTTCAGATATAACTCGTAGCAGTGCATAGCAATTTACGTTTGTTCCGAAGCTCTTTGAAGTTTCAAAGCAAAATTCTCGAAGCCATTTGAACTACAGAATTTTTTGTGTAATTCTCAATTTGTGGCGCTACTGATGATATCAGTTTGATTTAAAGTGGCAACATGACGCGCATATGTGGGGCTTCTCACTGAGCAAATCTGTAGCATATGATTTGAAAAAAGCGACCTCAGTTTCTTTAGTGTTTACACATATTCGACATTTGACAGGTAACCATAATCAGTTCTTCAAAAAAGTGATTATGCGTCAATAACGATTTATGGCCACAGTAAGGATTTTATTCACATTCACCGTCAGGGGCACAGCCAGAATGTTTAGTCAGCATAACGCTATTTCTTTAGAATCTAGGCTATTTGTTCAAGACCCTGAGGTATTCTTGAGATACAAGTTGAATGCATTTAATCAGCGATTTACATCTTTATTAATTTTTTCATCCCCTCACTTTAAACGCTCGATGCTTTTCACTCACTTCAAATGTTCGAAGTCTGCACTTTTAACAAGTCTGCACAAACAACCGTTATGCTGACTGCACAAGTCGGCGGTGTTTTGCTTCAAAGCCAGCAGGTTGTAAGGTTTGGGCGGGCACTTTTAGGGGGACAAGATTTTCATTTTGAGAAAGACAAGATTTTCGTTTTCATTGCATGTTTATAATAAAAAGTTTTCTGGGCACAACAAAATTTGGGAGGGCACAAAAATTTGGGTTGCCACTGCTCGCGAATAACCCCCGTGGCTACGGGCCTGTTTTGTTTCAAAAGTTTGTACCTCTTCAGCATTGGAATGCGTGCACCAAGTAAAGCCTTATCCACGCTGTGCAAAAATTGAGCGTTGTTTTTCTTTCTTGTGTAGTAGCCTACTACTGCTAACACCTGTCCTTTTGCCTATGTACTAAAAATAAGAATAAAAAAGACGAATACATAATGTTTATAAAGCTATAATTCATGGAGATAATTTTAGGATTTTACATAGAAGCAACTTGTTTCGCTTCTGCAGATGTTTTCGCCAAATCAGAAATAAATCAATAAATCACATCCGATATAAGGACGTGATTTGGTAAATTTAAAGATATTTTGCTTCTGACTCAACCCATTCCTTATTTCAATATGCTTATAATCCATCAAGTCTCACAATTTTCCTGTATTAGGTAAAGGATGTTGTTTCTATTTGGATCTTTCAATACTCAAAGCGAATACACTGTGTACACTTTATGCTGAAGAATTGTGTTTGAAAAATTTGTTCTCGCCAAACTGCATACCATGTTACAATAATAATTACTTTCATTTTTATTCATTGAATATTCTTATTGTGGAATGAACGTTCATCTCGTTTTATCAATTTTTCCATTGGACTGAGCATTTGCTCGTCAAAGCCGAAAGGGCTGGTTTGTTCCAAACACTCGTGAGAAATATTAGCAGAAGTTATACTCTTGTAAAATGTGTACTTTTCTGGCATATAACGATATTAAATGGATGAACAGCAACAGAAGGAGTTTTGCAAAAAAAACATTGCATTTCAAGTCCAAAGATCAAGAATCATACTGTTACATGAATTGCATTAATTTCCTCAAAACCACCTTTTGATTTATGGATGGTTTTTCTTTGGTAAGATTAATTAAATTCAGCCGGCATTTTAACATTCTTCAACTCCATTGTTTCTAAGGCAGATTTTTGATTTGACAGGATCCTTTGCCTTTACGACTGCAGGATTTGGGCAATGTAACTCTTGTGCTAGAGCCAAGAAAATGCAATTATTATTTTTCATCAGAGTGATGAATTTTGTGAAGCAGCGGTAATCCAATGGTTCTAACAAAACGATTTTAATCATGTTAAGCTGTGAACACGAAAAAATGAATTGGGTAAATTTTGCAATTTGCGATCAAGCGCTGCTTGACGTCTTTGCAAAAAGTTAAACCTCAAAGTTCATGCCTTCAAATTGTGGAACACAAACCTTGAAAATTGATAACAAACTTTTAAAAAATTGATCTTCATTTTTTCATGTATTTTACAACAGCACCGGAGCCGGACATCAATGACAACGATTCAGTCATCACCTCAGCAAGCTCCAAATATCGTCCGTATCTTCTCCCCAACACAACAACAGGTGATATTCATTCATTTAATGTTAACTGCAGCACAACATGCTCTGATTAGAGAGCAGTGTTCTGAGCAATTGATGTGAGGCAGTATTAAGTTAACAACTGGATGTAAAGATTCGAAATACCCAATGGTTTGAATCGTTAAGAGCAGTGGTTTTCAACCACTGTTCCGAGAGCAGCATGCGACTCCCTGGCACCTTCTGTTCGGCCCTCAGCAGTCTTTCAACAAGCCTCTAATATTTTGTGCAACAGACTTCGTTCTACTATAAAACAAAACGTTTTGATTTATTTGTATTAAAAATGTCTAGTGTGGCTTTCTAACAAATGTAAGTCTGGATTTGGCTCCCTTCATCGAGGAGGTTGAGAAACACTGGTAAAGAGACCGAAGTAGTGGCCGACTCAGAAAAGTTTATTTGAATTTTTTCCACTAGCTCGGTTAAACTAGCTGAGACACGGCCACAATTGTGAAGCACGCGTTAGTGAGAAATTTGCGTGGAAGTGAACTCACATTTACATTCATTTTTGAAAAGTATAATACAACATTTTACGTCAATTATTACCAGCTGGAAATAATCTTGAGTGAAACAGACAAACGCGAAATTGAATAAGATCTAATATTTGACTAAGTACAGCCCTGGACTAAATGCATGTACCGTCGTGTTACTTACGTTTTGCGAAAATTTTATAAAAAGTTGGTAGTTTGAGTTAACGCACCTGGAACTAAAGCATCAAAAATGGAGCGGACCGTGTTTCTCCTTTGCAGGCCGCACATATAGAACGTCATCCTACGCTGGATCACGGAGAAGTAGCAACGCTTATGACCTCGAATCTCAATACGGGGATCCCCCTCCCTACAGGTAGTGTTCAGTTTGAGTTTTGCGAAGACAGACAAACTTGTTATTGAAGACCTTGCAGTTCATGCGCTGGACTTTCAAGGGTTGGTAGATACTTCATCAGCGCAATGGCCAGGCGAACGCGCATAAACCGCCAAAGCTTCGTGCTTTAAGGCCAAACGCGGTTTTTATTCATTTTCACAAGGAACAAATTTCCCTAAAACAATTCCACAAAGCCATCGCCAATACCTGGTCTAAATTTAGCCTACCAGACACCAACCACTCAGTCACACTTGAACAACTAGAATGTTTTTAGCTTTTCTACATTAAATTAGAATTGAAATTAGAGCTAACTCGGCTGTCACAAATTAGATTAGAATCAAAATTAGCGGATTTGCAAAAACCAGAAATTGAACTGAAATTCGAATTAGAATTACATTTACTCAAATCAGTGCAACTTTAATCCAAGTTAAATTCATGCGCAAATGTGTATTCATTCTTATAAGCATGAGAATATATAGCAAAAATTCGTACACCAAGACTGGCGTTTCTCGCTGTACAATTCGCCTGCATGACTAAAGATTCATTCCGACGGAACCCATTTCGCAGTCGTACCCAAGAGTACTCGAGCAGCAGCCTTCAGATAAGCGAAACGATGTTCGCTTTTCCAGTATCCTAAAAAAGGGTGTGCAACCAGTGGCCCGCGGGCCAAACCTGACCCGAGAGCTAAAAGTTTGGAAAGATCCAGCTTTTAAAGCAAACATTACGGTTTTTAAAGGTTATAGCCAAAGTTCCGTAGGTGGTCAGCGGGTTTCCAACACGCAGAGCTTGACACATGCAACGGTGACCCGCGGACCAATTTGGTTATGTGCATTTGGCCCAGCAGTGCTGCATGGTTGCACACCCCTGCCCTAAAACATCGCAGCTGACTGACTGTCGTAGTACCTGATGGCAATTGTGACATCTGGGTGTGTGTGGATAGGCAATGTGATGTAATAATAATCATTGATGAAGCCACATGTTGTATTGCAGCTGTGAATGAGACAAGAAATTGTTCGGGTTTTCACGGTTTTCACTTTTCAAGTGATGGCGGCGTGGCACTTGTGACCATTTTGTTGCACTTTCATTGCATGAGGGTGCATTCTCGTTTCATCTTTGAAAGTACCGTTGGACAAATTCGCATTTTTGGCAAAACTGGATATTAGATCAGAACTAAAATTATAGCGCCGAAGCCTTTAGCAAATTCAATTAGAGTTAGAATCACCGTCATTTCGCTCTAGTTTATCGAATTAGAAAGCTAGAAGTATTTAGTTGTCCAAGTCCGCAGTAAGTCGACTGATCTCACAGTGTCCAACAACCCACCATCATCTTACTATATTGCTCAGCGAATCAACGTTTGGTTCAGTTAGGGCCGGGGTCGGCAACCTTTTTTTAGCAAAAGAGCCATTCTGATTCATCTTCCAGCATATAGGATGAACGAGGAGCCACGAAATGTTGATACCCTTTTATATATATAGGCTGAAATATAATCAGCTCAGTTCGAATAATAATCAAACGCAAATTCAAATTCCAAGTTTTATCAAATCCCGAGAGCCACTTTCAATCTTTACAGGAGCTAAAGAACCGCCTGCGGCTCCGTAGCCGCAGGTTGCCGAATGCCGTCGTGAGTTAGTACGTCCAGGAAATAAACTGCAGAGTAGACGTTCGATCGATTGATTACATAACAATGATCATTATTCGTCGTTAGCTGTCTCCATTCTGTGGGTTTGGAATGTTAACCTTGATATTTTCAACTGTCAAAAAGGGAAGCATGCTAGTAAAAGTGAACATGGACACATTTTGAGTGTTAAAATTGCGGAATATGGAGCCACATCATAGGCGCAGACAGGGGGGGATCCAAGGGGGCCATGCCCCCCCAATTTTTAGAACATATAGTCATTTTGTGCTTCGAGAGGCGTTTTTCCAAACAAGATGGTGTTATTCGCCAAAAATTAAAAATTTTGTCCCCCCCAAATTTTTTCCACCCTACATTTTTGGGCTGGCTGCGCCACTGTACTACATGCAAATCAAGCAAAAATTTGGCCAAATTTTTGAAAATAGACAAAAAAGGCCAAACAAAATATTTGCGGCCAAACCACTTCTGAAAACGGTCAAATTTTCATAAATTGACCGCTGAAAAGCCAAGTTCCCAACCCAGTTTCTGAACACTTGCAACACCTGGCGCATTGTGGCATCCTTGACTTTAACAAACCTGCTCAAACTGTATCCACAATGCCAGATTTAGGCGTGTGCGTTGTGTGCAGCCGTACACGGGCCTCCACAAATAAGGGCTTCCACATAAATACTTAGTTCAGACTTTAGCTTGTTTGGCTTCTAACTTGTGTTAGAAATTTTCTAACTGCTAAGACGCAATCTCGTCGCCACAAGGGGGTATGGTGGGCTTAGCCCCCCCAAACAAAGCTCCAACCCCCCAAATTGAAATAATAAACACTATAAATTACTGGAATTTTTGTCAAATTTGAATGTCAAGCCCCCCCTGCACGAACGTAAAGCCCCCGCACAAACGTAAAGCTCCCGTATTGAAGACTTTCTGGCGACGGTTCTGCATTGAATGCGACATCCTTCAAAAATCAACTTCGCCCATGCCATCAATGGCTTTGCCAACGCTGAAGCTCGTAAAGTTCGAGGTGTCTTTTGAACTTCACGTGATTGCCTCTTAGCTCAGTGTGTGTGTTTTCAGTCATCTTGTCAGTTCTAAGTCTAAAAAGTATTCACATGGTCATGGGCGTCGGAAGTACGGTGGAAAGGAAGTTCTTGGCTCCCTGGATTTTGAAAGTTGACATTTTCCTAAAAAGGGGCTGTTCTCTTAGTTTTGAGTTGGTAAAATGAAATTCCGTCGCTTTTAGCCCCCAAGTAAAAATCTTTTTGGTGCTCCCTGAAAAAAATCTTTCCGACGCCCATGCACATGGAACAAGGGGCCTCCCCATGACATTGCGCACATGGCACTGCGCACATGGACCTTCACTATCCGGCACTGTCAAGGATGTTTAAACACGTCATAGAACTGATAGCAAAGATGTCATACAGTTTCATTGGCGTTGAAATTGTCTTCGATGTCATTGCAGAGAATACATGCTGGTAGCAAGCCTAGCACTGTGATAAACTTTACAGAGCTTTGGTTGCTCAGTTCGTAAAAAACAGTTGCGTTGGAGCCATCGGGGTTTATTGGCGATTTATATAACATTATGACCTACCTGCTATGTCATAACATAACTTTATGACTCACGTGTGAGGTCTTTCTGCATGTAACAGGAGTAAAAATCTAAATACACGAATTTATTTGCAATCTGCGCTTCTGTGAAATCATAATCCTTTTTGGAACGACTTACAACAGTAATACTATACGGCACGCTAGCGACTACCATTTCGCAGTATTTCTACACTTTGCAATAGAAATATAAAATAAAAAACAAATATACAAATTATATAATTTTTCGGAAAGCTCAATGAGCCGCATGCTGCTCGCGAGCCGCAGTTTGTCCGCCCGTGGCATATACAGTATTTTGGAGCATTATACTTTAAGGCCCCCCAGTTTTTTTCGTAATCTCCGGTTTAATCGTGTCAAATTTATTGTGATGAGAGTAGATTACTGACCAAATAGATATACCATATGCCTTTAGAAGGCAATGCCAGCAGACGCTTTGTCCCAAAGCTCTTCAGTCATGTTCTGCTGCACTGGCAAGTTGCCACATCACCGGTTTCCAAGCCCAAGTGGACGGAACTTCGCTGCACGTTTTGTGTCAGTCGGACATGTTGCCGTTTCAAGGAAACACGACCTAATTGCGTTTCAACTTCATAAGTGCGTCTCGAACTAACTTGTTCGAAAACACATTTTGCCCAATTGGAAAACAGCTTTTTATGTTTTTTATTTGAGAAAGATAGTTACCTTTTTCTGAACATTTTTTGGAACGAGGTAACTTTAGTGTTTTTTGAAAATCCTTGTGTACTGCAAACCTGTAACTACACTGTGAAGTGTGAACTTTCAAAGTACTGCACGAAGTGAGCCTCGGGCGACAATCAACTCCATGAAATGTTTAACTGGTTTAACGAGACAGGATACCAAGCTGCCACTGAAGCGTTACAAGCATAGGCTGAATGAAAATGCAGCTTCATTACAGGCTAATGCTGTTTTGATGTTGAAAGCAATGCTTTGGTTCCGAGCATGTGATGTTGGGTTCCATTGAAGGCGCTGAGGTTCTCAATTGCTTCTGCGTCAACATTATGGCTAACATACACTTCACCAACTTCAAATAGAACTTCGCTGTCACGAAACTTAGCGAAACGCATAGGAGGAAGATCACTTGAAACCTGCAGTTTCTTTATCACTACAGAGATCACTACAATTTGGTGCATCGCTCAAAAATTTTCTTTGTCAGCCAACCAAGGAACTTTTACCACTGAAACAAGGACTTGAAGCTTGATGTGAAATCTGTGATGTTTTTTACATATCATATTTTTTCCATAATTTTCAATTTTTTGATTTTGACAACTAAGGTTCCACTGGAAACCACAGTACCATTAGCTATTCTTCGCGGAAATCGGAGGGTGGTCAGAATGATCACAACGATTAATGTTGAGCTGTGTTTTATCTCTTAAATAACACAAAATGGATTACTTTGTCAATACTGGCAATTGATTTTTCACATATGGAAAAATTTTGACATAAAAATATTGCCAAAAAGTTGGCAAATTTTCGGGAAAACAGTGAATTTTGACAATATTTTGCCAAATTTGGCACCACTTGACAACCCTGGTAGGAGCTGATTGATTTTGCGCTGTCATCGGTGTGATCATTTAACATAGTGAAAAATGAACTTTTTCGAGGGTGGTTTGATGAGACATGAAGTGTTGCTCAACTCACGAGCAGGGGCGGATCCAGGGGGGGCGATCACCCCTAAGCATACCAAGCTTTAAGAACAGATATGACAAGAACGTTCTCGGAATGATTTTTGGTTTAAAAATTACCCACAGTAATTGAAAACTGGTACCAACGTTGTTTACGCAAATTAAGATGTTTTGCCGCATATTTGCTTCATAGAGAATCATGTGTCTTCCAGAAGTATTGATACTGACAAAATAATAAAAATCTGCCAGAAAATCGCTGCAACTGCTGATGTGTTTTCGCATGTCCATGTAATGGGAAATTGCAAAAAAATGACATTCCAAGTTTAAGGAATGTGTGTCCAACGGAAGTAACTACGAGTTGAAAAACGGGTCAAAAGTACAGCAATTTTTTGATTGGATTTCTCTTGATAAGAAACACCAACCAGTTTCAAACGTGATTGTTTCATATATTTCGTTACTGTTGTTTAACACAATGAGTCTTACACGTCATATAGCATGAATGCTTCCAAAGCCAACCATTTCCTGTAGCACTGGTGTACAGTATGTTAATTTCCTGTAGTTGGTTTGTGGCCAACGTTGAATGAAATAACATGCTTTCTGTAATTTTGCCTCAACTGCTGTTCAATATAAGAATTTATAGGGATTTGCACCGATCTTTCGAAGCTTTTACCAAAGTTAAAATGTTAAATTGTCTTGTTAACACGAATTTTGCTTGAACGAATCTTATAGGTCTGAGGAGAGGGTGATAGCACAAATTAATGATGGAATCAACTTTGTCAAGTGTAAGGAAAATAAATGCTCACAAATCTTTGTTAACGACACATTGGGACCTCCCCATACTTTAACAGCAAAAACCAAATTTTATTTTTATGTTGGAGTACAACTCTTACGAACGATTCAATACGTTGCTATTCTCATTCATATAAATCCCGAGAAAACTCGGTTTTACTTTTGGCACGTTGTTTTAAACTACTTCTCTTCACAAAACATCAGTTATTTCGAAAATGAAGCAAAAAGATGTAGATTAAGTGAACAACCTTTCACGCGAAAATGAAATGGAGGCAATCACAAGTACGTATATACAGTAGTGCAAGCTACCACAACAGCACAGAAAAAACTAAAGTCCACCCTAAAACTTTAATCAGAGTATATTTGATGCAAACTTTAAAGCGATTCCAAATTTGTATCACGTCTTTTGTTTTTGAGTCAGATAAGATCTCATAATTGCTAACTCGGTCGTCAGTTCATTTTGCGAACTGCGAAACAAGATATTCGAGATCTTCTTTTCAGATTAACTGCTTTTCCCAAGCATTTTTTTGAACCGACCATTTTATATTAAAAAGATTCGATTTCTGGTTTCGCGACTGCTTTCAAAGATACATTGCCGCAATTGTTGCGGTGGTTTGTACAAATCTATCATACGAAGAAAGTGAAGAACCACACAAAGCATTTAAATAAGTAAGGGTTGATTCACTGCCAGGGGCGGATCCAGCCAATAAGTATGTGGGGGACGATTTCAGTAATATTTGGTGGTCAAGTCTCATTACGGCTTCGCTACTGCAAGAGAGATGTAGTATACTTTACAACACTGCTGTGGAAAAACAATGGAAAGCAAAATGGCTTTATATCGCGAATGTTGTTTTTCGATTTGTACAAAATCTTGGTAAAAAAGTTACTTTGGTAGGTTTTAGGGGGGGCGATCCGCCCCAATCGCGCCCCCTGGATCCGCCACTGTTTACAACAAAGCTATGTTTCAACGATAACCGTTTTTACATTGAGGTCGGGTACGCAAAAGCTTGTTTAGACACAAACATTATTATACAATAATTCGACCAGTGGTTCTTAACGGGATTGCCAGTGAACTGGGGGACTCCTGAAAGAATTCTATGGTGTTTTCTGAAGTATACAGCTTATGCGCCTTATCATAATAGTATTTGCTCTTTTATCGTGCGCTTCCTTCGTAGGTTGCGCAGACGAGGATACCCAAGCCAATATCTTTAGGAATTGGACCCCCTGAGTTGGAAAGGATAAGAACCACTGCATTGGACTGTTCCACAATATAAATTTTACATTCAAACGATCCATAGATTTACTTTATGGACAAAACTAATGTGAAAACCATAATTTGGTCATAGCTCATCTTCTGTTACGGATTTTTGATGATGTGAAACATCACAGCATTATAACCCAGTTGTTTATTCCTTTTCAAGCCGTGACTGCAACAAACGATACATTGGAGAAACCAAAAGAAGCCTTGAAACCCGCCAAAGAGAGCATAAAGCGAACGTAAAAAACAAACGCTTTGACAAAAGTACCCTAACACAACATCAGTTCGATTTAGATTACAGAATGGACTGGGAAGATGTAAAAGTTCTGTACTTTGAATCAAACTATCACACACGTCGGTTTATTGAATCTTTTTACATTGATAGCGACGAAACACAATGAATGGAAAAGTTTTCTGACATTTGCCGGTTCATGCGACAACTGTGCATATATATTTATTTATAAATAAATATTATAAAACTTATTTATAAAACAGTAGGCTAAGGTGGGGTACAGTCGACCCTTTTTTGTGTTTTCAACCACTGCTACTTTATTTCAAGTCCAAACAAGCTCAAAATTTGTCACACAATAAAGCAACTCTATATACACAATATCATGCCAAAACATGA
>JGI24159J19872_10007036_pt1 | contig 14706 bp, 8 predicted proteins | sample Ectturendosymbi4_FD_19872 | JGI IMG/M metagenome (IMG submission 19872) | reverse complement strand
TCCCCCTTGCTTCCAAGTAAATACATAAGCAAGTTCACCTGTTTCTTTCCCTCTTCCTCATGGAGAGTAGAAGCCTGCCGGTACCTCTCGAAACGTTCAACCCACGAGCACCATGAGTTCGGAAAATTAAAATCGAACGACTCAGGAGGCGGAATACGTACATGGGTCGACATACTGATCCTACTTCTGACACCATGTATTGTTATGGCGCGAACAGTCAAAGTCAAAACCAGAGTACACTCAAAACCGAGAACACGTTCAACGCGACCGCCCCGGCACCAACTAACTCCGCAAATATGATGTGTGCAACAAAGGTTGATAGCGAGCCGCCTCAGGCAAGAAACGCTGCACTGATTGCGAAGCGAGCGCACTGCATTCCTCTACAGTGATGTCATCGAGACCATAACCTTCGAGACCGAGACTTCACCAAAAATCTCGAGACTTGAAAATCGAGACCGAGACTCGAGACTTGAAAGTTGGTGCATTTTGCCGAAATAAAGAAAAAATGTCCTGATCACTTCTTAGTTGAATTTTTTCTACATTTCTGTAATTTTGTGGACATGTTTTGTTTTTTCTTACCCCCAAATACAACAAACAAAGATCGTCGAATTATAGAAATGTTACTGTGCCGTTTCTTTGCAACATTCAAAGACTCGAGACCTGTAGCTTTCGAGACTGAGACCGAGAGGAGACGTGAAACCTTCCAGATCGAGACTCGGAAAAATGCGTTTAGACCAGCTAGGTCCAACCCAACTGCTTTACTGGTTACTGATTTTTGGCTTGCTGAGCCAAAAATCATGTCGCTATCTTAACCAGGGCCGCACATTTACTGACATATTAATGAGGGCCACACATAGAATGACGTACTGTACTTATATCTGAGCAAATTAAATTTAGCTTAAGCTAATGTAGTGAAATTGTTCGAATCCTATCTGCAGTGGTAGCAGACGTGATAAATTGGCACTGAGAACCAAATGTCAAATTCAAGGTTGTCAAAATAAGGACAGGTTGTCAGTATGCAGGATACGTTTACTACAACGAAAACCTAAACAAAACCTTCGGGCCGCACAAAACCTTCGACTGGGCCGCGGGTTGGACATAGCTGGTCTAGACCGAGTCTCGTGACTCCATCACTGCTCATTGCTGTAGTGCATGACCCCAGAACAGTAAACTTGGCTTTTGTGCAGTCTGTCATCTAGGCGAAGAAACTGCATTGTAAGAATTAAATAGATTAATCGGAATGAAGTTGCTGACTTAGGGTTTTCCAAAGGTTGTTGGTTCATAGTCTCATTTACTAGAGGGAAAACCGAAAGTCGTTGTTTTGCCCCCCTGCAAAATAAGCAAAAGTATGAAAACGGGACGGATTTTATACTTAATTGCGCTACTGACTGCCACCTTGTGTTGCTGTTGCCGTTTTGTATTTTGTATCACATAAATAAAGTAATCTTTGGCGCCTTGCAGCTATTTTGATTGATGTACTGGCGGAGTGCGAGATTTTTGGCGCCAGTTTAGCTGTTGCCAACCTGGTTCGGTGTATAATACTGTGTGGTAGGCCTACTGTAGACTGTGGTACTGTAATTTTCAGCGTAATTCCAGTCGTCTGTGTGTTCTGCAGCAACTACTGACTTTTCTACGTTTTCTGTTTGTTTTTTTGCTTTGTCCAAAGTGAAACGTAAAGTAACTGACAATGACAATGGTTTATTTATTGTTGTGTCATATTATGACTCAGCCAACAAACAGGAGCACTACAAGAAGCCATTGCACTAAGCAAACCAACCACAATAGCGAACATTAGGGCAAATGAAAATACAATGACGCAATGGTTGTTCAGTGTAAACAAAGAGGGGTGCTGTGTCATAGGATTGGTGAGGGACCACGATGGTCATCTAATCAACCAACCCTGTTTAGTGTTTTTCAGTTTTTGAGAAGTGTTGGAAAACAACATTTGAATGAATTAAGCACAAAAGAAAGCAAACTAACACAGAACATCAATGGTGAAGAAAATGTAGAGATGAAAGCGCATGCCTTTGTTTGTACACAGATGAGTGGATTAAATTTAATTAAAGGAATTTGATGTGGTTAGGAATATGTTTTAACAAAATATAAAAAGAAAAAAAGTAACAAAAACTAATTGATGAGGTACAGAAGAAAAAAACAAAGCAAAACAGAAAAGATAACTGGAGTGTGCTTTCATGCTGAAAAGAATGGGATGTGCACAGGGAAGAAAAATGTGAAAAGTAAATATACCCAAAAAACACACAGAATTACAAAATGGTAGTGTCTATTTTACTGGCGATATTCTGGCGGCAACAGATCGGTTGGAGCTATTTTGCCGGCAGTTGAAGATTTGGTCTCGTGGCATGACACAATACAAAGAAAAAGGTCACTTTGTCAGGAAAACGGTGTCCTGCTCGTGCTGTAATGGTTAGTTGTTATGGCTGCTATGCCAGTTGTTTGCGGTTCGATATTTGTTTTGTTTTTTATTCTTTGTTTTTTTTCCAGGCTCCGCTTAGGTGTTCTGTTACCTATAGGGGTTAGTGTTGTTAGGTTAAGATTAGGTTTGGGTTAGAATTAGGGTGAGGTTAGGTTAGCGTTAGCTTAGCATTAGGTTAGCTTTGCGTTAGGTTATGGTTAGGGATGGGTTAGATTAGCTTAGCATTAGGTTTAGTTAGGGATGGGTTAGGTTAAAGTTAGGATTAGGGTTAGGTTAGGGCTACGGTTAGGTTGCAGGTTTATCTTTTACTTATATTTACTTCCTATCTACCAAGCCTTTTGCCGCTGTGTATCTTTTAATAATTTGATTGTGTATCTTTTATCATGTAGGAAGTGTTTCTTCAGTTTCCATTTGAAGGTAAACGTAGTTGAAAACTTAATATCGAGTCATTCCATGTTAAATCATCCAAAAAAAGACAATTCTAAACCTTACCATTTCAGATTTTAATAAAATTTGTCATACATGTTGGCTTCGGCCTCTAAACCTTAAATCTAAAATTTTTTGTTGATCGGACGATCGGTTTCCAAGATATAAGGGGTTAATTTTGTGAAAATTGAGGAAATTAGGGGAGCGCCCAATTTAAAAACACCATATCTTCTGAACTAGTGCTCCAATCTGGAAAAGTAAAGTATCAATAAAAAGGGGAAAAGGCCAGGAATTTAAATCTGACACTGATTTTTGTGATTTGGGTAAATTTTGAGGTTATGACCTTTTGACCTATATTTTGACCTTGAAATTGACCTCGTGGATCAAGTTATAAAATCCTGATGACCATTGGATATTGTTTGTAGCCCTATTTGTTACCAACAATGTATCAAAAGATGGAATATGTAAAATTTTTTGTTTTCAAATAATTATAAATTGAAATTGACATGTTTAGACAATATTGGTTAAGTTTGCGCAAATCAAATGCAAAACAAGTCTTTCAAATGGCATCATTTCACCATGCACAACCGTAATGCCAGTGTTAGGATTATAGTTTGTTTTCAGGATAGCGCAGAAAGTCAAATTAACTCACTCAGCAAAAGTATATTTCCATGGAGAGATAACAATGTTAAAAGGTTACGTACCCACTTCAATGTATGTTACCTACACTATATTGTGATATTTTGTGTTTTTTGAAGTATAGAAGGTTGTTGATATGTCAGTATTAGTAAGTTAAGTTTTTACACTAATGTCAAACCCTGTGACCAGAAAACAGCATATCATGAAGCAGAATATTTTACTGGTAAGAGAGGAAAATGTCAATGTTGGCATTGCTAAGTAAGATTAAGTACACCATATCAATACAATTTGTTTCCTTCATGAGCAGGAATTGCTTAAGAAGTTTTCATTGCAACAAAGAAATTGTAGTGATCCATTTAATATTCATCCAAACAAGCAAGGACAAAATTGCAGGTCCCTTGTAGCTATTAGAAACTGAAAAATCCACCTCCAAATGTAATTCCTAGTGAAAAACACCGCAGCACATGTGCAATTAGACTGAATAAAGAAATGAACATGCTCAAGTTCTGCACAAACTCAAAGGCTTACTGAACCAAATGCTGGTGTGCTAAAGCATGAAAAGGAAGAATAAAATAGATATACAAGTTCACCACAACAGGATATCAATCTCAGTGATGTTGATTGTGTCACTGTTAGTTCTAAAAAGGATATTTTCCTTGTAGAATCAAATGGAAGAAGGCGATGGGGAAACAGAAGGTTCTGAAACCGGCACAGAAATTAAAAGATTGTATTGGGAAGACCTACAAAGTTGAATTGCAGTCATCTGCCTCAGAATTATATGAGAACAACAAAGAAGATATGTTTGTTTTATGCCATATGTTTGTTTCATGCCATGTTTCATGCCAAGAACTCAAAGCAGTAATCAAAAGATCCACTTTTTATATAGAACTTATACAAATTTTAACCCACTCTCCCTTCAGAAAAAGAATAAAAGAATTCGGTGTCTTCAACTTAGTAATGAAAAGCAGAGCATTAAGTAAAGGTCATTCTAGAGCAGGGGTGACGAACATGCGGCCCGCGGGCCCACAAAAGAATTTCGTATGGCTCACGAAGCAATCAGGCGAGACCAGCAGTCATTACTTTAGTTTGTTTCTGTTGATTAACAATTTTTTTGTTTCTAACAGGTTTCATAGTATGACTAAAAAGTTGTGTGGCCCGCTTACTCAGCAGTAACTGACAAAGTAGTGGCCCGTGACAGCAAATAGGTTCGTCACCCCTGTTCTAGAGAGTACATTGCAAACAAGGGCAAAGCAATGTCACCTGAGCTGAAGAAGAATTTGTTGAATTCTATCGAAAAGATGAAAGGAGTCCAAGGTTCCCTGGGAAAAAAGGGATTGTGTGTGGCTAGGTTGATGAAAAAATCCTAGAGTACTCTCCTAGATTACCCTTTTCTTTCTTCAATGCTCGACTCTTCCTCACAAGGTGGTTTGAGACACCAAATTCTTTCGTTGTTCTTTCTGTAGTGGTGAAGGGGATTGGGTTAAAATTTGAACATGATTGCAAATGGTAAAATCTGGCTTATATTCTTCCACTTTGCGGTTGGCAACTACCTCTTTGCAAAAGCCATTAATTCTCAAGTTCTGACATTGCAAAATTACATGTTTTTGACAATTTATCTATTTGACAAGTTCTAATTTTCTTCTGGAAATTGTTGCCTTATTTGAGCTTTAGGTTCGCTGTTTTTTTAATCAAATCGCATAGATGTCTTGGCTATTAACCTTACAAATTCATGTAAACACATTGATAAATATGATTTAACAAAATATGAAGTGACAACTTGCTCTCAATTTGAGATCTTGTTATTCAGCTAGAAGAGCCACACAAAACATGTTGGTGAGCCCCATGTGGCTCGCCAGCTGCAGCTTTCCCGCTATTGAAAGAGAGTTTTCCACTGCAGTTGAGCACTAATCAAAGCAAAGGTGCTTCTGAGCTTGTTTGCTGCATAGTACATAGTACAGGATTTTACTTGTCTATGGATGTTGAGTTGTGTTGAGTTATTTTGGCAGTAATTGGGAATCTACCTGTCATGCTTATCATCATCCTACAGTGAGGCATTTAGTGATGCACCAAGATATTTGGCTTTGTAAAAATATTGTACATGTACGCTAACATAATTAACAAAGAACATTCAATGGATCAGAATGTTTATACTTTTATCTTGCAGGACTTGAGAATGTTTTGGCAAAACAAGGCTATTCATTTCAAATAGAATCGCTTTGAATAAGAATTGAGGATGCATAGTGTTGTGAATTCAATTCCCTATGAAAAAAAATTGTTGATGGATTCAACTGAGTTACCCTTGTGGAGACTGGTTACTTGAATAGCATTTTTCTGTTTCGTATGATGTCATATAGGCAGTGCCATATGCTAGCCTTTATGTGATGTCATGTATTTGTAACCTAGCAGCCAAGGTTTTAACACTAACATTCCTTGCAATAATACTATGAAAGGAAGCTGGCAAATATTCTGCATGATGAAAAGAGTAATGACTTTTTTATGTTCTACTATAATGTGCATATCTAATCTGTAACAAACGTTTGTCTCACCAATATGTATCAGAACTTAGTTCTTTTTCAGACATCATTGTCATATTAGAAACATGTATTAATCGAAAAAATGATCTTTTAGATAATCAAATTAAAGGGTATTATTTTTATTACTGTGACTCTGCAACATTAGCTGGTTTTGGCTCTTATGTACATGTTTCTAATCTAGTAATTGGTAGCACTATAGTATACTATCGTCGTAATGTTCAGTAAATCCCTTAGTTGCTTAATTATACAATAGCAGATCCTTCAGTTGTTAATATCTTGAAACATAATTTGTTTCACAGTTGTGTTTCACTTGTATTTGTTCCGTTTTCTATGCCTCCTTGTTTGTACAAAAGCAAATCCTTTGGTTGTTTTCTAGCTGGGTGGTAAACTAATGACCACTAACCATCTCTTTTTGCATCTTAATCACATTGTGTGTGCAGGATGCTAAATAAATGACTGCTGTAGAAATGATTTCACTGATTGTGTTGGTGGATTTTAGATGCTATGGGCGGAGGCATGAAAGCATTAAAATACTGTAACTGGTAATACAGACAACGCTGCTTAATTACTTATCAATTAAACGATTTGTTGAATAGGATTCTCAAATCCTGAACCAAAACCATTCAATTGTGAAGAAAACAGTCCAGTTATTTGCATTACATAGATACTCACCTACAGTGGCGCAACTAGGGATGGGCATTTAGGAACCCTAAACTAACCAAATCTAAAATGCTAATTTAAACTGGGTAATTGGATTTGGTTTGGACACTCCACAACATCAGCAGGGTGCTTGATTCCACCACATGAAAGTTGATGCGATGCGCACAAATAGACATTTTTTCAGTCCATTCCCATGCTTTTTTCTCTTGCACTGCATGAGAACATGAACACTATTGCACATGCACACACATTTTTTCAGTCCACTCACATACGTTTTTCTCTTGCACCATGTGGAAACAGCACTAAGTATGCAGACACAGACATTTTTTCAGTCCACTCCTTGCGTTTTTCTCTTGCACCAGGTGGGCAAGTGGAAACTTACAGCTGGCGCAAAATGACTTAGGACCTGCTCCATTTTTCTTTCAAAAACAAACGTTTGGTCTTAAATAGCAACTTTCATGACACATTAATATTTTGTCATGTTGCCGTTATTTTTTATGACCATTTGTAAGTGTTTAAGCATGGAAACACTAAACTTCTGAAATAATCCAAGCGCACCTCCTGGCACCAAACTTTTTTCAACTGATTTTTGAAGGTGTCCAGATTTGGGGTCTTCTTTTGTTTCATAAGATATTTTATTTTCTACCAATTTTCCATTCGGTTTAAATCAGGACAGTTGCTAGGCCACAAAAATATTTTGATCTGCTTTTTGTTGAAGGCAATTTTTTATTTTTAGATTTCATGGCAGGGAACATCATCCCTTGCATAAACACTTCACAGCCATGAGTATGAAACAAATCCAGCATATGCTCCTCCAGTACTTTTTATTCAAGTTTCACCATTCATTTTTTGTTTTTTGGGCAGGAAGTGAAAGCCAGCTCTAGGCCTGCCCATTTCACCAGAAAAATCTCCCGATCCATGACCGAATCTGGGTGTTCAACAGTTAGAACTTTGAACCTGGGATCAAATCGATAGGCATCGAATGATGGAGGAACCATCCGAAACACTTGAAAGTTACTTTCATTAGAAAAAATAACTTCCACTGTTCAGGGGTTAAGTGGACATGTTTCTTCGCTATAGCAATTCGCTGCTTATTCATACTTTCAGTTAGAAGTGGTTTCTTGGCAGCTTTACGACAATGAAAACCTGAGTCCTTCTGGAGGTGATCCTGCATTGTTCAGAATGAAAGGTTGTGAAGCAGCTCTGGATGCAGATTTTTCACATCCTGTGCTGTTAACTGAGGTTTCTTCTCAATTTCTATCCTCAGAAAGGTGTCTGCAGCATAAGTCTTTTCCTTCCACCTCCAAATTTATGATTTGGAACTGCATTGCTTGGTAGTCCTTTGGCTGAAGATAAAAACTTGCTCTTTTGCGTTTACATATAATTTTTATTAGTACTTTTTTTAGTCCACGCAAAAATGCCAACCTTCTCATCTTTATTACTGTGTATTCCAAGCATGTTAAAATGATGCTTTCAAAAATAAACACCTCACTGATGATCTATACTAAACTATCTCTTATACAGCAAAATCCTCCTTCCTGAATGATGTCTCCTGAAGACTTAAATTCCTCCAATTTTAAGATGATTATTGTATAATAATACCAATATTGTATCATTTCATTCATACTAACCCAATGATCAATATGCCATGTGGTTCACAGTAAATTGATTGAAGTAATAGTCCAGATATGGATTAATGCTTATACATATGCAAAATTTAAAATTTTGAAGCTAGGTCCTAAGTCATTTTGCGCCAGCTGTAGCACTAATGTGCATACACTGACTTTTTGCAGTTCACCACATAAGCTTTTTTGAGACACCAACATGCGCAGTGATTTCTGCAGTTACTTAACCCACTACATGCATTTGAGTGCATTGTTTCCTGCATGTTTTAAAATCAGTTGTCGTTTTGTTAATGCGTCAGCTAGAAAAGTGCCTGGAGAGAGGAAAACAGCGAATGAGCAGTTGCTTTTGCTTGCACAAATGGTTTGAAAAAAAATAACTTGCCACGTCAGCTTTTTCTAAAAGATATTTTTCCCGTGCATTAGTAACTACCACCAAGTTGCGATCACTGTTAACATGCAGACATTTGGAAAACCTTACTATATTGCACTACATCAGCAGCGCATCGCTTCACTGTCATAACAGGTCCCCTTGTGCTGCTGATCAAATATCAGACGTTGCCACTGCAGGTTTCTAATGCGAGTGTAATGTTGTGTACGATTATTACAAAACAACCACATCGCTCCACATGCGTGCTATATGACACCGTTGGTATCTGTAGTTTGGTAACGCACTGAACACAGATTTCATGAACTGTGGGATATAAAAAAGTNGGAGTCGGGTCGCGCTTCACACCTCATGTATAAATTTGATAAACAAATTGCGAGGTGCAACAATTCTTGTATAAAGATTCTTAATTTGTTTGAATACCCACACGTGTTAACTGCTTAAACATCACAACCAAAACTGCAAATGACGAACTATATGAACAAAATGCTTAGGGGTAAAAAGAGGTGACGAATTAGACGAACAGAAGTGTACGCAAAAGATAGGAGTTCTGCCGGGACCAAAAAAGTGACGAATTAAGCGAATTGACGAATAAAAAGATGCAGAATTAGACGAATTCTACTGTATTTGCTGTTTCGGTTTAGGATTCTGGAATCCTATGTGATAAAGCAATTTATGTGTTTAATTGGTATGAAACAGCTGAAGTTGTTTGTAGTTGTCCTAGGCCACTAGCCAAGTTTGATTGGGTCTAAGGACATCTATAGCCTAGACAAATGAGTTTTATTCTAAAAAGTATTGTCAGAATCTGGCCTTTCCTGGTACAACCACTTTCGCTTTGCGTGGGAATGTCTCCGCTCCTGTACAGGTTACGGACCTGGTCAAAGTGTCAAAAGATGTGGCAAGTCTTGTAGTTTGCACTCGAAAACAATTTTTTTGGTTGGGGATGCGGGTTGTTGTGAGTGACGTCATAAGTGAAGGACTTTTTGGCCACCTTGGCCAACTTCACCTGGCCCTGGGAACCAACCATTAGATGGTAGTATTTTGATAAAGTTTTTATTGGAAACTAAGCTATAATCTGAGTCTTTTCATACTTTGGATGACTTGCTGGGGTTTTGGGTTCAAAAGTTATGATCTAAGATAATAAAAATTTTTGACTAATTAGTTAATTAGATAATTAATTAGTTTGTTTATTTTAGATCATAACTTTTTAACCAGAAATACTAGAAAGTCAATCGAAGGCTCAAACGACTCGGACTCGAGTCTAGTTTCCAATGAAAACTTCAGTGAAATACTTTGGCCTAGCGGTTGGACCCTAGACCAGGCAACAAGAGCCAAAATGGCCCAAAAACTGGTTCACTTATGACGTCACTCACAAAAAATCCACAACCTGCAACCAAAAATTTTTTCCCGAGTGGATTCTAGAAGACTGTCCGATCCGTTTGAGCCCTTGAACAGCTCTCTAGCGCAATCGGCGGAGGAGCTATGGCTTTGGTAAGGCAACCGACAACTGCTGGTTTTAGGTGGAAATTGAAGTACGAATATATCGTAGATCGGCTCTCAAAGTGTTAAGAAAAGTGCGCTGTGTGGGCCTCCTTGGTTTTTGAGTGAATGACATTTTTTAGCAATTCTCAGGTGCAATGCATTGCAGGAAAAAAACAATAAGATTAGGTATTCTGTTTAGCTATTCCTGAATAATTCTAGAATAGTAAACTATTTTGAAATGCCCATCCCTAGGTGCAACTAGAAATAATCAAAGAGGGTTGGCAAAGAAATACGAGATACTAGTTTTGAATGAGTAGACTTGACAAGGCTGGCTAGTTTAGGTCAAGTTAAAACCATAACGACGATTTTATTGAATCAATATGACTTACGTAACAATAGTGACAAATTTTCAGTAGAAGCAGCTACGTCAGGTAACGGCAGCGAAAAATAATATAGCCATGCAATTAGAGCAGCGTTCCTTAACCTTTTTCTACCTCAGCATCCCTTTTAGTCACGCCTAAGCAGTCCAGCACCTCCTACCGTTGGCTAACATCTGGTTACTATAATGATAAAGTAAAGACAAGTGCAGTACATCACATTCCTTTTACCGCTACATATATGACCTTACTCAGCACCCTCTGAAATTGATTTCAGCACCCCAGGTTATGAAACCCTGAATTAAAGCAATATGAAATGCCAGCAAGAAACTTGTGAAGGAAATGCAACGTTGGTATAAGCGTTCTAATTATACGGATGAATTAAAGGTCGAAGTGCTTGGACTAACATTGTGTTTACTTTGTGGGTTTATTGCTGCCACTTCTCCTTTTTTCACGTAGCTGTGTTATTATTTTTGTGCCATCACCAAGCTTAGATGCTTTCATTGAAAATTCACCGCAACTGTTACATAACAATCTCATAGATTCGCGACAGGAGTGTGGTATTCCATGGTACACTGGTGTTCTGTGATAGGAGTCCTGTCAGTGATGGAGTCTGGAGACATGGTCTCGATTTTGAGACGAGTCTCGAGACCATTTTTTGTGAGTCGCAATCATTCGATGATTTCTGGACTCGTCTGGATCTCGAAGGCTACAAGTCTCAGTCACATTCTATTGCTTTGAGACTTTGAATACTGCAACAATATGGTTTAGGAAAACTCCTGTAATTAAACATATTTTTATCCGCTGTATCTGCAGGTAAGAAACAACCAATGCAGGTAGGAAAAATACCAAAAAATCGAAAAAATTCCTCATTCGAAGTGATGATGGCATTTTTTGAAAAGTTATAGAAAAATTTTAGCATAATCCACAAATTTTCAAGTCTCAAGAAAACTGAGATTTTTTGATAAACTTTTGGTCCCAAAGCTATAGTCTTGACTGCATCTCTGAGTCTGGTATTTCCTCGAATTTCCACACGTTGCATGAAATCAGAGTAGCAAGTGGTCCACGAAAAATACAGTCTTTACAAATTTGGCTATTGTGATGATATCCTGGCAGATTTTTAGAGTTGACCATAAATGTGTTTCATAACACAACCTGTAATTGAAGCCCAAACAAGTGCTTCAATAGTAAAATATATAATTGTTATTCATTCATAGGTTCTGTACATAAATATATACTCTGTTAAGAAAAACAGGTCACATCCAGTATCAAATAAAAGTCAGATCGTATTATGTTGCCCACCTCTGTTGCATTAGAATCTATTCTGTGCAGTTTGCAGGTACTATGTTGGTATCCAAAGTGTTGTGAGCAATGCATCAATTTTGACAAGTTTTTACAAGATATTCATAAGTTGTTATATCATAGGCGGCCATCGATGAAGCAGGACACAGTTGTGTTAGTTTCTGTGCATGAACCTTGTGAGCTTGTCAAAGCATTATCATTGCACCTCCACATGATTAAATCGGTACAATTGTGTTCTGTTGTTTATTGATTTAGGTGCATGCTCTTCATGAAAGAACCAAAATTATTTAATCTTCAGGAAAATTTTGGATTATTCCTGTATTTATTGGCCCTCAAAACAAAATATAATGAACTGTGGGAAATACATACTGTGACAAAAAACACAAGTTCAAACTTTCCAGCTGAAGTAGCATTCTTCAATTAGCTTAGTTTGACCCTGTGAATTTTGGTGCATCGTCTCTGAAACTTATACAAAGTTAACCTTTTTGATTCACAAACTGATTTTGGTATGAATCCAGACATCTTACATAGTACATTTGTTACATTTGAGGATATGGTACATTCTACCAAATGAAGAAATTTTTCGTATATATATTGTTTTTTCATTATTGACAAAATGTTGTTGTTAGGGCTGGATTCAAGTAATTACTAATTACTTTCTTGAAAGCCTTTACTAATTACTTGATCAAGAAATTTTGTTATTACTTAGTATTTCAAGTAATTTTTTTTAGAAAAGTACAAATTTTAGAAGACACATCTGCAACTATAAATGCAACAATATATATTCATGACATGCATCATCACACATAAAACAAGCCATTTAGGCGAACAGATTCCTTGCCTGTGCAAAGTGATTTGTGAGTCACACATGTTGACTGTCATCGTGATTATGCTTTGGAACGAGAAGTTTTGAATCATGGTTAACAGGTAGCTAATTTTGATGAACCAACAATTATGTGATTAAAAAATTGCAATGATTTTGATGTACTTACATGTTGTTAAGTGTAAATGTTGGTTTTCTGGAGTTAGAAATTCCGGTCGTAGGAAATGCTGGTTATCCATGAGTACTGGGTGGTTTACCTTCAATGACTGCAAGAGCCACTGTTTTGGCAGAGATTTGCAACGCTATTACTCCCCAGCCGATTGAGCTAGGGAGCTGTTCAAACCCTTTACGGATTCAGCAAGTCTTCCAGTTCAAACTAAAAAAATGTTTTTTTTCGTTTTGGGTGTGGGGTTTTCTTTGGGTGACGTCATAATAAGGGCATGTTTTCACCCTTGTAGCCAAGTTTACCTAGCCCTGGGCACCAACCCAATGGGCCATTTTTTAAAATCTAGGCTGTCATCCAAGTCTTTAGAGCCCTTGATTGGCTTGCTAGCATATCTGGAGCCAAAATTATTGCTAAAAAAACAAAAACGGATAAAAATTCTACACTCCCAAGTGCTAACCTGGGCTGTATTCCGCCCCAGGCCATAACTTGTTAACCGATGGAGCTAGAGCAGTCGTTCTCAAAGTGGTCGATATTGACCCCCAGGGGTTAATTGGGCTATCCAAAGGGTCGATAAATAGTCATGGGGTGGAATGGGTGTCACTTAATGGCCAAGGGGTCAATGAATAACTGCTGGGGTGTTCAGGAGCAATGAAGCCTCCATTTCAAAATTATTGTTAATCGGGCAAGGAATGCAAATGGCGTTTTTCAACAAATCAAACAAAATTAAGAAGGCTGATCAAATCTCAGCTACAGTAGTTCAAAAGTACATTTGCTTCAAATAGTTTTTTATTAAATCATGCATTGTGATGACTAGGGTAACCATTTTTCTGACCTAAAAACTAAAAATTGTGACTTCATAATTCAAAACTTTTGACTTTGTTTTGAGCAACATATTTTCAGCGTTTGCAACTGCAAAATAGTTCAGCCATAGGTGTTGCGGTTAACCCAGAAGCATATTCAACCACTCTAAGCTTCGAAATAAAAAATTTGTTTCTAACTTTGGGGATGATATACAGACAAGTACATTAATAACTAAAGTAGTGGCAAACCTGAGAAGATCATAAAGTTGAAACACTATATGCAGAATGGATTGAGCATTTACCAAACCAAGTACTGTAAGACAACATTTCTTGTCTATGGCTGAAATTGTTTTGCAGTTGCAAACGCAGAAAAATTATAGGTCAAAATAAAGTCAAAATCTGTAAATTATAAAGGCAAAATTTTGCATTTTTAGGTCAAAAATTTGGTTGCCCTATTTATCACAAAGCGAACACATAGAAGCCGATAGTGGTGTTGAAGCTATATAAAAAAGTTTAGTGATTTTGCTTAACATGGGAGTAAGCATGGACTTTGGGTAAGCGGAAACAGAGATTAGAAGAAAGCTATCTTCTGAAAAAACTGAACTTAGCTCTAGGTATGCGGTTTTAGTCAGACAAAAATGTATTCAAATGTGAGAAAGCTGCATACGAGAGTGGCTGAAGATTTGGCAAGGAGTGCCTGATAGAGTTGGAGTGGCTTGCAAAGAAATATTCAGCTGGTTTTGTGTATACCGTCTGATAACTGTGCAAAAAGATAATTTCCAACTATTTCAGAGCATAATAGTATTCTGGACCATAAAAGGAATGAAAATGCACTGTTTTGGAATGACGAATTTTCTAGTGCTTAATAAATGCTTAATAAACTTAATAAATAACGAAATCATAGAAACTTATTTTCAGTAAATGACAAGTTTATGATGTTATGGTTGAATACAACAATTAATTCCTCTGCTCTATCTGGACTCCTCCATTCAATCAAGCACCTTTTAAATCTTAAAAAAACTATTCCGCATTCTCTCAATGGGGAGTCGGGTC
>JGI24159J19872_10007035_pt1 | contig 14707 bp, 6 predicted proteins | sample Ectturendosymbi4_FD_19872 | JGI IMG/M metagenome (IMG submission 19872) | reverse complement strand
CCCTGAAAACAGAGTTGCCCTGGAATTTTTCACTGTATTGAATATACTTTTTACATTCAGAATTTTTGAGTAACTTGCGCTTGCCCTGAAAAACAGATGGTGCCCTGAATTTACTGTATTGATTGTATATCTTTTATTATTCAAGATTTTTGAGCAACTTGCGGTTGCCCTGAAAACAGAGTTTGCCCTGAAATTTTTCAAGCCCGGGGGGGCGGCCGCCCCCCCGCCTCGTACGCCTATGGCAATATAAGAGCAGCTTACTACTTCCACTTGGCCGGAAAAAATTAACGATAAAGTAACACGAATTACCATTAATTGCAATGAGTGTAGCACATACTGACAATATAAAAACCATAGTAAAGAAAACACTGCCACCATCATTTGTGACATCTTGAATTACTCTCAGGAAAATTTCCTTATAGAAGTCAAACAAATATCCTGATCCTGTCCTGATACAATTTTTTTCAAAAAAAAATATCCACATCCAATGCTGATCCAAAAAAATCGCAAGTATCCTGCAGGATATCCAATCCTGTCCTGTCCATGCTCACCTCTGCAATCTGGGTTTATTAAAAATTACAGAATGGGTGCCCTGCTACTCAATGCTCAGCTGTCGAGGTGGTCCAGAAACTAAAAGCTGTAGTCCATTGTGGCTTTACTCGTTCCTCTTTGCGCTTGAAACATGGGGCACTACGCAGCAAATACATGAGTTTGGGGAGTGAGAGGCAATTTTTTAAGATGAAGAATGCGTGATGTGGTTCAATTAGCTCAAGGTTTTCTATGATGTAGTCAATCACATTAGTTTTTGCCTCCTAAGTCTAAGTGCACAGTCAATTGCCGGCATTGATTCTTGATTGATGTAGAGGGTAACCTAATTGTTTGGGGTCGGGGATTGAGAAGGATGGGAATTGATCATGGAAGGGCTTAATTTTTTGGATCCTCTCTTTGGACTTGGTGGTTATGTGGTAGAAAATGAATTGCTCACATTTAGAAAAACTGATCTCCAGACCAGCTTGGCAGTTGATGATATATACCTTGCTGGACGGTGGTGGCGTTGCTTAGCACAGTCTGTGGGTCTCCACCAATGCATGCGTCATCCAGGTGCCAAACATTTAGGTTGGATTTGACCTTGGATGTAACACCCTGGATGGCGAGGGCGAAAAAAGCTGGGTCAATGGGACCCCTTGTTGTACACCGGTGGCTGAGTCAAGAACCTTCCAAGAAAGAGGGATGCATTTACGGAGTAGCAGTCCCATATCGTGAGGTGTTGGCATTGGCACTATGGGGTGGAGGTAGCTTTCAGATCAGCTACTAGCTAGGGTGTTTTTGTTGGAGAGTGTCAAGGGATTCTTTGCTGGGGTTGACCAAAGAGCTACTACCAGATAGAATTTGTAAGGTACCTTTGATATTAAAATCAGATAGTTTTTAGTTTGCCAGTCTCTTCATGCTTTTGGCTGGATTGCTGCAGAGGTTGGTTGGGGGTATGTCTAACAAATGTGTGTCTAAGAGATGCTATCTTCAAACAGGAATCAGATTCTAAGTGTGCTCTGATTCTTATTTCTTGACTTAATAGAAGCAGTCTAGGAAATTAAATTCCCTCTGATCCAGGGCCTGATGACAGGAAAGAGAAGGGAAGCATAGTATGCGCTGGCAGTCCAGTAGACATTAACTAATAGAGTTTGAAGAAATGGCATTGTTGATAAAGCTTGCTAAGTCCTGAAGCAAAGGAGAGGCATTCCTTGCAGATGCAAAAAGTTTCTGGTTTAAATGTAATGGCCAAAACACCGTAAATTTGCAAATATATAAAATATTTTTTCTTTTGGCTGTAATATTGGTAATTTTACAAAATTTGGTAATTTTATCCTAACTCTTCAACCAAAAATGCTAGAAAGCCGATCAAAGGCTCAAAAGACTCGGATTTTAGCCTAGTTTCCATTAAACAAAACACTTCCATCTAACGGTTGGACCCAGGGCCAGGTAAGCTGAGCCAAAATGGCCAAAAACCTGCCCCACTTATGACGTCATCCACAAAAAACCTGAAAACAAAAACCAAAAATTTTTTCATTGCAAACCAGAAGACTCACTCGGTCTTTTAAAGATTTGGATAACTCTCTAGCATAGGGGTTCCCAACCTATGGCACGCGAAGAAGGCCTTCCAGGTAGTACGCGAGTAACTTTATTTTTTCACAAAAACGTGGATTCACAGCTGTCTAGTTCATGTATTGGGCTTTGTTTCTAAATAAATAAATTTTCTTATAGCCTGCTATTCCTATTGTACTGCAATATTATGACTTTTGATATGCTGTTAGCAAATGTACGACATGCATCGACAAATTGGTGGAAGGTAAACACAAGCAAAAATCTCATTAGGTGTAATTGTGGTGTTTTGTTATTATTTTAATGCATTGTATATCATTTTTCTGAATAAACTAAGATTTGATCAATGAAATTAGTTGTTCTGGAAGAAGTGATACGTGTTGACAATACAGGGTGCCCAAGTGGTATGAGATCGTATGAAGGTTGGGAACCCCTGCTCTAGCACAATCAACTGGTGAGTTATAGAGTTGCAAAGTTGCATGAATTAGTGGCTCAATGCGTGATTTCAAAGTACGATTTTCTTGTACACCATCTCTCAACGTGTTAAGAAAATTCCACGACAGCTCGTAATAAATCAAAGTTAGATTCCCAGGAAATTTGCATTTTTTCTGGCTCTGATGAGAATCTACTTGTGAGAAACCACACTGTCGACTGTGCTATGAATGCACTGTATGTCATATTTTAGGCTTTCATTATGAACTGTAAAAATCAGGAGTTACCTGATTAAAATTCTATAAATTCCCAAGTTTTAACAACATCATAAACAGCAAAGGGAATCATGTTGTTGGTGGAAAATTAGTACAGCCTGCCATACCTTGCAGAGTTTGTTTTTGGCTTGCGACTAAGGAAAGAGGTTGCCGACCCCTGATCTAAACAGGATATATTTTGCCTATTGAGTGGGCATCTTGATTCACCTTCAATCTTTTTTAATTGCCAAACCCTAAAAATTGAAAAGTATGGATAAAATATGAATTAGAAAAAACATTAGGTATCTAAAAATCAATATTGTCAATAACAGCTATTTTCAAAACTTTGTCATAAATTGGACAAACACTTGCCATATTCTTTGTAAAGCATCTGACAACCCTGGTCTGGGTGGCAGAGCTGTTGTAACGAATTGCAGTACAGAGCATGCCCTTGTTTACAAGTATAGTGGATGTAACTTTTCGCATACACATTGGCATATCAATAACTTGAGATTGTTTTCTGTACATGCGGGCTGGCTTAAGTGTCAACCTGTCAACGAGTCATTGTGCCCAGCCGCCAAGGGAGTTTTGCCACGTGTGTGCTCACGCATGTTATAAACAAGGAATAACTATATTTTTGATATGTTGTGAGACTGTTGCAAAATCTTGTACATTCCTCTTTTAAGCTCCTTAGTGGATAGGTTGTTTTGCAATGCCTACATCATGTAGGGTTATTCCATTGCATATTTGTATAGAATTTGTGGACGACTGCTGTGATTTGTTGAACTCATATTGGCCCATTAGCACTGCAGCACGGTGAGTTTAGGCAACCAAATGTATGTTGTTTCTTCCTACTGTTATTATAAAGTTGTGAGCCCAGCTTAGTGTGTGTGGTGTCTGGTTCAAAATGGTCAATGATTTAAAAAGCATACAAACAGTTCACTGGGAGTGAAGATTAAAGGTTCTTTTACATTTTTTCAAACTGTAACCAATTGCTTTTCAAATAGGTTAATCAGGTTAGTGAACATTGCAAACCTGATTGCAAGTGGCTTATCGTGGTTACTCGCAGAACCATTATTCAATGCCCTTACTAGCTATCTCAATGATGTGCAAACTGTGACCTGTGAAGCAAAAAATAACAGTATATATTTTGCCAAAACAGTCACATAGTGGAAAGCTTTGCACTAATCTTGAAACACAAAAAGCAGCTAAAATGCAAGAAATCATCAGGTTATGGGTGGATTTGATGACAAATTGATAGAAGACCTTCTTAATCATCCATTCCCAAGTGCAAATAATGCAGAAAAAAAGAGGTGCTGTTTATTGAAAAGAATCCTTGCACAGCTAAGAATGCAACACTAATATCTTATAGAGTATTTATTTTGCCTACTGTGTAGGCTTCATAAGCTCTTATTTAAATAGAAAGTCTTGAACATTAAAAAGACTGCAAAATCTCTTAAACACAGAAAAAGAAATGATGTATCAGGTTTTTTTAAGAAAAATGTCAGGTATCTGGTATGGACCTGTAGGTACCTGAAAAATTTCCATTATTACCATTTCATAATATTGATTGCAGTATCTGTTCAAATATTTCCATTGGTAATTTTTTCTGATTCTAGGGACCCAATTTTCAATTTAGGGATCCGAATCGGGTCCTTAAAACACTTCAAAAAAACCTGGCTTTAGGTTTATAGGTGGTTTATTAGTTAAATATATTCCTCTTGTAGCTTGGTTTGAATTTAAAGAACAGCCCTGACACTTGACTAGTAGATGTAGGTTTTCAGATAAGTGGATATCAAAAACTAGCTGTTAACTGAAAAAACAGTGAATTGTTAAACTTGAACAAAATTTTGTCCTGATGTGCAAAATACAGTATCACATACTGCTGCACTCAACTTGTTTGTCAAACATTCAGTACCAAGCACAAACAGCTAAATTTCATCAAAAAAGATAGCAATGCCATTATTAAAACACTCCTTAAGGTATATACTTCAAAATTGACAACCATCTGCAAAAAATGTACAGGCCAAAACTGTAACTTGAAAAGTCAGGAAGCTCATTACTGGTCTAAGCACTGGTTGGTAAAACATGTGAAAAACTACCTTTGCTATGGCAAAGCAAACCTGGAATTCAGATTGAACATTTTATCGTAGTCTGAGGAGGTAAGGAGAGGGTTATGTTAGTGCACAGCTTGTCCTCCTGTAATGTTGATAGCATGTTTTAGGATCTCTTTGTTAGGTATTGAAATTTCTTCTAGGTAACGTAAACAAGGCAAACTTCACATCAATGAAGAGTTTTTAGCATAACATGCTTTTTGCAACATGTACATGAAAAATGGGTTACTGTGCACTGTTGGCTGTACAGCACATCGGTAAAAATGTTATGGTTAGAAGCTTGTACATGCAAGATCTTTAATTGTTGGCCAAGCATTTTTCCACTTGTTTAAGCCTTTTTCTTTGATTTTTGTTGCTTGTTGATCTCTTCTTGACATCTGGGCTTTTGAAAGTTCATGAAGTTTGTACGTTCATGTGGTATGACATAAAGGAAATCATGCATGAAGCAGGCTTGTTCATTTACCTTCAAACTAAAAATAAATACATACTAAATAAGGATAGAACATAAAGCCTAATGTGCTGCATGCTTTTGATTTATATTGTAAGGTTTCCCTGAAGTCTTTGTTCTATTGGTATATGGTTATGAACTGTTGGATGATCACATGTAGGAAAGTTGAAGTGGAATTGTGTGAAACTGTTTTTTTTCCAATGTAAAAATACTACAAATTTACCAGGTAATTATTTGATGTAAACCTAATGTTTGCTTTTTTTGTTCTCTAAGTAATTTTTGTAGTAGTCAGCCAAAGAAAAGAAACATAATTATTCCAAACGTAAATCAGTAACTTTGTCCTGCTGTTGGTATCCATAGAAAATTGCTGATATGGCTATTTGAAGAGGCGAAATGAAGAGGTAACCTATCAGAGTTCATCAATACTTCATGACCATTGAAATGTACCTCGTATTTTCTACATAGCTTTCATGCTTGTGCTGTAATGCTCTTATCACCATGAATATGTGCAGTGTCATATTTTAATAACCTTAATTGCAAAGTACCTCATGGCCTGGAATGCCATTTTCAAATCATTTCCCCCCAAATAGTAGAATGTCATTCTGTATTTTTTACTACAAGATTGTAATATGTGCTGATTTATTTCAATGGAAATATCTTTTAATACAGTACGTCTTTTGTCAAAGCATTCTGGGTGTAGAATCTTCTTTTGTATCATGCTTAGGCACAACCTGATCTGTGTGTCTTTAAACCTTGAGTTTATTTTATATATTTTAAACCCAAACTATATATGCAGTAGTGTCACTTCAGTAATGTTAGAGCCAGCTGGAAATTTTAGTCATGGGTTACCAAACATTGAAAGCTAGAAGTACCAGACACATCATTTTCTGGTAACAAGCAATTGCAAAATATTGCATTTGAACATAAAAATGTTCACAATATGCATATTTCTTGTCATTGTTTAATTTGCAAATATTTCAGGTGACTGCTCAGTTTTTTCTTTTTCTGTTTCAGCTTTGTACAACTTTCAAGGTTTTTATAAACACTGCTCTCAAACACTTTTCCAGGAAGTTGAAAACACTTTAGGCTTGGCTTGCTCTTGATAAAAGTGAATTGTTATATATCGCGTAAAAAAATAAAAATAACTATTACGACGGTTTTTCTTGTAATCAAAGGCTTTTGGATTTCATTCATAACACTTTATTTCGGATGCAGGAAACGTTTTCTGCTTCAATCAAATGATGGATTACCTTGTAGTTTAGTGCTTCTCCAGGAGACTGATAGCGGCGAAAGAGTCATTGGCCATGCTCGTTTCACATCAGTTGCAAATGAATCTAATGCCTTGATGCTATCATCAGGTGATGGATGCCGTAAATTTGTTGCAGTGTTATTACTTGCATGGGCGTCGGAAGGGGTTGGGGGGCCTTGGCCCTCCCCTGGAATTAGGAAATTTCAAAAAAAACGTTGTTTGCTTAGTTTCGAGTGGAAAAACAAAATTTCACCACTTTTGGCCCCCCATAGAAAAATTTTGGAAAAATCCCCTAGTGGCCTCCCCCTGGAAAAAATCCTTCCGACGCCCATGATTACTTGTGATGACATTTTAGCGTTAAAAATATTTTCATTACATTTCTGTGGCATTTGCACACATACCGTGTTTCCCCGATAATAAGACAGGGCTTATATTAATTTTCTTTCTGAAATTTACACTAGGGCTTGTTTTCGAGGGATGTCTTATTTTGATATATCAAAAAATGAAGTTACAAAGTAAAAATTAAAAGATTTCTAAATACACAGAAATTACGAAAAACTATCTACATTTACTTATCATTAACATATTTTTTATTCAGAAACTCATTAACAACAATTTATTCAAAAACAATCATATCCTCATCCTCTGGAATGTCTTGCAGGTCATCGGTTTCCAAAATTCCAGCAGAGTTTTCGCTTAACTCGATTTCCCGCAGAGTTTTCGCCAGTCAACTAGGGCTTATTTTAAGGGTAGGGCTTATATTAAAATCATCCTCAAAATCACGCTAGGTCTTATTATCGTGGAAACGTTACTTTAGAAGTAAGCTGGAAACCAAAGAAAGTTTTCATATTTGTTTTCGGCCTGTGACTTTCCCAAGGAACTAGCGCTAAACAAGATATTTTCCTTTTGGTAAATTTCTTAATTGTCTGGAAAGATCTCGGAGACTTTATTTTATTGAATATATTTTGTCGTTTGTTTCTCTTCACTGGATTTGAATTCAAACGCTGCCCCACAGACTCGTGTTTTACCTTTTTGTAAAGTGACGCTTATTACGTTAAAAACATCGTTAACAAACATGTTTGTCCGCTGGACGCTTCTCAAGAAGCAAAGTCTCCTGCATGTAATGGGCATGTCGTGCAACACAGAGCGTTCCACTTAAAAGTTCCCTGTTTGTCAGCTCATTAAAGTTTCTGAGCCTAGTCTTGAAATCTTGCTTCTGTGTTATCCAGTTTTTTGCATGTCATTTACAAGATTTTTAAAAAGTTGACTTATTAACTCAGTAATAGTTCAAACGAAACTGCGTGGACAAGGCTTTGGGAGAAACATGATGCACCTACTCGAAGGATTTGCTCGCGAGAGGTGCTGCAGTGTGATTTATTTGAACTCAAAACACGCAACACAATTTTATCGCAAGCTTGGATATACAGAAACGACACCTGTGGAGACATGTCACAGCCAAGCACTGCTGACCAAAATGTCGGACGTAAGTTAGTGATATCTTTGTCGTAAGCGTTGATGCAAACTAACCTAACTTTTACTTTTTACGTTTGTTTTCAGTTGTGTGATGCTCTTAACCGTAAATCGGTACAAGCAGAAAACAGCCACCAAATGGTCAGTTTGAGCAAAAAAGCGGAAACGGTGGGAAAATCGTTGAGCAACCACGGATCTGTTCCACTTCCGCCACCACTACCGAAATTGGCACAAGAGAAATCTGGCAGAAGTGACAAAGTGTGGTTGAAAAAGATTTTAACACCGGCAACCGACTGAGCACTTCTTCCGTGCAAACGCGAAAAATCAGCTATAAACAGGCCCGTAACCAGCTTGGGACACCAGGAGGGGCGAATAGTGTTCCGAGAGGGGCCCAAATTTTTTGAACCATGTCCAATAGTTTTAAACTATGTCCAACACATTTTTCCACGGGGGGCAAAAAAATTTGTAGGAGGGCGAAGCCTCCCCCTTGGTTACGGCCCTAGTTATAAATACCATATGCAGGTTAGATCTCGTTCATTGAGGTCGATGCGATGAACATGCTATACACCCCATGGCGGCCAATGCCGTACTAAGGCTTTTGCGAAGCAACACAACTCACGCGATGAATTGGAATTAAGATCAAAAGTTGTTGGATGGGGCAGCGTCACTTATTTGTCATAAAAAATGATCATTTTGGCATATTACTTAGCGAGATTGGATCTGCTAATTTTTCGGTCATCGTTTTTAATGATCGAAAAAAATTAAATCACTTCGGTTGTAATGTCCGAAAAGGTAGGCTAGTGAATACTGTTACGGCGAGTTCTAATACTATAACGGCTATTTTGTAGTGGCAATCTGTACAGCTCAAAGAACCCAAATCGTGCTCTTTTTCACAAGTGCAATGCTTTCGTTATTGCAAAAGTTGCGCTCAGAAAAGTGCTTCTCGCAGTTCAGGTGTGACGTAGTAAACTCTTTTTCACACGGCAACAACACTGGACCATCATCGTGCCTCAAGTTCTCAACCCAACCTTACAATCGTGATTACCACCCCTCTACTCTTATTGCGTCACAATGGTGTTTGTGTTTGCTGCTATGTCTGAAAGGATCACATGAGCAGATCCGCATTCGCTCGACTTTTTGCCGACTACCAAGTGTCTGTAGATCAGACCTGCAGATATCCGCAACAAGCAAGCGGATGGCGCTTTCTTTTGTCTAGTTTTCAGTATCATCAGTTTCTGAAGGACTGACGCTAGTTATCACTGAATTTACTGCGCTATCCCTAGAAAAGCAGCTTCTAACATCCGCGCTCGTTTAAGGCAGGAAGCCGTTATGCATTTTAAAGTATAATGCATTTTGAAGTCTCATGCGTACAAGGGCGTACGCAAGTAGGAGGTTTTGGGGTTAACCCCCCCACTTAAGGTTGATATTTTACGAAAACAATTTTTCGGCAATGCAGTACACATGTGTGATTGCATCTGGAGTGGCGTTTAGGTGTCTCTAGTGAATAATGCTAGTTCATATTTAACGATATTCACAAGCCTATATTGGATTTGATATGGTTAATCATAGCCACTTACTTCAAAACAACCAGTGCCGGATATACATATAGGCTTAAGCCTAGGGCCTCAAGATCCAAGGGGGTCTCCAATAAACTGTGGTACGCATAAAGCCAATGGCCCGTATATGATCATTTAGGTTAAAGTTCGTCAAAAATTTGTCTTAAATTATTATATTCACGAAATTTAGTTTTATTCAACCCTCGTGTTGATAACGCCAGAGTCTTCCAACGAATTTCCATGAATCTCAATACGACGGTTGGTCAAGCCGCATGCCAACTATTGTGTCGATATAGCCTACTCAAAGCATGCTGGCTGCGTTCTGCGTTGGTTGAATCGTACCGATTGTTACGTGTGGCTCTATCAAAAGAACTTGTGGCTGTTCATGTTTGAAATGCACCTGATCAGTGGCATAACTGACGGGTGGCAGGTGTGCAAATCGACCCCCTGCCAAGCTAAATGTAAAAACCGGGCCTCCACCTAGCTTGTATTTTGGTATTTACTATTCTTTTGGTTTCAGTAGATTGTTGTTCGGAGTGTTTTCCGGGATTTCAGGTTTTTGTATAGGCATTTAATACCGGATTTGCTATTGTTTTTCACATATTTTCTGTGTTAGCCAGTGGGCTCTCTTCAGCTTAGTTTCCCCCTAGCTCAAACCTCTAGTTACGTCACTGCACTTGATTAAAGCAAGGTTGTACTGTAGATAAGAGCTATGTGTGGAGCTAGCAGCAGTATCCTACAATAAAAGCATAGTTGTTTCTGCGTGACTGAGCAATACAGTAGTTTTTCTAGCATTTTTATCGCGTAAAGCTCGATTGGTATTTTTAGATGTGATTTTTTCACTTGAATTATCTTCAGTAAAGTCATCCAGAAATCAGATTATTATTAAGTACTTGCGCAAGTTTGTACTGCTCCCATGCTAAGCAAATCAGAGAAGATGTTGATGAGCTTGAATAGCAAGCAAAAGTCACTTTGCCAGCTGACAAACACAGAACTCTTAACCCAACGAGACAAAGAAAAGAACAACACCGAGGAAATGACAAAGCACGTTTGGGTCTGACGCCTTAGATTAGTGGTTCTTAGTTTATGCTACCACGCGAAGCCTTACTTCTTAGCTTGATGGTCACTTACTGCCCAGGCGAAAGGTCCTTTTCAAGATTCAAAATAACCAAAAATGAATCAAAGAGTCGCCATGTTCCTGGAGAGGTTGTCCACACTAAGCATTCGTTGCATTATGAGTGACGAACTTGGGCAAACAAATTGTAATGAATTCTTAGATAATTTTGTGATGAAGGACAAAACCTTTTTACTGTTTACTGTGTTATGTTCAGCCTTACTTGATTCGATGACTGTAGCTTTTTATTTCTTTATGCGTATTTAAATACTGACAGCATAAGCGAAATTTAAACCTGTTCAGTCGCCACGGTGGTCGTTGGTGAGCTCAGCCCTTCCAAATATGAATATGAAACACTATGAGTCAGTAAAGATTTTATCAAATTTTTGAGAATCAAGTCCCCTTGCGCAACTTTAAATCCTCTATTCAAGACTTTCTGGCGACGGTTCTGGTATTTACAACCTCACATCTTTTCCCGCGACAGTTTAGTTTCGTTCGATTCTTACTAGTCTGAAAAAGTAAGAAACACGCGAATCGTGAACTTAACAATTACAACCATTTGGGTGCTTTCAGCTAAGTTTCCCCACTGGCACAAACATTTACAGTAGTTACGTCACTGTTGTTATTCTGAAACAAGAACTGTAAGGCAGGAGCAAAGTACTCACGAACTAATAGCCTATATGGAAACAAGTGGAAAGAAGCAATCTACAAACCAGTGGCAGATCCAGACCAGGCGCTTAGGGGGAAGTCAAATAGAGGGCGCCAAAAAGGTCTTCACCTTTCTTAAATATCAAAGATTGTCTGCGAAAATCGTTGGGTGTCACACAAAAGTGATTACCTTTTGTAGGCCAAAAAGTGGCCATTTTTGTTGGTCGAACTATGCGATTTTTCAGGGAATGACCACAGATTGAAAGCGCTTTGTATCATTAATTCAGAAAATGTTTGAAACGGGTCCCAAACAATGGGCCTCATTTTTCCCAAGTTACAAATATATCGTATATGTACAAAATGTATTTAAAAGGTATAAAAGCATGCTGCGCGCTAGGGTTTGCCTTTGTTTTGGTTATCCGGAGCGAAATCAGTGAAGAACTGTCAGAAACGCATTCCCGACCTGGTTGGAATTAGAACGGTTCTTCTTTGACTTGGAAGTGACAACTCAAGTCCCACAAGCTAAATGACGATCACGTTTCCAAGCGAAGCTTGTGCATTTACATCAGGGATATCTATAAAGGAGTTTCTAGATAACCCTGATTTACATGTACATGAAAAACTTATTTATTGCTGAAGCGACAATTCAAAAACAAAACGTGAATGAAAGGCATTTGTCAGGACACTACTCCCATTTTAGGTAGCTCTGCTGGCTATCGTGAAAAATGATCTCATTATCGCATGATAGATTCAGACTGGACCTTAAAGCATATTGCCCTAAAATACATTTAATGCCACTTATAAAGGTAGATTTTCAATCAATTGTTTAATATCGTCTCACATTTTCGACATTGAATTGCTGATGTTTAAGAAAAAAAACATCAATCCTCTAGACCAGGTTATTAAAAAAGGTTTGACACTGTGTTCAACAGAAGTGGAAGCAAGCGGGCTGATCCCCTCAAATTAACAATCAATACCTCCAAAGTCAAGCTCTAGTGAACACAGTCTCCCCTTGAAGTCATTTTTCAATTCATTGTAGACTATTACGCAACACCCCGAACAAGCTCAAAGCCACCCCCAATGCTGTTGATCTGACGATGGATCTGCTTCTATCCAGCCAAGCCAGAAAACACAGATGAGAATCAGCCTATCACCAATTTAAAACCACGAACCTTCGCCAACACCACAGTCACCAGTAAAAAAGTTAGTTTTCACCAGAAGATTGCTTTTCTGCTCAAATTTATATGATGTAAGCGGAATGATCTAACAACCAATAAGCTAAGCATTTTTCTATCGGTTACAGATTTCGCTAACCACGCCAAATTTGTCTTTTCGTAGCCAGCGTGAGTTGTCTACGTGTTTGCAATGGCAACAAAAGGATGAAAACCACACAGCCGTCAGTCATTGTTGTCAGGCGGGGGCAAAAGACGCCGTCATCCCCCAATTTTGGACTGCAAATATTCACATGTTGAGCTAAAATTGTTATGACTGCGTAAAACCTATTGTTCAATCCACCGAGCTGTAGATAGCAAGTACAAAGTTGCAAATGGGCCTCACTTTGAAGCCCAAACCCGGCCCGAGCCCAACATTTATTTTTGAAGCCCGAAAGTCAAATTTACCGAGTGAGTCAAGATATGCGCGACTGTGGGGTATCAAAAAACGTAGTGTGCGGGTGTAGCTGCAAGTACACGATTTTTTCACTCCCAAAATAGCAATCACCTTGACCAAAACATTAACTTAAACAAGCACAAACTCAGCTTGTTAGTCAATGCTAGTACTGCGAAATGCAATGTTTCTCAACATAAAAACAAAATAACACGACACTACCCACGATGGCGCTGAAGGCATAAAAGGAACCATTTAGGATAGCGCTATTGGCATGAAAAGCCGAATTGTAGGGAATCGTTTCTTAACACAAGCGAAGAATCGCGTAAGTGATTGATCTTTTCGACGCAGTGTTATCGTTGCGGTCTTCGCAGCAGTGACATTATTGAAATATTAGGTTCAATACGACGGTTATCATTTCGACAATATGACTGTTTTCGCTGAACAAGCAAATGGAAAGGTTCAGTTATTAGTCTTGTTCTCCCCTCCATCAAAAGTCTAGCCCGCGATCTCTGTGTCATATGAATATGTTACAGTGTACAAACACATAGATATCATGATCAATGCTTTATATTTTTCGGAAAATATTGAAATATTAGGTTCAAAACGACGATTATGTCATTGTGACAATGAGACTCTTTTTCCCTGGAGGAGCAAATAGGTAGGTTCAGTTGTTGGTCTCGTTCTCCCCTCCATCAAAAGTCTAACCCGCGATCTTTGTGTCATATGAATCTGCTACAGTGTACAAACACATAAATACCAAGATCAGTGCTATATGTCTTGCGGAAAATATTGAAATATTAGGTGTGCTATATGTCTTGCGGAAAATATTGAAATAATATTGAAAAAAAATATCAATATGACGGTTGTCATTGCGACAATATGACTGTTTTCGCTGGAGGAGCAAATAGGTAGGTTCAGTTATTGGTCTCGTCCTCCCCACAGTCAAAAGTCTAGCCGGCGATCTCTGTGTCATATGAATCTTCTATAGTGTACAAACACATAAGTACCAAGATCAATGCTGTATGTTTTGCGGAAAATATTTAAATATCAGATTAAATATGACGATTATATCATTGTGACATTGAGACTGTTTTTCGCTGGAGGAGCAAATAGGTAGGTTTAGTTATTAATCTCGTTCTGCCCTCCATCAAAAATCTTGCCCGCGATCTCCGAATAATATGAATCTTCTACAGTGTACAAGCACGTGGATACCAAGATCATTGCTGTGCGTTTTGCGGAAAGTTGTTTTGTATGAGTTTGAAATGTCCTGTTTTTCGCACATTGTCATATGAATGGACATATTCTAACGGGATTTACACCCCTTCATGTTTGATTGCTTCAAAATTTCTGAGCATGACAGTGGTGTTGAGGGTGTTTGCCAATGCAATGTTATTATGAAGCCCTCAAAAAAAATTTTTGTTTGAGGTTTCAGCCGTGAAATTTTTATTGCGAACCTCGCATCCATTGAAAAAGTCAGGCTAGTTTTAGTTTGGTTGTGTCGGGACTGGGGTTTGTAGGTTATTGTAGAGGTCCCTACTAGTTGAGGGGTCAACCTCGTTGTTGCAGGAGCACAGGTCGGTATCCCAACTAAGCAACCTGACGTCTTGAAGTTGCTGAGCCAAAGCAAGGCAAATTAAAAGGCTCTCACCACTTTGTTCGCTAATAACTCTCCAGTAGTACTCTAAGTTGACTGCTTCTTTCGATTATATTCAGATAT
>JGI24159J19872_10007034_pt1 | contig 14707 bp, 5 predicted proteins | sample Ectturendosymbi4_FD_19872 | JGI IMG/M metagenome (IMG submission 19872) | reverse complement strand
TTATAAAAATATCAGAATCAGTGATACCACACCAAACTCTGTTTCAACGTCAACATGGGCATGTGTAACATCTAACATGAAAAACTTTTCATACAAAACGTGACAAACGTCACATTTAATTTTGAAACCTCTCCAAATACAAACCTAAGCGAAAAATGTGGGGGGGCCATGGCATATTATGTCCCCCCGTCTGAAAAAGTGGGGGGACGTGTCCCCCGTGTCCCCCACAGAATTGCGCCCATGTCCACGACACCGACCAAACAAATATAAATCATTTCAGAACAGGGGCTGAACCGGATATTTTCATTTGTGAAAACTTCAAAGTGGGTATGGATGTAGTATGGCATCAACTGTTGGGTGCAGGGGGTCCTTTCGAGACATGAGTGAACTTCGAATCACTGTTGCACAGCATGTTTGCCTGTGACGGGCGTTTCGTGTTTAAACAGATGTCTTTTTACGTCACTGCTTTGCAGATGCTTGGTTTAAGTAAGTAATCCAATGGTTTCCCTGGGCAGCCCTGAAGTTTTGTCACTAGGAGTGGGCTGGACTGTTGACGCTTACCATCAAGATGAGTATGTTACGTGAGTTGGCATATGAGCAGTGGCGTAACTAGGTTTGGTCCAGGGGGAAATTAGCTGAAGGGGGCCTACCAGCCAACACTCAGAAAAAAGTTAAGAAATGATAGGGAATCCTGATGTGGATGTCCATACTAAAACCCGAAATCCGCGGAAAACACTCCGAAAATAGCAAAACAACAACCTTCTGAAAACCAAAGAAATACTAAATACCAACTTAAAGCCTAGTGGAGGGCCCAGTTTTCAGATTTAGCTTGCCAGTTAGCACCCCTGTCGCCCGGCAGTAACCCCATTGGTAACGAGTTTGTGTGTGAAAAAATAGATGTTGATTGTTGCAGCTGAAAAATTCAGTTTCGCCTAATTAAAATTTAAGTCACGGTCACACACCTTAAAACAGATTTTTGTCAACCGAGAAAATTATCTCAGATGGTTCAAAAAATGCGGTAAGCAGTGCACAGAAGAGCCATTTTGCATTGTTTGGGATAGACATATAATTTACTACTACATTTCTCCAGTTATAAGAGTTGGCCAAAAGAAAAGTCCAAATCTGCAGTGTGATCGGTGTCACCAGCATTATTTTTTGCATTAACACCATACGTTACTTGTAACGTTCGCAGAAGTGGTGCGTATTTTTGGTTGCGCGCTGCCCTTACGCGACGTTTCTCCTTGATTGATGATTGGGCCTCGAGTAATTGTCGGCCCGCGTTTTTGCCTCGTTCTGCATTCCTTGGCTACAGGTGTTGTGCTGTTCTTTTAGAAGTGGAGAAACCAAGGCATCTCCTCTTCTGAGCATAACGAGGACCGAGAAGGTTGGTCCGTTAGTTAAAGACAGAATAAAGTCTTTGCGTCTCTGCAGCACAAAAGCTGCCACACAGCATAAGGCTGCTCCCCGTAATTTTCGTTTTAACACGTTTCGTGGGCTTGTTAGAATAAGTCGTAACGTGCATTATCCGAATTTTACGGTTCTATTGATGTCTGCCTAAATTTAAGTTTCAGGAAGCTACACATGTATTGCTTTCACTTCTTGCCAATTGGACTATGACGACAACTTGTATATACTTTTCTGATAAAAATTGTGTGAATTTATCAACATGTCCGAATTGTTTACCAAAATACATCTGCTGCACTCGGCTAATTGTATGCTCTATTAGGAAGTGCGGCCCTCCGCTAAACGTTGACTTGTCAAAGTGCCACCTGAGCCAAATTAATTGCCCAACCCTGCGCTACACTATCTCAGGAAGTTTTGCTTCGACTTTTGCTCTTAAACTACTGTATGTCCTACTTGGGCTCTGTGTTACATCCAGACCTAAACAGAAAAATGCGGACATGGCCAACCAAAGCTGAAAAAATCTTATTTCTTGTAGGTAGAAGTTTTCACCATCGCGTTGAACCAGTGGCGTAACCAGCCCAAATTTTCTTGGGGTGTTAAAAATACTTGATTTTAGGCGAGCAGCAGTATTTTTGTTTGGGACGCGGCTTCTCGAAGCACAAAATGACTAGATGTGCTAAAACTTTGGGGGGTCGTGGCCTCCTGGCTACGCCTGCGCTGAACTGTGTTCATTAGATATTACACGTCACACGTATTACAAAGCAGGTCTCAAACATTTGAAAAACATGTTAACATCGAATCGAATGACAAAATGGCTCGCGGTAGGTCAGTAAATTAATATATCTACCAGGGAAAAAGTTTGCTTGCTAACAACCTGAAAGCATTGGTGTTTACAAAAACGCAAGAAAGTACTGCTGCTGCTGATTTGGCAAACGCGCTGTACTGTAGTCAAGACCCTAGAAACCCGGCAACGCGACGTACCAGAACAAAGCTCCTCCCATCTGCTGCTGTTAATACATACCTCGCGGGCAATCAAGCAACGCTGACGTTTGGGCCGGCTTGTTTCTGACCTCGATCCGCAGCTTGGGTGTCACAATGCATTGCAGAAAATCACCAAGTGGGTTTGAAGAACGATTTCCAGCCTTTAAAAAGTTGGTCTGTTTATAGGGCTGAGTGGTCAGACGATCTTTTCGGCCCAAATCCGCGGCAGTGCTGGCCGTTCTCAGTGCAACTTACAGCTGCTGAATGTAACAATGTCCGCGCTCAGTGTGCTCAAAATACTCACTTCTGAAACATTGGCAGTAGGTTGGCCAAAGCTAGTTTACGATGATAAATCATCAAAATAAACCCATAGTTACAACAGGTTTGAGAGCTATGTTTTTCCAACAATACCCCCCGCCAATAAAAAGCACACCTCACTGTTCCCATGCACACGTTCTAAATGATATCGTTGCCCGGCATGAAAAGTGAAAGAGCTTAAATGACCAAGTAACAGCAACCACTACAGGTTATCGGATGACTTGCAATAGAAACTACACAACGACGTCCATGCTAAAGCAAACAAAAAATCCTACAAGCATGCCGAAGTTATGGAAGTGTCTGCGGACTATGTTAATGGTTTTATTTCACGTGAATTAGTGCAAATTTTCAAGCATACAAGCTGGTTACAAGTGTCAGACTGTGATATCGTCCAATTCATCAGCATGTGTTGTAACCACTCGCGACATGCGTCACTATTGCTCGAGTTTAAACCCGATCGAGAAGAAACGCTCAGCTCGGATCACTTTTCATCCAAATAAGCAAACAACATCAATCACTGAAAGATGGGATAAGTAAGAAATTCACCTCTAAATCAGGACTTCTGTGTTTCCCGCTTGTTTTTTGATCACTGTTGCATTGATCATCAGGAGCTGCAAAGATTCACACGATCATAAATCACAACCTGCGAAACATCATCTCAAGACGCACGGTATTTGAGGCGCGAGCGCCACGCTTCGAAAGAACTACAGAAACGAAATGCAGACGTCAAAAGCAATAAACCACGTTTAATAACCTCACACCGGTTGGCGAAAAAAACGGTATCGTCGCAACAGTATGCCTCCAGCAAACGAGTGCGCACAGTTTGAGCTCATACGGAACGCAACTGCACCTAGAGACACAACAATACCACGATCAGTGCTGTGTTTGGTCAGTGAGAACGACAAGATCTCTTCACTGTTCACGGTGCCAGGAGTTTCGGGTCGCGGAACAAGCTCGACGCTATCTCCGTACACTTCACCATGTTGGATCGGCGAGATTTCCAGCTAAATTCAAGCATTGACAAACATCAAATACTTGTAAAAGCACTTATAACCATATTCACCTAAAACACACAAATCAAAAGCAAAACGTGAACACCAACCACGTCTGCAATGACTGTAAAAGTTAACTGGGATTGCAAACTACGATTCAAACACACAAAGCAGCGATCTGAATACATTCATGCCGAGTCTGATCTCCTTTAATGTTAAATTACCTGACGTGGGGTTGATACATGAAAATTGCAAATCGCGTTATGGCGTATATGCAAAGTACTTTTTGAAAAAAAATCTTGTTTGCAACATGTTATAGCCGTATCACTGAAGCCATTCTTATACAACCGTATTTCTACATTATATATCATGTTAGGCAGGAACTACGCACCGTTTCAATAATTGTTCTCTTCGCTTTGGGTAAAGGACGACCGACATTAGGACTGCTTGATCGAAGTTTACACTTCTTCAGAGAATAACTTGGCAACAAGTTCTGCAACATCAAGTTGGCAGCACAAAATTCAGAAAATTAAAATAAAAGTCCATCCCACAGCACAGGATTTCGCTTTCACGCAAGGCGATGACTAAAAAAAATCTTCGTGACATCGGTTGTGCTTATTTTGCAAGTAACATAGGCTTGCTACGTGGTTCCATCCGGTGTTGGCTTGGCACATTATAACAATTGACGGAACTTTTCAGTGTGAAACCGAGACGGCACCGTTTAAATCTCACTAGATTTGTACGTGATTTCACGATGGCTGTTGCAAAACACATTATTAACGGTTACACAACATCCACGGAGATTATCGCGGAGCTGGATAACGCACTGCTACAAATCACTCGGGTTTGCGTGTACTTTGCTGGAGCTCAAAACATAACTTAGAACTTTCTTTCCGGCTTGAAGACCGCAATTTCAAGCAAAAATGAGTCCAGCACGCGTTGGGAGTAAGCCAAGCAACATATGCAATTTTTATTGCTTGTTCTAACGTACAGAAGCTGCTTGTTTGTATAATAATTTGCTCTAGTTTAACCGCACTCAAGTAGCAATTTTTAAGGTTAGCACCTAATTTTAGATTGGGGAAATCTATGTACGTGAAGTCCAATAAAATGGCCATTTTATTGCAGGGAGTTGAAAGATTGATAAGGGCACTTCACCTAAACTTGAAATAGAATGGGTCTGGAGCTCAAAAGCCAATGAGGAATATCCTGGCACAAAACACTGATTTCAGGATGTGCCAAAAACCTACTTTCAGTAACAAAAGCACAAGCAACATGTGTCTACAATAAGTTCAAGCGAACTAGGAATGCTAAATGAAACAAGACTTTCCACATACGCAACACATCAAGCAATTGTGCAATGTGCAGGCATGAAGAGGTTGCCAAATTCGACCTGCGCTGGTACTTGATACTCAGGCAGACTCGCCACACGAAGTTACGGCTCCTTTTTCGTCGATGTTATGTGTACATTGGTCGACGGATGAGACCTCATGTTTGGAATCACCAGAGGACAGAAAAAGTGCGCATATATTGAAAACCAGAATGAAAAATATTGCACACAGCGTCTAGACATGGGCGTCAATCAAAGGAAACAACGATTCTTAAGTTAACGCTCATGGTCTGGCACAGGGAATGTTGGTGGTACCTCATCCCCGCAAAACTGTATCGGCCATACTTTCCTCGAACATCTGACAAACACGTATTGAATACTGCACGTATTGGAACCAATTCAGAAACCACCACACATTGCCCGGCAACTCAAAAGCCTGAAGCTCGTACCTGCTTTCGGACTGGGGTGTAAGTGCGGGGTGGCACAGCCTTTAAGACTTGATCACTGAGCCATGGAGGATCGTCATCAGACAAAGTCTTGCAGCCTACAGAAAACGTACGGCAAATGGCAAATAACTTAATTTCACTGGCTGTTCATTGAAAAAAAAACAAGCCAAAGCTATGAGGACAAAAAGGAAGAAATGATTTGGCATGTATCAGCAAATGAAAAACACTTATTTAACTGTATATTGATGATTTCCTTAAAATAATTAAAAAACTAGGCACCCCACGTGAAATAGTCTTAAACCAAATGAAAGTAGGATTTTTAAAGAATAATAACCTTAATAACGTTTACGACCAATGCTGGGTAAGTTTCAACCTTTCAGAATTCCTTGCTCGGTACAGAATCTTATTGTGATAAAAAAGTTTCAAGCACACAACGTTCGCCACAGCAGGTTTGCGTCAAACCATCACACCATTAGATTAGAATTAAAGCTACTGAATAGAACATCACGAAAACCAAAATATCAACTTGTTTTACATCCATGTGCAGAAACAACTTCCTGTGAGTCCATACGCAATTAATGGAATGCTGGCATTACCTTTTTATAGTGAGTTGAAATGGAAGAGCTTGGCCGTTCTCAAAAAATTACAGTAGTTTCAAAAATGTGCACATCGGTTGAGCGCCAACATTTTTCATTGCTCCCGACAGTGAAATGGTTGCATTGCTGCGCCTGTTCATGCTCGCGACGCTGCAAATTGCCGAGTTCAGCAGTGGACATTCACAGAAAAAAATGATGGTTTACAGCAGCCTGCTGTTCACAACATCCCCCAAAAAACGTACCAAGTTCTAAATTTGGTTCTCGAAAAAAGAATTGCGTATCCTTGGGAGCAGGGCCTACGAAAGGGGATACAAGAAGTAAATCGTACCCGGGCCCGGTAGGCACTGGGGTCCGGGCCCGGTAGGCACTGGGGTCCAGGAAAATGAAAGCACGCACACAAAGTTTTTCTGTAGTCAAGTCCAAAATTCCTAGTTTACGCCAGTCGCCAGTATAAGAATTAATATCTTTCTAAATCTTAGTATGATAGCTATTTTATCTATATTCTGATTGATATACAAATCAGCTATACAAGTTTCAACGAGTGGTCGAGAAGGTATGGGGGCCCGCTATTGGTCTTCGTACCCTCTGGTAAAATTTCTCTCAGAGGCCTGCTTGGAAGCAGCTATAAGACCACCTCACACGTTAGCGCTGAGCAACCTGTAACAACTCCCAAGTGTGAATCGAGACAAAGTAAGGAAATGCGCATTTCATATACCTGCGGGTATCCTGTGACCACGTTCTGTTTCAACGGCTGGATTATTATCATTTCCACTGGCAGGAGCCTTGACTTCTACGAAAAAACCGTTTATTATCATTAAAAAACGATTTACGAGTAACAAGACTTCAAAAACACTGATTTTGCTTTATCTGGATGCAAGATTTCGCCAACACAATTTTGCAACTCCGGAACATCTTTTAATTGCAATGTTTTGCACCGTTAAAAACAACTTGAAATGTACATGAGACCAGGGCTCTATATTCAAACGTGTTTCCTTTCGTGCACCATTCAGAAGTGATGTATTGATTTCACGCGTCTTTTTGACGGATATAGCCTAATAACTAAATGTAAATAACAATCAAAGATGCGGTCTTAGAAACTGTGGAGCACAAGTAATCCGATATTCACTTTTTGAAATTGACGTTTACTTTGGTGAATTTTCATATAATATTTTTGTTCAGCGACTACGGACTTAAATTTGCTGTAGACAATTTGGCCAATAACTACAACAGCAAACAATCTGATTAAGTGTCAAAAGTACATGGTTTTCATGACTACACTGCATGAAAATCGTCTTACTCCAAGAAATGAATAATGTTTTAGTACTGTTGCGCGTTAAGTGCTTGGACTGTCTTTAATCTTTGCCACTACGAGTAACCAGGGCTTCTAATAAAATTAACCATATCAACAACTTCCATCAGAAATTCTCGGAATGCGGTACTCTTTTTGCTGTTATTAACCACTCCTTTGAATTTTTGCAACCGCTGTTTCCCGATGAAGAACACGCAATGGATGGGAACGCAACCTAGAAATGTTTATTTTTGTCAGAACACTAAGTTGTTATTTCCTTGCATTGCAGATGCGCCATCTTGTGGTAATTGGCTTGCATTTCTCAACCAAGTTCGTTTTTCTTGAAGCAACCATGGTTTTGAAAAATAACTTTTGTAGCATTCACATCGAGCGGTTGGGGAAACAACTAATGATCAGAGACTTTGTTCAACTGAAATTAACCTGTTGTCTCAGCTGGCTGGATGGCAAAAGGCGCTTTCTTCAATTTGAGAATTGGCTGATTTTTCAAATCTTTTCCTAGATTTCAGGAGCGACAAACCGTTGCATCAGAAAGCGTAACTTTGAGCCACTTCATCGGCAGACTTTTGGCAGTACTGTCCAGTCTCTATTTCAGTGTAAGGACGTTTGTGTTACTGTTACAGTAAAGCATGGGCCATCTGTAATACGGCTAAGAAAAAAATTTCGTAGTCTCCTTTGGTCATTTGCGATCCNAAAGACCTCATTTTTAAATACGCGCTCACTTTAGATTGAAAGAACTTGTCGGACTCACGCTTANGTCTTGGATGTTGAGTTTATAAGTGCAAATTGATTTTTGAAGGNACACGGTTGGAGTTGGCATACTTCACAGAGAAAATGGAGGTTTTGAGTTGCAGGATCTGCATTGCTCTCCTCATCATTCGGAAGAAAACGTTTTACACAGTCGTTCATTCATCTTCAACGGTTTTGCGTGGAAGTTGCAATTGATATTTCCCTTTTAGAAACAGATGCCTGGATTGGTTCTCTCTTTGCCACAATCTTTAACGGTTATAATTTCTTTTTGTGCATTGGTCTGATGATTTCTTTCACATAAGCAACATTGAACCATGTGATAGCTTTTCTTTCACAGTGGCCAGAATTTGACCGTGTAACACATTGCCGTCACAAAATATGCAGAATTCCGGTAGCTTTGCGATTGTTCGCTTCTGTACAAACCTCATTATTCATTTAAATGACGTGCAGAAAAGTTTTCTTACTGAACATTTTTGGTCTATCGTTACATTTGGAACAGAATGTATTGTTGAGCAAACTCTCAATGGAATTGACGACGTCATTTTGAAGACGAAATGTATACTCCCCAATAAAATTTATAAGCGATCTATTTGTGCTGAGACTGCTTCTTTCATAAGTTAAGCGAATGCTCATTGTTGACGTAACAGAGAAACTTTGTAGTAGGTATTAGGTTTTATGCTGAGGTGAACCTTTGTTAAGATGAATAACATGCATAACGTGCCTTTAAAAAAAACTTTTGATAAAGGGTTCTTCAAACGGAACATTGCGTGTTATGATCGCTGCATCGTACGTCCCTGTAGATATTCGTATCACTGTGCACATCAACAGAATTTGTGGTTTACTCCTATGCACCCTGGTGGTTGTTGCAGTGGGTGAAAAGCGCTGCAGGAGACAACCCCTTCTAGGCAAGTAAAATACCATTCTTGGCATCAAAGTTTACCAAAACGAAAGTTTGCGATTGCAGTTAAGCTTTACCTTCAATAGGTGACAATAAAGAATCCTTGATTTCCATCACAGAGTAAGTAAATTCATTGTTAAACGTGGAATTTCGGATATTTTTCCATTTACCGTTAGAACATTTTATGTCCAAATTGTGGTCTGGAAACAAAATTGAATACATTACTTTAAGAAATACGGGAAAAGTGTTGACAATACACCAATTTACAAACAATACAAACAACACAAAATATGCACTTAAATTTCACTAATTATAATAAACTACAGCACCTACTTTCAACATCAATGTCTCTTCCAGTTTCAATGGACGAGTCATCACTGCATTCACCTAATGTAAAAACAACCAGTAACGATCATTGGAACAAACACACTATACTATGAAACAATCATAGCTTACCTGAGGAAGCAAGAGGATTTGATATAGAAAACTCATCATCGGATAGTGATGTGGATGCATCTACAGACAGTTCAAACACGCTTTCTTTTAACGGCTGATTTTTCACAAATTTCTGCATTACAAGCGAACAAGCCATCAATGCAAAGCTAAACAAATTACCAGCAGTTAACGTAAGTTTGCTGACTTCCAGGTAAGCTTAAAAACAACCTATCTTGCTGCAGCAGGATGTTATACGTTTCAGGGATTTCTCATTACAATTGATGCATGAAGCCCAGGTGAAAATAACTTTTCACAAATCAATGAACTGGCAAACTAGCAGTAAGTGCAACTTACAACAAATGAAGGCTTCGGTTATTAAAAGGCAATTGATTATGAAAAGCAAGAGCCCTGGGACTTGGGCTTACAGCATTAGGCAGTACTGTAACAGGGAAGCTTGTATCGATCAACTACTGGTCAGTTCTCAAGTTTTGACCAGTCCTGAGTTAGGTTTTATACTACAAAGTGGAGTCAATGCTGGAACACTAAAAAATTTAGAGTGCCCAGTTGCATTAACCCTGGCCCTTATTTCAGTGCACAGTTTTTGATAAGATGGTAGCACTTTGAAATCAAATTCTACAGAGAACAAATAGTAACATTAATCTGATATTTAAACTATATGGTACATGGCTAAACTAATCAACAGGCTTGATTAACTCCTGTCCTCTGAAAATCAGCATCGCTATCACGTGTCACAACAAGGTGCTGAAAGTTGTTTCACCACATTTCCACCCTATGCATCAAAACTAAACTGTCTAGGCAACAAGCCCTTAAACTCTGTTTAACACAATGGATTATTCAACTATGTTTTGTCAACTCTTGGACAACAAAGAATTCTTGATTGAAGATTGCTTTAAACTGATTACTCCTTCCCTCATGAACCAAAGGAAATAAAATGGTATGGAATTGACCTTACTATCTATGCAAAGGAGTGATAGTTCATAGTGTTCAATTATCAAAAATTAATTACACTTCATTCACCTATCACTCTCATATCAGTGAAAGCAATGCTCAAACTTCAGGTGAATATTTATATCAGATGCAATCTGGGTTTTTTTTCAGCCACAGACCCGAAATGTTTTTGAAGTCATTTCAGTCAGGCTAATGACACTGTTACAGCGAGTTTTAATACAACTGTAAGACATATGACTGAAATGTTTCCGTGACCAATTTGTCACAGCAAAAAATGACTGAAATGTCTCAGCAAAAAAATAAACCCAGGATGCAGTAAGAACAAAAGCATTTTAAAAATTTACGTAAAAAACAAATCTGTCTGCATTTACAATTTTGCATACACAATAGACAAAGGCAAGCTTTTAAATCTATGTACTAAAAACTTGCACATACTTGCTGCACTGGATTTCTGCGATGCAATATCAAACTGTCAGTCACACAAGAACTCATTCGATTCAGTACTTTCAAATCCACATGGTCCATTATTCAGCTCCAATCCACAGCAAAATGATGTGCATCACAAATACTCTCATGAGCAATGATGCTACTTGTGCACTTAAAATAATTGTGAATATGCAGTTTACAGTAAACAGAACGGGAGAAAAATTTTACTTCAACTCTCAGTGCATAGCAAAATGAAATAGAAAAAAACAGTATTGTATGGATTGTTAAAAAGTTTCTGTTCAAAACTTTCAAAATTGGCCTACATGCATACTTTATCTTCCTAAAAGTAATTGTCAATTATGAGTATTTTGCATGCATTGCATAGCAGTTGATAAGGTTTTGAAACTTCCCACCATGTCATCAGCTGTCATTGATAGAGACAAGTCAGAATTAAGAACATCAGAAAGACTTAGACAAAGCTCTGTTCGCTTCTTTAAAGTTACAATCCTTAATGTTAAAGCTCAAGTTTCTTCAGATTAACAAATTTGGACAGCAACAAAGTATGTCTACTATCTGTTGTCATGAACTTGGGTGATGCTTTGATTATGATAATCATATTAATTAATTCTTAAATATGCAAAATCTTGGACTTTGTCTGGTCATAACCTGCTGACCAATAGAGCTGTTCAAACCCTCTAAAGAGGCAGAAATCTTAGGTTCGATTTAAAAAAAAATTGGGCACTTATGTCATGACTAGGGGAGGTTAAAGGATTTTTGGATGATGTAATCAGGGTCTGGGGAAAAAAGTTAAGGTGGCAATATAAACATTTTTTCTTTTAATATGAACCAGGTGAAAATGTGCGTATTTACAGCCTTTGATTTAGCGTTAGTGGTTGGTAAGTTATGGCCAAAAAGTCAATATTTAATTCGTTGTATTCAGGCTCAAACTTGAATTCAGTTACATAATAGTACAATCACTTGCTTGTTAACCGGTGTCAATTGAAGCTTAGCTGGTTACCAGTATTTTCATTCTTGTTTGTTTTCTTTATGGAAGTGGAAACATGTAAGCTACATTATTGTCTTGTTGAGTAACTTCGTACTATTGTTCAATCTTGCTTTGCTGCCTTCTTTTGCCAGACTAGAAAAGATATTTTTGTTGTAGTTTATAAGATACTTGTAAATAAATATAGTTCAAAACGTACAGAATTTTGCATTGATATGTAGGTAAAATGTGATGCATTATTTGACACATATATGAACCAACATTGCATTTGACTATGGTTTTTGTAATGACACCATGCACAAAAACAACATAAAATCAGTGAACATATTCCCTTTTTAGATGTTCCAAAATGCATTATTTTACAATTATAATTTACCTGCTACACATAGAGCAAGAAATTCTTCTAGGAATGATCGAAACATGAAACTCTGCAGATTTTGATACTAGTCTGAACTAGCACAAGCATTCTTGATATATAGCCAATGTAGAGATTTGAGGCCAGATGACTTTTGACCCTTGGTTGCCCAGCAATCTTTCAGTGCAACAACCCAAAACAACTTCCTAAGGTATTTTTTCATCATTTGTCAGGTTTTAGAAACCCTCTTTTTTATTAAAAAATTCAACCCACCCTAATGCACAGTTTCAAAAAATTGAAATTAATCTCTTTGTAAACATTACTACTTGCTCAGATTGCACATTATCCTCATNAAAAATATATAACTAATAGTCCTGAATTCTCTTTTGGTAAAATTNGTCAAGATGTTTTTTATTCTTAAAATTTCAATAGTTATGTGNCCTCATTGCTTATTTTGTTTCTTTTTTCAATAAATGTCCCACAAAGTTTTTGCCTAAGATTTCAATGTAATTACACTTTAACCCTTTTAGTCCCATGTGCGCCACTTTTTGCTGAACTTTGCACAGCCATCACTCACCAGTCAATTGAGTAAGAGAGCTGTTCAAACCCTCTAAAGATGTGGGAAGTCTTGTAGTTCATATTTTTTCAAATTGGAAATATTAGAGTTTTGTTTTTTTGTGGGTGACGTCATAATGGGGGTAGGTTCATGCATTTTGGCTTAGGTGATCGGGCCCTGGGCGTTAAACCAATGACCCAATTTTTTATTCAAAGTTTTTATTGGAAACTAGGCTATAATTCAAGCCATTAGAGCCCTTGATTGACTTTTTAGCATTTCTGGATCTAAAATTATGGCTCAAAACCAAAATTTTGATGAAAAATTAAGTTCGGCAAAAGGTAACCCAAGTGACCATACTGGCTGAAGGCCATAACTCGCCAGCCAATTGAGCAGGAGAGCTGTTCAAACACTCTACAGATGTGGAAAGTCTTATGGTTTCAATTTAAAATAAAAAATCGGAAAGCTTTAGATTTTTGTTTTTTTGTTGATGACATCATAATGAGAGTAAGTTTATGCATTTTTTAATAAGATTATCAGGCCCTGGGCACCAATGGCAAAATCCAATTTTTGACTAGAAATTTTATTGGAAACCAGGTTGTAGTACGAGTCTTCAGAGGGTTTGATTGGCTTTCTAACATTTCTGGTTCAAAAGTTATGACAAAAAAGGCAAAAAAATTAGGGAAATCCCCAGAAATCCCTTTGGGAATAATTTCTAAAATAAGCAATGAGGATATTTTGGGACTACAATCTCCTCAGTGAGAGCTTTCAGATGATGTATTGCACATGCCAATGGCATGTGTGCTCATCGAGTTACCACCATTCAAAATTTATGTCACACATGAGTGATTTTTATGACTACCCATTTTCTTTACCCCAAAATTGGCATCTTTATGTGGCCTGGCATGTTGTCAGCTGGTGTCAGAAAAACTTCAGTAACCTTGGATGAAGGAACCATAGCTATAGGAGGTAAGCAGCAAATAGCCAATCTCAAATTGCCATTTTTTGTAGTCTTCTTTCATGCCAATTTTGTTAACTTTTTGCATTTAACAGTTTGAGTCAAATGAAAATGCCAACACGTAATTGTTTATAGTTGCACTCTCAAAATCTAGCAGTATTCTCTCGGGAAGTAGCCAAAATAATCATTCTTTTTGCTTCATTCAATATGCGATCATGCATAACTTGAATCTTGTTCTGTACAAGGCAGTAAATTGGCAGCAGGATTTATGCTATGAGCGAGTTTGAAATGTATTGTGACAATTGAAAAAATATATATTGTGTATAAATATGCATGTTGATCTGTCTAGTGATAAAAAGATAAGGGATTAAATGTCTGGGTGTTTAATTTACTGCGTGATTAACACTTTGAGAGCCGGGGTACAATATATTCGTACTTTGAAATCGACGTAAAACCAGCAGTTGTCAGTTGCCTTACCAACGCCATAGCTCCTCCGCCGATTGCGCTAGAGAGCTGTTCAAACCCTCAAACGGATCGGCGAGTCTTCTAGTCTGCACTTGAACAAAAATTTTTGGTTAGGGGTTAGGATTTTTTAAGTAACGTCATAAGAGAAGTAGTTTTTGGGCCATTTTGGCTTATGTTACCTGGTCTAAGGCCCAATGTCTAGGCCAAAGTATTTCACCCTTTGTTTTCATTGGGAACTAGGCTCAAGCCCGAGTCTTTTGAGCCTTTGATCCAGGGATGTAGAAGCTGGAAGCGGTGAAAGCAGCCTTTTTCTGCGGAAACAGAAGCGCGAAAATCCTACCGCTTCCGCATAGGTCATTTGACTTGGAGAGTAACTTGGTGAAACAGTTTTGTCCATTTNCCAATGTGGATTTAAGCGGTGAAGTTGNACTATAAGTCTGAATGAACGTGTGATATCAGTAGCGCAAGAGAACAAGATAAAGCATAACTAGCATCCATGGCATTCTTCATAGAAGGCCAAGTCAT
>JGI24159J19872_10007032_pt1 | contig 14710 bp, 12 predicted proteins | sample Ectturendosymbi4_FD_19872 | JGI IMG/M metagenome (IMG submission 19872) | reverse complement strand
TTTATCATCATAACCCCCTCGGAAAGTATTTTAATTTATAGTTGAATTATCACTAATTTTCAAAAACATGCTTGTTTCGAACAATTCGTATGAGCTTGCTACAACATTTGCAAGTTTTTTGCATTGGATGTTCTGTTCATTCATATTCTTGCGTTTGTTTTGTCGTAACAGGTCATTTTATCCCTGTTTGAGGTCTTTCAATTTTACGCCGAACCTCTCATCCACTGAAAAAAGTGCGGCTGGAAAAGTCGGGCTCACTTTACCTAGGTGCCTTTTACAGTGCACCGTTACATGTATCTTTATCTCCTGTCTTGTTTGTTTGTAGTTTACAATAAATTGCTTAATTATTTATTATTAGCTTGTGAACTCGCAATATTATAAACAAAGGAAAATAATTTTTATGTGTGAAAAAAGTGGTATAAAGTTTTATCAATGTCGCTTTGCTATGTTGCTTTATTTGCGGAGGCTATAGCCTGGCCCTAAGAGAAAAGATGAGGTGCCCAGTAAAAGACAGATATCCGTCAGGTGCAGATCTTCAGTTGGTTGTGGATATAAGTGACATAACTGGAGTCACGAAAACCGATATTTAAAATATGCAAAATATTATTTTGCAGTGACTAGTGACACTACAACTTTTGTAAAAATATTATGGCAGTGGCTGCAGGTCCACATGTGGACCTTCATATTTGAAACCTTGCGCATGGTCAGAGTGCAGTAGGCTTCTTAGAAACACACTAATATGTATAAAAATCCTTAAACCTAAACTTTGTAACCTTAAACCTAACCCCTTATAAACCTCAACCGTAAACTTAACTCTCCGAAACCTAACCCCTATGCGTAAAGTTCGAAACCTAACCCTTAACCCTAAACTTTGAAACCTTAACCTAATCCCTAAACTTAAAGGTTGTGACTGTTCATCCGCCCTGCATGAGCATGACATGTCTGGAATAAATCGATCAGTTTGTCATTGGATTGGTGTCAACCTGACAGACTAACAGAAAGGTTTCAAGTCTTCTTTGTCGATGGTTTTGGGTTTGCCTCTCATCTTGGCACCTGGCGTTTTCATAATAAAGACTGCTTGCGTGTATGATTTCATGGGCCCGCTTTTTCTTTGCTTTTTCAAAACTTTCCAAACTTCTGCTTCAGGGGTTAGGTTTAGTGGTAAGCGTTAGGTTAGTGTTAGCTTAGCATATTGCCTTAGTGTTAGCTTTGTGTTTGATAGGTTAGTGTTAGGTTGGCATCAGGTCAGTACAGGGTGACACAACAAAACAGTCATCACCAAAAATCTAATAACTTCCAAAATTTTATTTAGATTGACACAAAACTTTCTCTACACTAGGTCAAGCCTGTGTAGCATACATTTCCAAAGTTTCAAGTCTGTACTACAAAAACTCTTTGGTTCACTGGCGCTCAAAAAATGTGCTCCAAATGAACTCACCGGCGCTACAGGCACATTTAGATCCGGTGGGCAATGTTCTTAATGACCTTCCCGCATTCCTCCCTTAGGATTGCTCTTATTGCTGCCTTCTGGTCAGGGATAGTCTGGGGGTTGTTGCCATACACCCTGTCCTTAAAGTATTCCCACATATAAAAATCCAGAAGGATCAAGTCTGGTGAATGCGGCGACCACTGTGGGTCACACCTGCGGCTGATCAGTCGGTCAGGGAAACGCTGCAGTAGCCATGCCAATGATTCGTTCGAGGTGTGAGGGGTGGCACCATCCTGCTGGAACCATTGGAGGACCCTGACGACCCCTTTCCATCGACCAAGTGCTGTCCAGAACTTGCCAAGCACCTGGACATATTGCTCGGTGTTGATTGTCACAGACTGCTTGTTGTCGTCCTCGAACCAGAATGGTCCAATGATGCCATGTTTGGAGATGGCAACCCAGGCAGTGTACTTCACAGAGTGTAATGGCCTTTGCAGACAGTTTTGAGGGGATTTGCTACCCCAGAAGATGTTGTTCTTAGAGTTCACATGACCTGACAACAGAAAATGTGCCTCGTCCGAAAACCAGACATCAAGAAAGTCTGGCACAGCGTCAATCTTGTCACAAAACCACTGGCACATGATCACTCGCTTCCATGTCGTCAGGTGTAAGCTTTTGTTTAATCTGTATCCTACCAGGATACATGTCGAGATCTGCAATCAAAATTCTCCGCACAAAGTCCCGGTTGATTCCAAGCTCCTTACTTTGCTGACGCACAGTCTTGTTTGGGCTGTGGACAACAGAGTCTGTGACAGCAGCAACGTTGTGTGGTGCCCTTGATGATTTCAGTCGTCCAGAATGTGGTTGTCAGTGTCTTGACAAGGTTATGCACAGTCCCATGGGTTCTGAACTTGTTGACCCATCTGTAGATCATTGAGTGGACAGGAAATTTACGACATCCGAACCGTTCTTTGAATTACAATTGAGCTGCGTGGATAGACTTCTGCTGAAAATGTGTCTCAACTGTAAATATCTTTTGGTCAGTAGTCCATAGCATCTCGCAGGTCAAATTTGGTAGACTCTCAGAACATTAACTGCACTTGGTAAATCTGAAAAATAAAAAGAATTGATTAAGTATTTCAAAAGTTTTTCAAGTTTAGGTGATGACTGTTTTTTTTTTGTGTCACCCTGTATTAGGTTTACATTCGGTTAGGTTTACAGTAGCGTTGGGGCTACGGTTAAGGTTAGGGTTAGGTTTTATGTTTAGTATGTTTTTGCCAAGCCTACTGCATTCCCTTCATGCATTACTATCGTGTTACAACAGATAGTCAAATAAGGTTTCCAATTTAAAGATGCATTGATGGTTCTGTAGCCACTGCCAAACTTAAACCTAATCTNTAAACCTGAAGTCCAAATGTAAACTTAAACTGTAANACTACTACCAAAACAAATGTCGCCAAGGTGGGAGCTGAATCAAAAACCATGAGCACAGCAGACGTAAACACCACCACCATGCTAACATGATGCTGCCGCTTTGACAAACTGAAACTCAACATTTTATTCGATCCGCATCATGTGAGGCGGATCCGTAGCCACTTCCAAATATTATAATATACAAATAATTGTTTGTTGCTAACCTATGCTTGCTTTCAGCCACCATGCCTCTTGCAACAAGATTCATCCATTTTTCATAACAAGCTCCAGTGGGAATAAAATTTAGGCTTCAGCAGTTGTAAAAACATTGTAACTTTTTAGCATTGCATCTTTGGGGGAAACTTGTATTAAAAATTGCAACAAGAAATGAATAGTTTTTTTTATTTTATTTCTACCTTAATTCATTGTGTAACAAGGTATTTTTCCATTCCGGTTGCATCATCACACATCTGTCAATGATATCCGCGCTGATGGACATTTGTCTTTCCATTGTACCAAAAGATAATAGTAGTTCTTGTTTCATTGCGATTCCACCTAAAACGCAGAAGTACATAAAAAGTTAAACAAGATTTGATTCAGGTTAAAACTGAAAAAGTTGATCGTGTTTTGGTTCAGATGACAATGAACATATGATTCCATTTCTTAGTTTCAAGCTTGGTATTGTATTGTCTATTTTGCCTTATGGGGCAAAAGCTGTGATGGGATTATTTTGCCTTGTGTTGAATATGTTTGGTTCAAGTGGTCATATGAAAATACAATATGATTATGACACACAAAGAGAAAATGGGTTAGGGTTAGAGTTTGCCTATAGCAATACAAAGTAGACAAGAAGCCACTAACTGCTTGCCAGCATTAAAACCATGAGATAACTTCTTCAAATGGGTAACGGCAAAATAGCTTCAGCAATATATGTTGCCTAATGGATGAGGTAAAATATACATTGCTCTTAAGTTTTCAGAATGCAAACAAGAGTTGGAGTGTATAATTTTCAATGAAATCTGGAGCTGGAGGCATTTTTTTGGAAGAGGAACAAGAGTCAAAAAAAGTGACTTCAATCACTTCTGGTACCAAATTTGATGTTGAAAGTGATTTGCTTATTGTAAGCGTTAATTTTCTTTACTGTTTTTTGCAAGATAGTTGTTTGCAAATTTACTGATCGCTTGAAGTTCAGATCGTCATTTGATTGCGGTTTCTGCTTTGTAGGATAGGCTTAATGCTAGTGCTTTCTCTGTGTTAAATAGTAAAAAATAGTATTGTGTTAAAACAATGATGGTTTTAAACATGTGTGTAGTACAGTGTAAAAAAATATTTGGGGACAAATTTTTGGACAAAATGTTTGACTTTAGGTGAGCAACAATATTTTTGTTTGGGACGCTGCTTCTCAAAGCGCAAAATGTTTGGATATGCTAAAAACTTGGGGGCGTGGCTCCCCTGACTGAACCTATGTTGTAGGGGCAGACATTTTTGGTAGGTGAAAAGGATTGTCTTCCAAATTTTCCTGAAACACTTTTTGTGACAAACTTCTCTCTACAAAATGTTTCTTATGTTACCATACACTTGAGAAAATGTGGTTCTTGAAATTTGTTTCCTATCAACCCAGCTGAGAAAAGTTCACCAGGCTATGCAAGAACATTGTCACAAGCCATCTGCTCAGTATTTTGGAGCGTTGGCCTCACAGTTTTGAAGTTTTCCATTCACATTCCAGCTGTTGCTGTCAGCAAAGAACCTCAAACCTAGCTCAAAGGCCTAAAGCTACTTCCTTTTCTGAATACTGTGCATATTTGATAAAGGTGCCATGTTTCATATTTCATGGCTGTTCCTTCAGCCTCACAACATTATCTATTCAATTCCACATATGTGCAACATGCCACAAACTGCATCCTAGCAAAAAGTGTTTATCCAAACACTGTAGTTGAAGTTAAACAAAAACTTTACTCGGGATCATGGTGCTTGCATCGCCAGAACTCTACTAAAAGGTGCACTACACTCAATTCCATCAGTGTACAATCGATAAAATATATAAATCAAATGCGTTCTTTTGCCACACTTTCAAGTGAATCAATTTCTCATCAGCTCTCACAAACTGAAACACAATTTCTAGAAACAGTTTTTTGATTCTATATACCAGGGGTGGCCAAACTGCGGCTCTTCAAACATTTGCATGCGTCTCTTTAAGCTTCCGAAATATTTAATGTGTTTTCATGTTTTTATTTCGGTTGCAAAGTGTATAAATATTATGAAATGTTACTCTTGCTAGTGTGCCATACAGTATTACTTGTGCAAGTAGTTACAAAAAGAATTATAATGTCACAGAAGCATAAATTGCCAATAAATTCGTGTTTTTAGGTTTTTGTGTTGCGTCTCTTTGTAACTTGGGTTTTACAATATGCGGCTCATATTTAGAGCAGGTTTGGCCACCACTGCTATATACATCCAATGTGTTTTTCTATGACAGTCAGAATTAACTTTTATTTATATACTCAATTACAAGGAAGTTTATTTTCATTAATATTGTTTAAAAAAGTCAGAAGTTTCTTTACCCAAATTTTTAAAGAATTTGCCTAAACAGCTCCTATGTGACTGGTTCTAACAGCTGCACGTGTTTGCGAGATTGCACAGAGACGTGCTGTACTACAGAAGAAAGCTTCTGATGGTACTGTAAGCTATACTAGCAGCATTCTTTTGTTTGATGTTGATACCTGAAATTTGATGTTAAAACCTGAAAAATTTGATGTTGAAACATTTAAGCCCAGTGGCATCACTGTGGTGTTCAATAGCAATCGTCAGGTAAAAAAAGTACTGTGTCGATGAAAAAAAACATGTTCTGACGGTTTCATCTTCTCACAATAGATCAACAGCAAATACTGGTGGCCGCTTATGATCCGGTACAGTCAGCCATGTGGTTGCATGTACAACAAAGTAACATGAAATAATAAGCAGTTACATAAACAAGTGAAAGATTTTTGGGTGAACAATATATAAGGTCAATTGTCTCAGAAACCAGCTGAAGAATTGATGAAACAATGTTTGGGACTGAATGTTTACATTTCTTGGTTGCCCTATGCGTGAAAATGATTTCCATTGAATGAAAGGTTTATTACTAGCTTGGGGATTTTGAATTCTGTTGCAGCTGAAAATCTTACAATAAATCCAAGTTCAATAGCAAATGTGGCCCTACATTTTCCCCATCTTGTGACTAAAGATCAACTGACCAGGCTATATTGATAGTTTTAACAATGTGTCCTTGTCTAATCAATATTTCTGGTATCATTTGTGTAATATCAAAAAGGCTCAAATATATCGGATTTAGGAATACTTCATGATTTAATGACCAGGGTTATGGTTTTGCCGCAGTACAGTATCATTAGAAAAACTATTTTTACTTTTTAATCATATTGAAACTAAATCAAACTTGATAAAAATAATGCTGTTAAGGAAAAGTTCTTGGTCAAACAAGTACTGCATTGTCAAGAAGTCAGCAAAACGGCTATGTAAGCTATAGGCTGCATAGAAACCTAAGCCTGAATTAGTGAGAGATTGCAGTGGAGTATGTCACCAGTGTTAGGCCTATATAAAATGTCTTGAGCAACAGATAAGTCATCCAAATGTTAATGTTTGTTTTTTTTTGGTAGATAAATGTTTTTTCATTTGCAATCTAGTTTTTTTAAAAATTACTGAATGGTGTTCCTGTTCCATATAGAATCACAGCTGGATGTTTAAAATCCCTGCATGTAAAAAGTTGCGCTGAATAGATTGTTTGTGTTTTAAGCAATTGATTAACCTTTTTCACCGAGCGATATCAATACAACATTACCCTTTTTTAGTTTTAACCACTAAGCTAAACAGCAGTGTGTACTGTAGCTGTTAATGTTGAAATATGAAATGATTTTCAGGTAATTTCAGTTGGGCTTAAACATGAATGAAATCTTGAAATGATTATGAGCAATGTCAATGGATGAACTTGTGGAAGATCTTGCATTTGCACTTGAAGAATCAGACTTAATTGTTGAAGTGCAACAGAGGGCATCTCGTGGAAAACGTTTTCATAGAAGAAGGTTAAGAAAAGGATGTCAAACAGTTTCTGCATCTGGTAATTCTGACAACTTCCTACATGCAAATCAAATGCTAGTGACATCACTTAGTGATACAGATGGCTATAGAAATTCTGTTAAAAATTTTAGTGGATCTGATACTGAAAGTGGATTTGTGTTACCTTCTGTAAGACGACATCGCAGAAAAAAAATACGGCATATGGAAATTGATGGCAGTAAAGATCGAATTGCCAAAAAATCTGAAAAAAACAGAAGGTCCAATATCAATTTCATGACTGATGACAACTGTGATAAACAACGTAAAGAAAAGAATGGAGAAGAAAGTAGTATTTCCACCAGTGATGAATCTAATGATGATCCTGATGGACAGGTAAATTTTTAAAAATAAAACATGACCTGCTCTTGGAAGAAGCTATCAATCATGACTTCTCAGTATTCATTCAGTCAAATCAATGCAGGTTAAAAGCATTGGAGGTGCACTGTAAAAGATTGATAGATGCCAATATTTTATCTTGGTTGCAGATATAAAATGATGTATTATGTAACTAGAGTAGCAAAAATCGATATTTTATGGTGAGCAATGACACCACAATGGTAATAAAAATAATATATTTGTGGTAGCCTAGGCCTAATTTCAACCAACATTCTTGGTGTGAGAACAATGCTGGTTGAAATTAGGTATTTCATCCTAGATAACAAGCTCCAGTGGTACCCAGGTTATGGTTTGTACAGTTGTGATAATATGAAAATAAAAACATCACAACTTTTTAGCATTACGCGTTTGGGAGAAGGTTGTATTAAATGGCAATGACAAATTATTTTTTTTTGTTATATCTTTACCTTTTTTCATTGTGTAACGAGGTATTTTTCCACTTCTGTTACGTCATCACATATCCGTTAACTATACCCACACTGATGAACATCCATTTTTTACATTGTACTGTAGTGAAGATTGAGAAGTTCTTAAATGTCTTGATGTAATAGCCTAGTGAATAAAAATTAAATTTAGCATGCTCATGTACAAGTAAAAGCTCTAGGTTTTTTGTAGGCTTTCAGGGAATCAGCCAACTGGGTTATGCTTTCATCTTTCTGCGATGATTCAAACTTGCGCGTATCTGTATTCAAGTAACTTCAGAACCTTACATCTTATTCGAACAGAATAATTATTTGGGATCATGCTCATGTACTTACTAAAAAGACTATCATAACCTATGCAGTAAATCAAGAATCCAGTTGTTGTCAACGTGATAAATGAGAAATTTTACAGAAATTAGCTTATTCATTAATTTATCACCAAAAAAATGTGGTATAATTATTTGGGGTTGTGTTAAGAAAATAAAATTCAAACCTAAACCAGGATTTTTTTAAGGAAAATGTTAGATACCCGATATCGATCTGTAGGGACCTGATTTCTCTGATTTTAGGGACCCGATGTTAATTTTCTCCAAAACGCCTTAAAAAAACCTGCCTAAACTGAAATCCGCAGCAAGCATACATATGAGAGTTTTTTGACCAAAGTGTTTGCTGTAAGGGATGTGTGCCAAGGTTGTTCTCACTCTTAACACCTTCATAGCCAGTCTAAATCCAGCGTTTTACGTGAAAACAGCTGAATTGCATGTGGCTTGCACAGGCATAACTCTGGTACTGTAAGCACTAGAAAGCTGTTTAAATGCTCAAAAACATGGCAAGTCTTGTAGTTCGCAATGAAAAAGAAATTTTGGTTTGGGGTTGTAGATTTTTTGTGAGTGACGTCATAAGTGGTGGGCTTTCAGTCCACCTTGGCCCACATCACCTGAACCTTGGCACAAACCGTTGGATGGTAGTATTTCGTTTGTTTTTATTGGAAACTAGGGTAAAATCTGAGTGTTTTGATACTTTGGATGACCTGCAAGGGTTTTGCGTTCGAAAGTTATGATCTAAAGTAAACAAAATATTTGGGCCATTCCGTGTCAATTCTCAGGAAGTGGTCATGTCACCCTCTCCAATTTACCTGAAATTGTCATTGTCCCATATGATGAAATCTGTCAAGAAATGGCATGATTATAATTTAAAAAGCTTTTTAGTTGGGGGTGTTTAACCGGGGGGCACAAATTGTTCATATGTGACCATGTTCAAAACCTTATTACTGCCTAACTACATTAGTGAACAACCCCAATTTTTCAGGGATGCTACTAACTTTGCCAAATATTGAAAAAATAACATTATCTACATTGTGACTTTCAAAGGTCACAGTTGATTGTTTCTAGCTCTCGCTACAAATTTTAGAAAATTTTCAAACCTCGCCATGGTTTTATTTCTTGATATTTTTCGCTTATATTCGGAAGAATTGTTGCTGATAAAATTATCTTTGACCTTAGAAAAATTTTTTGCAAAATATCAAAAGGTTTGTGAGATATCTAGGGCCAAACTTGGCACGAAATGAAAAAACTAGAAAAGTGGAGCACCTTTGCCACCTCTGTTACCCATGACCGCAGTAAAAAAAATATGCGTTGAAAAAATTTTCACGTATTCATTATGATATGGCAAGTTTACCATACAAAATTAATGAATAGTTCTCACTGTTTTCAGAGAGAAAAAATTTGACGAAGTTTGTGCAAAAACTTCAAATTTTGTGTAACACAGAGGTCTTAACTCTTTGGCGTCAGCCTGCTTTCAGGGATTTTCAGGAAAAAAAAACGCCTTAACACACGTGGCTTTACTCGAGAATTTCTCTGGTCCGGCATGCTCTACAGACCTGGTAAAAGTCATTAAAGACGCGGCAAGTCTTTTAGTCTGCACTCGAAAAAATTTTTTTGCTTGAGTGCGTTTTTTTTTTGTGAGTGATGTCTTAAGTGGAGGACTTTCAGGCCACCTTGGCCCACTTTGCCTGGTCCTGGGCTCCAACCGTTAAGTGATAGTATTTCGCTAAATATTTTACTGGAAACTAGGCTACAATCCGAGTCTTTTGATATTTTGGATGACCTGCTAGGGTTTCGAGTTTAAAAGTTGTGATGTAAGTTAGTAAAAATATTTGACTAATTAACTAATCAGATAATTAATTAATTTGTTCATTTTAGATCATAACTTTTGAACCAGAAACGCTAAAAAGTCAATCAAAGGCTCAAAAGACTCGGACTTAAGCCTAGTTTACAATGAACACTTCAGCGAAACACTTTGGCCTAGCGGTTGGGCCCTAGGCCAGGTCCATAACCTGTACAGGAGCGGATATATTCCCGTGCAAAGCGATATGCGTTTAGATGTTTTTTTCCGAAAATCCTTGAAACTACCTGGATGCCAAAGTATTAAGCAATTGACTTTGCACAAGACACAATAGAATTCCAGAATTTAATAATGAATTAGTGAAGTAACAATGCTAGCTTGAATAACAATGGTATAATGAAAAATAGTGAATATTAAGAACTATGTAATACACAAAATTTGTAGTTTTTGCAAGATTTTGTCAAGTTTTTTCTCTATGAAAACATTGAGAACCATTCATGAATTTTGTATGGTAAACTTGCCATATCATAATGAATATGTGAAAATTTTTTCAACGCAAATTTTTATTGCAGTGATGGGTAACCGAGGCGAGAAAGGTACCCCACTTTTGTAGTTTTTTCATTTTGTGCCAAATTTGGCCCAAGATGTTTCACAAACCTTTTGATATTTTACAATAAAATTTTCTAAGGTCAAAGATTTCTTATCTGTGACAATTCTCCAAATATGAGCAAAAAATATCAAGAAATAAAACCGTGGCAAGGTTTGAAAATTTTCGAAAATTTGTAGCAAGAGCTTGAAACAGTCAACCTTGGGTGTCCGTGAACTTTGACCTTTGAAAGTCACAATGTAGATAATGTCATTTTTTCAATATTTGGCAAAGTTATTAGCATCCCTGAAAAATTGGGGTTGTTCACTATTGTAGTTAGGCAGTAATAAGGCTTTAAACATGGCCAAATATGAATAATTTACACCCCCCGACTAAACACCCCCAACTGAAAAGCTTTATAATCATGTCATTTCTTGACAGATTTCATTCAAATTTTGCAGATGTTCATCAAATGGGGCAATGACAATTTGAGTAAAATTTCAACAAAATTGGAGAGGGTGACCTGATCACTTTCTAAAAATTGACACGGAATGGCCCATTTGATTAATCCCTTAATTTAGATAATTATTTTGTTTATTTTAGATCATAACTTCTGAACCAGAAACGCTAAAAAGTCAATCAAAGGCTTCAAAGTTATGATCTAAAAACAAACTTTAAAAATTCATTTGCTAATTAGATATTTAGTTATTTTGCGTATTTTTAATCATAACTTTTGAATCAGAAACACTAGAAAGTTATCAAGGGCTCAAAAGACTAGGACTCGAGCCTAGTTTCTAATGAAAACCTCAGCGAAATATTTTGGCCTTGCAGTTGAGCCAGAGGCCAGGTAACATGAGCCAAAATTGCCAACCTCATTTATGACGTCACTCACAAAAATATAAAAACCAAACATTTTTTTTTTCATTCCAGACTCGAAGAATTTCCAAGTCTTTTCAGGGTTTGAACAGCTCTCTAGTGCAATCCACTAACAAGCTATGCGGTTGGTAAGACAACCGAAATATCTCTTGTTTTTCCCCGATTTCCAGGTATGATATATTTGTACACTGGCAGCCAAGGTGTTAAGTACAATCACTTCTCACCACAAAATAGCATGTGTGTGGCACGTAGACAGAGTAATGAGTGGTTGTGGATTGCCAAAAATTTCTGGATATGAAGAATCAAAAATTTCAGAAAAATAAGTTGCCCGCATTTTGCAGGCGAAAAAGTGCATCGTATTATGAGGTGCACTTTTGGTTTTTGAATGCCAGCTGTTCTTTTTTCATACATAAGGCACACCGAATTATAAGGCACAAAATGACAGATTACATATGAGGGGATTGAATCTGTCACACCTGCCTAATCCACTAGACACTAATAGAATAACTAAAAGCTGTGCATGTGTTTGATTCAGTGTGTGCCATTGTAGGCAGGAGCGTTGTGGAGTAATACGATCTGTGCTTCAAGATTGAGGGGTCTTAGCCACTCACGGAACCACATGCGCTGCTCATTACAATTGTTGTTGGTTTATTACGTAACATGATGGTGTGTTTACAAGAAAATTTTAACTACCAATTTAATAAACATCATCATTTACCACATAAAATTGGTCCTAGCCTAGGTGTGAAAGCACAACTAGATTCATGGATTAAGCGCACCGCATTATGAGGTGCACTTTTGATTTTTGAGGAAATTGAAGGATTTTCAGTGCGTCTTTATGGTTGAAAAAATTTAGTACCATATTTTGTGGCCTATGAGATACACTGGATTATCAGGTGCAATATCAATGAATGATCATTGGATAGTTTGTTCATACTGTATGTAAGGTATATTAATCTTCCATAATCCACAATTTTTTTATCTTCAGTGTCTGAGTTTAATAGTTGCACAATTTTCACAAGCATGTGTACATTCTTCTCATCATTATCAAAAGTCAGTCTCATTGCTGTTACTTAGCTGTTCGGTGATGATTGCGGCCTTCATGAAACCTCTGACAACACTTGAGATGCATGCCTCGGCCTAGGCATTTATGATCCATTGGCAGATTTGCGACTTTGTCAATACAAAAAACTCACCAGATTGTAAAGTCCACTGCCAATTTTGAGAAAATTTAAGGATTTTAAGTATACCTTAAATGAAAAATGCAGTAATACAAGATATAAAGGGATGTTTAAATTGTCAGGCATGTTTCAGGAGCAAAAATGTATTTTTTGTCATTTTCTAGATATTTTTTAGTTGCAGCAGACTTATCAACTTCTTGAAATGCAAAAACCAGACCAAACTACCTTGCAACAAACCAGTCATTGTTTGTTGAAAACTATTTCAGGCAATAAGCAAGCTGTTTTCTTAGACCATGATGCAAACTTCTGAGAAAGAATAGTAAAAAAGAACAAACATTTATTGTAGAACTATGAAAACAAAACTCTAAGCACTTGAAAAAAAACAAATTTGTTATACTGTATTTCATGATTGACTGACGAAAAATTGATGTTTGGTTGAACACTACCTGTAACCAAAGCACCAATTGTGTTTATGGTCTGTTGGTTTTGGCAGGATGGTGATGATGAAATGACTGATTTTTATAATGAACCAGGAGGAGGTCCAGTAAGTGGTATTCCTTGCATTGCATGGTGGGAGCAAGACAACAATGAGGATGCTAGACTTAGAAGCATTATCACTGGAGCTTTTCCATACATGAGTGACAAAGCAAAAAGAGGTAATGTGAACATTTGCTAAATCCATCATCTATCACTAAAGAATATTGTTTACTTCAGAACATGATATCAAACAACAGCATATAATCAGCAGATTTTAGTTGGGTTTATACTTTCTCTGTTTTATACCACCTTATGAAAGAAGTTAAAAAATGCAATTTAACCCTTTACGGACAAACTTTGGCCAATCATAACTTGCCGACCAATAGAGCTAGAGAGTTGATCAAACCCTCTACGAATTCGGCAAGTCTTCAACTTGAGATCGTAAAAAAAATTTTTTGGCTTGGATTTTGGGTTCTTTGTGTGTTACGTCACAATGAGAGCATGTTTGGGCCAACTTTGCCTGGGCCCCAGGCCAATACGAAATTTTTTTTGCTCAATGTTTTTTTGGATTCCTGACTTGAAATCGAGTCTTTAGAGCCCTTGACTGACTTGCTAGCATATCTGGATGTAAAATTATGGCTCAAAAACCAAAAGATGGTCAAAATTTTGCTCCCAAAAACGCTAATCTGGGGTGAATTCCACCTCTGACTATAGCTGGCCATAACTTGCCGTCAGAATGAGCAAGATAGCCGTTCAAACCCTCTAAAGACTCGTGAAGTCATGTAGTTTGCAGTAAAAAAAAACATTCTTTATTTGGACTTCCGGTTTTCTGTTGATGTATACATAATGAGAGGATGTTTGTGCATATTTGTATATTCTTTGATGACGTCATGACGCCACCCTTTAAGACCACAGAGCCATTTTTTTGACACAAATTTTTTTTCGATTTTAGACCATAATTTGAGTTTTTTGGGGTGTTTATTGATTTGTTAGCATTCCTGGATTACGGCCAATGAATGGTAAGTTAATGAGGGAAATCCCTTGAAATGGCCTAGCAGATCGGTAAAGTATTTGGCTCTTTCTGGCCTAACTTTCGAACAGAAATGTTAGAAAGTCGATCAAGGGCTAAAAAACTCATATTCGACACCGGGATCCAGTAAAACCCTGAGCAACAATATCCGCGTGTTGGATCCACGGATATAATCATAAGAATATTCGCAAAACATCCTCCAATCATGGGGCCATGGACCAAAAAGGCCAAAAAAATTTCTGAAAGTTTTTGTTAATCTAATATAGAAGACTTCACGAGTCTTTAAAAGTTTTGAATAGCTCAATCTGGCTGCCAACCATGAGTGGCCAAAGTTGAACAGAAGTGGCCAATGTCACCTCTTTTGAAAATGTCAAAGTTTTGCAAAAACTGGGTTTTTGAGCCATAATTTTGTCTCCCGATGTGCTAGCATGTTAATCAAGGGCTCTAAAGACTGGTTTTCGAGTCACAAATCCAAAAAAAACGCGCCAAAAATGCTCATACACGCTCTCATTGTGACGTAACACACAAAGAGCCCAAAATCCAAGCCGAAAATTTTTTTGTTTTGATCTAAGTCGAAGACTTGCCGAATCCGTAGAGGGTTTGATCAACTCTCTAGCTCTATTCGTCGGCAAGTTATGACTGGCCAAAGTTTGGGTCACTATAGTG
>JGI24159J19872_10007029_pt1 | contig 14712 bp, 10 predicted proteins | sample Ectturendosymbi4_FD_19872 | JGI IMG/M metagenome (IMG submission 19872) | reverse complement strand
TGCATCGCAGTAACATGAAATACGCAAATACATAAAGGAAGACGAGGATACATACATCGCGGTGGTAGAGAGTATACGTTTGATGGCGCAAATACATTTACTTTGATGAAACATATAACGAAATTGAAAGTTGAAATACCGTTGATAATTTGAATTGTCAGAATATTAACCTGAAAGAGCGGCTTCTGCTTGGCTCGCTTCAAGGTCTCAGACAAAGAGAAGTTGAACTTCGTCTCGAACGCTTTGTCGTGAAGATGGAACTTTTCCTCTTCTGCAGAAAATAAGACTCACTTGGCAACAAGAACGCACAAAACCAACTGACATCAACTTTAACGTCGTCAGCGTCGCGTCCAAATGCTGTCAGCTCATTACTGCGTCCATTATACACCGCAGTGAACTCGCCTATGGTTTCAATGCAAGGAAGCGAGTCACTCGATTGCGATACTATGATGATAACTGCTACAGCAAACAGGTACGTCTTGGCAAAAACGTGTTTTGGGTACTTTCGTGCAGTGTCGAATCCCCCCAAGTAAGCATTTGCCTTAACAACAGCTTTTAAGCCATTGATTGTACTTCGAAATCGACTACATGGCCTCAAGTACTTGAATTTTTCTCGAGGACGTACAGCTGTTTACAACCGTCTGGTGCAAATGGTTCCGTTTCACATCTACTCAGGCAATCGCTGATAAACCTTTTTTGCGATGCAAGTGTGCAACGAAGATTGGTGCAAGGAAAGTCAAGCGATTCTGAACGGCATTGCACCACGCCCAAAAACACACGCCGCGACGAAGCTCTTGCACGCGTCTGAAGCATGCAAGCCGGGCTCTTGTTTGGCTTTTTTCGCTGAGGCATGCTTACTTGCGAAATCAGCCACGATAACCTTTTCGACTTTACTTCGCACCGGGCGCCAAGTTAGAAAACTTCCAGTTAAAGAAAAAACAAAAAATTCCATCGGGCGACAGCTGATCATAACCACGATCACGTGATCGGAGCACGCGCTGCGAGCCGATATCATGCGCCGCGCATTGGCGTTTCAGGCGGTGCGTGACGGTGACCAGAAGAACTTGAACGCGTGATGCGCTTCGGTTCAAAAAAGGTCATCCGTTGAGATCGGAAGATTTTTCAAAATTGTTGCCGACGGCTGCAGGATGCGCTGGTTGGGTCTAAGCCAGTTGTTTTCAACCTGGGGGTTCAGCCCCAGAGGGGTCGTAAAGCATTTTTGGAGGGGTCGCGAGTAGAAATTTTTTGTGCACAGCTGCATTACATTTACTTTAATCGAGTTTTAGATGGGGATGTTGGGATTATAGTGGGTTGCGGAACAAAAGAAGTTGAAAACCACTGATCCAAACCTCAATTTAGGTCTATTCTTTATTTGCAGAGGTTTTTGTAATGACCTCGTACCACCAAACAAACAAAATACTGCAAGAAACTTCTTAAGCTATGGCATGTTTAGCTACTTAGTACTCGCAATAAAACTAAATAAAAGCTACTTTCAGTTGTCAATCTGAAAACTGCATCCCCTTGGAAAAGGCTTGTGCGGCCGTGCACACTGAGCCGTTTATTAGATTTGCGTTTAAAAATCCAACACTCACGTTATTGATTTTTTTGCAGCAGACAGGAACACAAAACATAAGTCAAGCCTTCAGCCATAACTTGGTCAGAATTTTGATGAAGTGCAGTTCTAAACCATTAAAAATCATCACCGAACAAATATTGCTAAAAAGTTCATTTCTTTACGGAATTTAAGCAGTATCGCGCTCGCCGCATAAGCCAGCCGCTGTTGCGCCGCATTGACCTGATCACCGAGTTCAAGCGACCGACCGAGGGATCGGCATTGTTTTGCATGCTGGAAAGTGCTCGTTCAAAGGAATTGCTAAGTCACCAGAACCACGGTCTGTTTGCTGCGCAAGGGATTGCATTGCATACTAAGCAAGCGTTTATAGGTAGTTAGAAATGCAACGAACCAGAGCAGGCAGTATACTGCCGCAGACGCCACATAATACAAAGTCAACAGATTTCATACCGGGGGCGGTGACAGGGCAGAGGAAAATTATGAGCTCGACGCAGCTCCTGAAAGGTCCGAAATGAAAATTGGCCACCGTGGAAAATACCTGCTGAACACAACAGCACTTGGTTCTTGCTTTGCCTCACACGCCAAGCTGTGGTGCGNTGCTTTTGTTTGTTCCCAGCGCCCAAGGTCACAGACAGTGTTTCTGACGGGATGGCTCAAAAATACTGCACACCTCGCAGTTGAGCGGAGAGGTGTAAGAAACGTTTATCGAATTTAGGAAAACTAATTGCAGCACGCTAGGAAATCGTTCGCCCCTATTTTACCGGAAGTGAGAATAATGCAGCGGTTTGCAAAAATATACCGAATAATGGTCTTGGTAGGTTTGAGCAAAGATAAACAGACGGACTACGTTTCAGCTGGGCCGAATTACAGCGGTATTTGGTTGATTTTGACTCTTTTTAGGTGGGCAGTGCTCACTGGCTTGCTGCATCGGACGACTCCAGTTGTAGCGGAGCGAACGCAATGAATTCAAACGAACACACACCGAGCAGCACGTTGTACTTGAAGCTTTCGTCGATCCAGCCCGGAGTGACGATGTACGAGCACGAAGATATGCACGTCAGAAATTTGACAGTCCGCGAAATTTGCTTCGCCACAAGGTGGGTGCAGAGAGCCAATGTGGTTTCGACCCGGCAATCCAGAGCCTCAAGTTTCTGGGATAAAAAAAGTGTCGGTGAGTCTTGGGGCATGCAGTGGCTCAGCTGGGACTTCACAAACAAACCGCAGACAGCACAGCACGACGATAACTTCCGCAGTTCCCCTGGCAACACAACATCCGACATGGAAAAGCTCGGAGGTGCCCGGCGACTTGTTAAAAAGTCTATTCCAGGGACGTGGAAAAGCAAAAATTAATTTCTGAAACTCAGTTGTTTCATACTCGCAAAAAACGTGATGTTTTGACTGAAAATGGCGAGGCAATGCCCGCCTCGCCTTCTTCTTCTTGTGGATAATGGCGTAGTTTCTGACCGTGTGGATTCCGTGAACGTCTGCCTAGGAAGCCATGACTGTCGCACGTGACGCCGGGGTCGATTTTATTCGTCCCTATGCAACGTACCGCGCACAATTCAAGAAATTCACGCAACCCGACGCTCGAAGCTACAAACAAGGTCTGAGTTTTCACGCAATGTGGATCGCTCCCTTTCATACCAGTTGCGAACTGATGAATAGGGTGCTTCAGCGGAAGTAAAGCCCATGGCAGATTTCCAGGATTGTCCATGGGACATATTTGTCTGTCCCATCACATAGCAATTTATGCCTGTCCATCCCATCCCACGGGATTTCCATTAAAATATTAATATGGAATACAATTCAATTAAAATTATCAAATTTATGAAAGTTTAAGTTTAGTATCTATCACAAAATAAATAATAGATACAAGTATATGAAGAAAAAAGGAGAGTAAAAACCCTTTAAAAAAGGTAAAAATTATAAAAACTAAGGTTCGCTCTGACGTAATGAAGTTGCTATGACATGGCTACGGTCTCATGGGAAATACAAACGTGTGCTGTCCCATCCCATGCCACGTTTCCCAAGGGATTCCCAGAGGAATGACATTCCTATGCACAAGCCTGCAAATTTCTCTCTCGTCAACGTTGCGAATAATACGCTCATAACAACCAACGCAACGAGTTCGCAACGCTGTGTGGCACAAGCACGCGCACGGAACGCCGTGCATTCGTTTTTTCGAAGCAAAACCATACCTTCGACATTTCTTGAATCGCGGCAGCGGCGAAACCAGTGAAACAGACCCGGGGAAGCACCTTGTAAGGACCGCCGATGCGCGGGCACTTCGGCAGCGAGGGGCTTTGCGGGACCGTGTCGTGCTTCCTCTTGACGCGCGCCTTGAAGAGAGCTTCTTGCGAAACGGGTATGGGGGTCTTCCAGGGTTCTTAAACAAAATACGCTTCGAGTTAAGAACGCATTAACGCAGTGAGCATTTTTGTGAAGGCAGCAGAACTGCGCATGAAAAGTGTAGACTCACAGTTCCGACTTTCTTGGAAGCTATTTACTGAGCCAGCTCATATCATTGCTATCATGTGAGAAAACTGCATAGAGTTGACTTGGGATAAAACACTCAAAACCTCAATAAAAAATATATTCCAACATCCAGTTGTTAAGCTTTGACTATCAGTTTAAAGACGCGAGAACGCATCGGACCTGCGAGCATCTGATTTGATACTTGCCCTTAGGGAGACAGGTGCAGTGAGCTGACTGCTGGTTTGGCTGAGCATGACCTGGTAAATTATGGAACAGGCACCAGACACGTTTGCGTTAAATCCGCAAATGCATTTGCGCAAATGTTGCTTTTGACAACCTTGCAGTTTTTACAAACGTACATCGATAAGTTTGAAAGAGAATCGCTGGTTTTGTTGTTCGACCACGTTCAAACAGGTTTGTTCATTTATCAAAAACCAAAAAACGTCAAAAATATCTGCAGATAAATTCTGTCGCTGAGAACACTGGTCTTCACCGTCATGACCTACAACACTTCTGTTTGTGGTGAATACCGGGCTCCCACCTTCTTACTATTTGTGGTGAATAGCGGGGTCCTTACTTAAAGCTAACTTACCGAGGAGACCTACGGATTTATTGTAATCCAACAACATGCTGTTGGCAGTTTCACGGTCGTCATCGAATGCTTGATACGTCGGAGCAGTCAAATCGATACGCTCCGAAGCGCTGCTTTGCAAAACGTCACGTATCCAGCGAAGCGTGACGCAGGGAACCATCCATTCGCGCGCCTTTTCGAATTTCAAACTTTTGCTCCTGCGAAGATGACGGGGAAGGTTGGCGGTTGAACATGTCGTGCTGAGCGAATGAAAACGAACCAAACAGCTGATCGCTAAAAACGAAAGATTCGGAATTCGCAGCGGATTCTGTTAAAGGTAGGTTCACAGCCAGAAAACGAATAATGCGAAATCGACCAAGGTTCCGTTCTGCATGCCCATCTTCTTTTTTGCGAACTTGAACTAAAAAAACGAAAATGATTCTCCTAAGTTGTGTTCATGAAGCAAGAAAAAACATTTACTGAAGCAAGAAAACGACTAAGAAAAGACTCAATGACACATTTGTCAAAGTGGCACGCCCAATAGCAAAAATCATACGAACGAACAAAACCCGCGACAAACACAGCGAGAAACGGCACTTTACAGATCCCGCAGCTGCACGACACGCATAGGAACCAAAGTAACAACAGGCTGGCAGGTGGAGATCTAGCGCAACTGCGACAGAGCTAAAATTTAATCCAACAGAATAACTGCTGGAGCCAGCGCGGACCTGATCTTGATCCCCGCGATGCTTGCTCAAGATGAAGAGTTTGAGCCAAATTCTCAACACGGCAATTTCGGGATTGCAACTCATTTTGTGCCTTGGGACCGTTAAGTTTCAGCACCATCGTGATCGGAAGATACAGCAGCTTTCTTGTAAACCAGTGATTCTTAACCGGGGGGAAGCGCCCCCTTAGGGGGACGTCGATTTCCATGGGGCGCAAGCCCTTACGCGCCCTAGAACACGGAAACCTGATCAGTGAACTGACCAATCACATTTGATTTTACAGCTTATTTAAAGCCAGGGGTGCTTGAAACAAAATGACAATTACTTAAAGGGAGGCGTGGTAGAAAAAAGGTTAAGAACCACTGTTGTAAACTAACTCAGATACAAAGCAAGCCATCCNTGAATGAAGCTCAAAAAACGCTTTCGACAGTATACGAAGTACCGGCAGTTCACCAAATCGCTCGCTTCAATCCTGAGCACAGCAAGAGAGCGAACTCACCGCTTGCAAATCAAAACTGTGTTGGTTCGCGAGAAATGTCCCGTAAATCTTGCTCCGCACACAAACGCCATCATCTTCAAACGTTCTCGCTCCTTTGTATGAAAGCCGGTGTAGCTTAGAATCTGAAAAAAAGCTTTAAACTGTCGACCGACCCACGGACCAGCAGAAGGTTTTGAGGCAATGGCAAATTAAAGCATTGCGATGAGAAGAAACTATGATTTCAAGTACGGTCTCGACAGAACGAAGTTAGAACGATCGGGAGCTCCTGGCTGAACAGTGAAAAATGGCCGTGCTTTCACAACCGGCGCCAGAAATCAGACATGCGTTGATGATTCCTGGTAGCCGTAGACGGCCAGCCGGTGGTAATTCGCGTTTTCTGCGTTTTTTTTTCAATAAAATCAAATGCAGTTATTTCACGTTGCAGGAAAAAAAGAGTGAATTCCTTTCTAACCAAAATTTTACGCCGACGATTAAAGCGACAAAAACGATATTAAAACAAAATAAAAACTGTCCACTCACATGATTTGTGGCTGGTTTCTCTTTGCAAGAAAAAACAGTGGGTAGGTGGATTGCAAGCCACGGCGGTCGTAGATTCCGAATGTGCAGAACGTCGTTCAGCCAGTAAACTGTCACGCAACGCTTTTGTTCGGCCACCGCCTGTCTGCGCACAGCATGGAAAAAACGCGTCGGATCGAAAAAAAAAACACCAAAAACCGAGTATGACACCGCTATAAAAGACAAAAATTTTTTTTTTTTAAACTGAGTTTAAACTGGAAGATTTTTTCAGACCTACCAAAATTTTCAAACCGAAGAAATTTGCCTGGACTTTGGTTCTTCTTTGCAAAATAATCTCGAACCTACGCGCTAAACGCGTTTTCACCCATTTCTCTAAACCGATAGAACACTTTTGTGTTAAAACACTCGGAAAGTAAAAGCTGGTGATCAAATAACATACTCTCAGGCTACGAGTTGGACACCATCCTCGCGACAAGGACGTCGCTCATCGGACAAGCGCACGGTGCGTATTCTTACAAACCTGAAAGAATTGGTGGTGCGAGACGCACATATAAGATGGGTACATGATGGGGTCAGGGTGTCTTCAACCGCTCCGCCATATTTGTGTATCATCTGCAACAGCAAAAACGTGCTTCTTCAAACTATAATTACTTCACAGAAAATTTGACGCGGGTCTGATTTGAAGGCAACGCTTTGAAACTGATACGGGGTCACTTTACAACGGCCTCACAGCGACATCGGGTTAAGGAATGTTTTCAATCGAGCAGCCGGGATTAGTCGTTGTTATAGCAACATCACGTCGAATCATCATCAGTTTTACGTTTACGAAAAGGTCAAATGGGAGCCATCTGTGCATTTCAGTAAGATTCAGAACTACGCACACCAAGTTTCGCCACTTGTTCCCCTGTTTATGTTCAACAAGATGTAACTCCAGTTCATTATGCCCTCAGTGTGCGGGACTATCTTAGTGATACATTTCCTGAAAAGCAGATAGGTGAAAAGTAGATACGACTTGACAACATGTGATGAAAAGTAGATACGACTTGACAACATGTGATAACTGTCTTTGGGCACACATAAAGGAAATTGTGTCTAAACAACGCTATCATTTTAAAGACGAATTGAAGGCAGCTGTACCCACGGCATTTAGAACAATAAGTCTGCTGTGTTGAGAAAAATGTCGCACAGGACATGGCATCGCACAATATTATGCAGAGAGAATGAGGGACGAGTTCGGACAACACACAGATACACTGGATACATATATGGATGGTAGGGCCTTTGGTCCACCCTTTATGCTCAGCCCTGCGCACAGGCATATCCAAGGGAGACCAGGGGGCCATGGGCCCCTCAAATTTTTAACATATCGAGTCAGTTTGTGCTTTGAGAAGCGGCGTCCCAAACAAAAATACTGTTGCTCGCCTGATGTCAAACATTTTGGGCCCTCTCAAAATTTTAGCTGGCAGCGCCACTGGCCCTGCGGCCGCACGTATGACTGACGTTATGCAAAAGCCGCAACGGCGCGGCACTCACTTTTTTCCACAGCTCTATCACTGACTGATTGTGAACTAGATCTTGATATTCGCAGATGCAAAAGATACAGCCAAGCAGGAAGAGATCCTGGGTCACTGAAACAAAAAAAGAAACTTTTGAGAAAAAACAGCAAGAAAGCAATCGGCACCTATCTCAAGCAATGCTTGACTTGAAGGTCTTGCGTTCATGTTTTTAACAGTCTTTAACAAAACGCCCAGCAAAAATACAACACCCCCGCAATTCACTCACCGCCTTCAGCAGGGTCCCGCACTTGGTACACACCCTCCATTTCCTTGATGCTCAGCAATAGAGGGTCGATGACGACGCCCCTGTTGTTCGCCATTTCTGAAACAACCGACTTCGGAGGTTGCTTCGCAGCATTTCCAGCAAATTTTCCTGTGACCGACAGTTTGCTGGTTGCTATGGGCAACGGCGCCGATTGTTGGGTCGTGGACACCCCAGGCGGGTTGCCTCGCATTGCTGACGCGGGTGGGTTTTGATGGAGGGCGCTGAAAGGCGTCTGCACCATCTGGGCCTGGTAATGCGCGTTATTCGGAGCCGCGAAACGAACAACCGACCCTGTGGAACACAGACAAAGCCTCAGCGAATCTGTTGGTTGTGAATATAGCTTTATTTCCCATCCACACACCGCAAAAAGCGAAAAGAATACGCTGATTTAAACAGCGGCGAAACGCAAAGCTTTAGGTTCGAATCCCAGCGACGAGTGAAGTACTGCATGATTGTCTGGATAAGAGTGCAAGCATCGAATTCCTGTTTTTGCTTAGTATTGAGAGATTTCCCAGAGTGATAAATTATATATGCTACACAAATTCAGCATAAGCAATTATATTTGACCATTGACAAAACTCACTGGCTATATTAACAAGCTTAGGACTGATGCACACAACTCCGTTCTAACAAAGCAAACAAGTTTTGAAAGGAATCATGTGCAATAACAATTAAAAATAGTATATAAACAATTGATAGATCTTCCATCGAGCAGCCGCACTTTTCTAACAGGCTCTCTACTTCCGAAGTTTTGGCGTTTTCACCGTGATGTCTGCGCATGCAGGCAACATTTTCAGACTTCGAAACAGAAATCACGAATTTTCGCACTTTTTCACTGCTGTCACGAATACGCGTAACCATAGCAACGCAGTTGGCGTCACCGCTTGGTACTGAATTTACCTCCGTTGCCGTGGGGTTTTTGTTTGGATGGTGCGTCGTAACAATGTTCTTTTTTCATTTGCAGGACGAAATGTTGAGAGGTTTTACGAATAACGTTGAGACGAAACGCGCACACAGTTTCACAACAACTGCTTGTATACGCTGCACGTCCTGCTGCCTGCCTTGTGGCCGTGTAGACGCTGAACAAACCGTACCTTGCAAGAACAAGCTTTTGCTTTCGGCACCTTACCTTGAGGTGCAAACGGCATCTGGGATGCCACGCTCGCGTTGACTTGCGAGGCTACAGGCTTGTTGGTAACCATGGCAGCAGGCTCGTAGGTGGAAGGCGGTGCAGCCGGAGCTTTCTGCGATGATTTGAAAAAAGCTTACTACTTGTGTGGAATAAAGAACAGATGAAATTTAACCAAGTCCACTTGAAAACATGTGCATATTCACAATAGGGCTTGTTTGAAGAAGTTCGCTGCACAATCGGGCATACACACCAGCAGATTCTGCTAAACAGCTACATCCACGACGATCCTACACTGAAAGAACAGCGCATTGTCTAACAGTGAAAATCGGCCGTTATTGGCAAAATTATCGACCCGTTCAGAAAATCGAAAGATTCATTCAAGCTACGGCTTCATTAGTTATGCTAAAACATCTTCTCGCACAAGCGCAGCGCCCCTCACGCAACACCTTGTCAAAGCATGGCAACGCAGAAACAAATGTGATGTCCGGCGCTGGCGTTTCATCCGCGCGAAACCGAAGTCGGCGAAGCTTAAATCTGTGACAGAAAAACGACTTGGCTGCAAACCGTCGCCCCCTCACCTTGGTCTTGCTTCGCGATCTGGCGCGCGGTTTTCCTTCTTCATCACCGCCTTCGGGTTTCTTTCGCGGCTTGCTCCGCTTTTTCGAGGCCGAACCGCCGCTCTGTTGGGAGGTCGACTCTGGAACAGACGCGGGAACACGTGTCGCGAACACAACAGACAAGTTTGAATCACGTCGAGAGACAGAAGCTCAGGAGCAATTAAAGCAGAAACCTGAAACATCAATGGCGGGAATTCTCGACGAAAACCGCTTTCGAAAATTTTGCAAACCAGAACTTGTATCGATGCCGTGTTCAGAAAACGTGCTTTCCGAATTGTCTTGTCACGACTGGCAACACTTGTAACAAGGCAGGTAATCGTAAAAAACTCTCGGTTGAGGAAATAACCCTTCGAGTTGATGACTCACTTCGTAGTCAGATTTTGGGCACGCGCACTGGACAAAAAAACTCGCAAGATTTCTAAAGTTCAAACAATTTGCATTTTTACGTTGTTTTTCGATCTGGCCAAAGATGTTTTAGTACACTTGTGCATAATCACCTTTCGAAAACAAGGGACCTTGCAAGCTTGGGTGGATCAGAGCCGGTTGGTCCTGATGCGGAGAATTGAGGAGGGCTTGCTGCAGTGCGATGGGCGATATGCCGCCCATACCGGCCGCCTCAAGTGTGGAGGTCGTCGGGTAACGGGACCCAGGGCCGGGTGAACGCTGCTGGAACATGTACTGCTGCTGTTGCTGGGGCGACGGCTGCCCCGGCATGCGTTGAGCCATCATCATGGAATTGTACGTTTGATGGGGGGAGACTTGAGGCTGGCCTTGCATCTGCGGTTGTTGATGGATCATCTGATTCTGGGGGTAACCGGCCGCGTGTTGCTTGGAAGCGTACATGCCTTGATGGGGGTCGGGGTACGAGCCGTCGGAGCTGGCCCGGGGCCAAGCTTGCTGCATCGGGTTCATTGCGGTTTGGGGGGATGGTTGGCCGCTGGGTGAAGTTTGCTGAAGCATGTTAATTCTCTGCATTTGTTGCTGTTGCATCTGGATTTGCATCATTTGATGCTGGTGCTGCTGCATGTTTTGGTAGCTGTCGCCCGGTGACATCATCGGTGACGTTGGATACTGGCCAGGCATCAAGCCCGGTCGGGAGCCAGCGACCATGGGGACTTTGCCCGGGGCTATTTCGCCGATTTTTTGCGTCGGCAGCATGCCGGTCTGTTCCATACCGCCCGGCATCCGCGCTCTCATCATTTGTTGTTGTTGTTGCGGCGAGAACGGGGGTGTCTTGCTCTGGTAGGGGGAGCTCATCGGATGAACCTGTCGAACGGCGTGGGGGGACATCCGAGCTGGCTGTGCCACGCTCTTTTTTTTCTTACCACCGCCCTGTAGCGAAAATATTTTTGTCTTTCAGCGCAAAATTATTTACATCGGAACGTCGCACCGTATAAAAATAAACAAAACTGGCAGTGAAATAATGAGCATGAAGAAACAATCTGCATAGTGCAAAGCTTTGCAGTAGCACACACTACAGCGATGCATGCATTTCAAATAACCCATCTAACTTGATTGATTCATTATGGAACAAGATTTACTGCGATCGCGCACGTAGTTGCAGACCCAAGTACATAAGCAAGAATATCAGGGAGAAAGTGAAAAGACGACGATACGTTGTTTTGCGAAGTCAAATGGGGGCAGCTATTAACGAGAAATTTTAGGGGTGGCAATGATAAAACGAATTCACAATCGAAAGACAAGATTTTGAAAAATTGAACAAAAGGATTTTGCAAACCATCAAGCATGTGCACGTTGTTTGTGTAGCACTAGGCAGTACACACCTTCAGGCCGCAAAACAGCCTCAAGAGATACTCTTCGCATGAACCATCCTACATGAATGTTTTCTAGTTTGACCGACATGTCGCAGATTTTTCATAAAATCAAACACAGGAATTGAAACACTTACTCACCTGACCCCCACTACTTCGCCTGGGACTGCCCGACGTGCTTTTCGGAGACGGTGACATGAGCATGTAAGGCTGTTGCTGCTGGTTCTGTGCCTGATTGCCCGGAAGTGACGCCTGCTGTTGGGGCATCGACTGCATCGCCATGTGACTGGAGGTCATCATCGCTTGCTGAGACGTCATCATCGCTTGATGAGGAGGTAGCACCTGAGCTACTGATGACGACGACATCATCATTGGCTGTCTTGGGGGAGGAGCTGGACTTCTCATTTGATGGGAAGGAGCGTAGAACCTGCAACGCGAGCGTATTTACGGACAGGATCTTACACCTGACGAAGCTAACGCCATCTCTCGGGTGTACAGTCATTTTGGCGTAGCCACTCTGCGCAAGTGCTGGAAACAACAGGCCGTGCTGTGGTGCGAGCGATTGAATATTGGTAGCTTAGTAAGCGTCGCTGGGATATAACAATTGGGAATGTCTGTCTGAAACATATTCCTTGTCTTTTTCTCCCCAAAACAGGTAACGCTAGAATCGGAAAAGGAGTGATTTTCACAAGAGACTCACAAACTTGCCAATCAGCACCAAGCACAAAAACAGCTTAGTCTTACCTTGGAGGGCCAGAAGATGGCGGGTGGTTAGCTTGGCTGTGTGGAACTCCATATCTGACCTGAAGACAAATAAAAATCCACGTAAACGAATAAATCAGTAAGTGTCACTTATTCATTAGACGCCCCTTACAGCTTTTGCATGCACTTTATTGAACGTGAAACATGTTCTTGGCGTGCATTGCGGCGTGACTGTTTTCGTCTCTTAACATTTGCTTTTTTAACCACGGTTCATCACCACGCTTTGCATGAATGTTAGTTGATCTTTACCTATCCATATCAATTCATCAATCCCGAACACAGTGATACCACCACCCGTGAATTGCAAACACAAAAACCTAGTCATAACATAACCCAGGCTATATTTAGGATGTATACATATGTGTAGCAGCCCAGTGTATGCTGTTGGTGGCAATAACCCAGTTTTCTTTTGTTTGTAGCAGCTTAGCTCACAACTGCGTATTAGTGTTGGTATAAACGTGTTTGACAAATGACTGTTTCACCATTTCACCAACAGAGAAAAGCTAAAACTAAAGAAAAGACTTAAAACGTTTTATCATTTTGCAGTTAATTTTGCCTAGAAAGCCGCAACCCATATACGAGAAAATATGGTGAGTTCGAGAAACAACTGCAATGAACGATGCAGACCGCAATTCCGTAAGTCAATCAAATCGCTGCTTGAGCGCTCAAACAGGTCTGAAAAAAAGTCTCAAGAGTGTGAAGAAGCTTCTCAGTCACCTGCTGCATTATCAGTTGGTTTTGTGCTGCGAGGGTAAGATCCTGGGTCTGTTGCTTCGGTTTGCTGACTGGAGTTCCTATCTGCGAAACAGAAGAGGACGCGATCAGTGGAGCAGTTGTGTGCAGCAAAACAACGCCTCGAGGCAGCGGTTGAGTTTTTTGAAAAAATGCATTCTGTGCTACTTATGTCCGATGTTGAGTTTGTAAGTTGTTTCACTACAAACTGCAGCGATCCACTTGCAGTCGCTCTTTGTCCCACCAGGTGGAGAGACAACCATAGAGGCACAAGTTTTTATTACAGAAAGAGACAACAGGACAAGGTCAGTAAAAAAAAAACCTAGTCGCCTTGGACTTCATGATGCATCACAGATTTGAATTTGAAATTAATCCTTTCGATGAAAGTCAAACGATGCTGAGACCGTGCTTTCACATAAAGCAGCGGTTCCCAAAATTTTGAGTGCGATTCATATCTGATTTTGGTGAGCATCAAGCCTCAAACACCGTGTTAACATGAAAAAATTATATAAGGATCGCATGAATGATTTTTGCCATTACTTTGTTTTCAATGTCAGCAATCTAAGTCTACAAAACACAGTAAAAACAGTAAGCTTAACTACTTTACTCCAAAATAGTACTGTAATCAACTAATCCTGACTTGTGAAGTTATGAACCATAGCTTTTTCCACGCAGCTGTTAAATCTCCCGGATGTAACGTGTATGATGCAATAATTATATCCATGATGAAAGAGACTGAAAGAACTTGAAAAGAGGAAAAAAAGGAACGTTGAAAATATACCACCCAGGTTTGGATCGCCTCGGCGCGACCCATTTTTGACCCTTTGTGCCCCATGCTTGGATCGCGACCCATACTTTGGGGACCATTGACATAAAGGAACAGAGCATGTAGTTTGTCTATCTCGCTTGAACGTGCATCAGGTTCAGACAAAATTCGAATACGTCACAGCTCAGCCGCCGATTAGAATCAGAAAAAGAACGTCTCCCACTCAAAGGGCCCATATACTCTCAACGCGTCTCCCGCCTCTTTTCACCGCGACGCAGTCATTTTACTAAAACGCTTCATCTCAGGAACCAGGCTGAAGAAGTTACATTGAAAAAGCTACGAAGCGATTCTAATATCATTACCAGCAAACCTCACAAACACAAAAAGTATTGACATCCTCGCTCGATATGATTTTGTGGTTGAAATGAAAGAAATTCCAATCCTTGCGGAAAAATTCCCCAGTGAATTGATTCAGACAAGAAAGCATGTTATTTATCGAGGTTTGAAACCTGTCGCGTGATCTAAAAACTGTCGGTCACCCTGCGCGAAGAAGGTTACCACAGTATGCATCCTATAGCAACCAGCACTCCAGCAATGTGTAGCACTCCAGAAAATTCATGAAGTGCACGCGCCGTTGCATCATATCCTGTCATCTGCGTAGGAAGGTTCGACCACAAGTGCGCCAAGTGGTTTTTGGACAATCTGGCGTCCCTGGAGGCCAATCTACACTGAGGAGTTGTCAGGAGTAGCC
>JGI24159J19872_10007027_pt1 | contig 14716 bp, 9 predicted proteins | sample Ectturendosymbi4_FD_19872 | JGI IMG/M metagenome (IMG submission 19872) | reverse complement strand
CTCCCCGGTTGGGAACCACTGGAGTAGACGATCAACATCTTGGAAAAGAGTAAGTCAACGAATGGTGATACTCTTCTTCCTGGACAGATTCAAAACATCCTTTAAGATTAGCAAAACTTTCCGAGTTGTACGAAAAGGCCCAGGATACTTTCATAACAAATGATTCAACATCGTAGGACACGAGCTTCAATGACTGCCTCGCTGTGTTATGAGCAATGTGACAGTGACAATTAGCCTTGATCATGTTTTGTTGCAGCAGACGTAACTTTTGGAACACAAAGCAATTCGTTCCAGTGTTTACATATGCAATTCCTGCGTATGTGCAACCGTATGCTTTATGTCCAGACGAAACTAATGGAGAGCGTCCGTTATGGATTGAGAGATAGCTTCTGAGGATTCGTTTGGTTCTTCATAGAATTGAAGCAAGCAATCGTTAACTCCTGTTACTGGATCAAACGACTGACAGCCAGAGGGAAAAACTTTCTGTTTCTTTTATTTGATGCATCAATGCCTACTGAGAATGGGAATGGAGGATTTGCGGCTAATATTTTAACAGCAAGCGGTCCAAGAACGTTTCTAGCTATTGCTTCCATCTTTGTTCTGACAAGTTGAATTTTAATTGCTGCGGACAAATCTGCATGAATAAGACTGTCAAGATCGCTGCCACAGTCCGATGCGTTGTAACTGTGGGATGCTTGATAGCGTGGAATGTTTTCGTTATCTCAACAACTGCTGTTCTGTCTTCTAACGAAGATCTTTTCGGAGCAAAAAATTTACCGATCGAACTGGATGTCTTATACGTCCTAACAGCCTTTTTGTGTCTTTCAGTTTTAGCATGTTGACTGATGCATTTTTTCAATCACATCTCACCACAATTGATTTGTGGCGCAACACGCAGCAAGTTTGATTAAGATCCTCATCTTGAGCGAGCCATTCTTTGTATGCATCCATCTATAGCCAAGTCTTATTAAAAATGCAATTTCTCAATCTCTGTCTTTTTTACGCGGTGGAGACAAGGTTCGCTAGTTTCTACATTGCCGCTCTCTTCCTTGTACATTGCAATGATTTTGCTTCATTCTGCCTGCAATAGCCTGTAGTAGTTCAGACAACAACCCCACCTACGCTGGTTTCACGGTTAATTGCGAGAAGAAATGATCATGATACAGATCACGTTTAGGTTGACGGAGGATGGTAAGTATGACTAAACAAAGGAACAGGGAAGCGAAGAGATAATGAGTATTGTCAAGCCACAAGTAACAATTTGCCCTTATTTTGGCCTTGAATGAACTTCCCTGTCCTGACAAGATTAACTGCAAGTGTCATTACAATTTGAGAAGTTCAGCGTTAGTTCTTTTTGCAGTTACTGCAAATTATTTATTTTCAAAATACCGGGTTCAGGCACTGATTTTTAAAATGCTGTCCTCTTTCCGGCATCTGTTAAATTAGCAATAAAATACCGGCCAGGCCGGCGAACTAACGGCCATTTGGCAACACCAGTTTGACGATGCAATGCAAATGGACGTTCACAAAATGTTTTGCCCTTGCTACACCACAAAGAAAACGCCCCATGTTACGGCAACAGCCATCAAAAACAACTTCATTTCCAGCAATAGCCAGGTATATTACGATAATTTACACAATAGGCTACCTGCAGATTTTCGAAACAGGGTACTTCTTTTCAAAGAAGCATTGTCATAGTCATTAACGAAACCACAAATTATGACTTTATTTGTCTGCAAAGGAGCGGACACGAGTGGACTGCAAGCTCATCGCTGCATGACACCACAATAATGAATCTGGTTCTTGCGCAGAGTAATTGTAATACCGGCAAATACACTGTCATTGCAAGAGTTAAATCAGGTAATTGGGATTAAGCTGCGGTCTTCAGATTTTTTATAAATTTTTGGTTCTGACTCCCAATTTTCTGGAGGGGAAGTGCCCGTTTTGTCCCCCCCTGCGGACCGGACACTCATGCTCTGATGTTCTTGTGCTCATTCATATGCGCTTTCAACATTTTTATTGAAAAATAATACGTGATGTCAGTGCGTTTATCAAAGCTAAATAGAGTTTATTGCTATATCGTCAAGGAAAGTTTATCATGAACTCATGCAAAAGAAATCAGTTAGCATCAAGTTTTTTGAAGCAATGCTGCTAATGCAGTCTTAAGCACATAGATGCATAGTCTTCTTGAAAAGATTTTATTCTAAAATAAACACATGTCAGGAGGCACACCTTCATTGAATCTTTAATAGATAGAGTTCGGTTTGCTCTACAATAGGTTGTTTTGAAGCGAAGTTAACGAGTGTTACTACAAACAGGATAACGCGCTTAGCGTAATGAAAGGTTTTCTCCTAGTAATTGCAAAGAAACATATAAATAATTGCAAACAGAAGTGTTATTGATCGAAAGAGAGTTAAAATGTAAAAAAAAACAGATCGCATAAAAGCTTTCACATTCGAAAAATTAGAGAGGGGCAATATTTTGTGATCTCTTGGTTGACGATAAAACACAAAACTGTTAAACATTTGCCTTATCTAACAGCATAATTTGAACTTACATATAGGATTCACAGAATAACAGAAAAAATGGCTGATACTTCAATGTAAATCAGGAAGGGTGTGTGGATGTATTGTTTTTGTTTTTTTTTTAAAAGGATTTTGCAAAAGTGAATTGCTTTATTCATTGCAGTATGTACAAATGAAATATGTTTTTGCACAGTCGCAACAGTGTAGTCATGTAAACTGTCTGTTGCAGTTAAAATTGTTTGTCGTTTCTGTAATCTTGTGAAATTTGTTTGGCTTATACTCGAATAGATTTATATTTTAAAGTAATCTTAATTTTTCTTTTATATTTTCATGCTTTTTGTTACAAGGTTTCATCCTAAGGTTCTTTAAGATCTTCGAAAGGAACAAAAATTCTTATCAATAAAACTGATATCCATGACAAAAGCGGCGAGTGTCTAAAAAAGTAGTTAACATATTTCACGTCACTTTTATCCATTTCACTTTTGTGAATGTATACGCATTTTAATGCAATTCGAATACTTTGTACAAACTTCCTTGTGCATGGTAAGCCATGCTGGCGGCATTTGGCATCGAAACATGGATAAAGAAATTTTATGAAGCACATGGATTTCGCAACAAAGTTTGAGGTAGATCAAATAAATCAGTGAAAGGTAGCTAAACTTGCAAAATTAAAAGCAATTATCGACATGCAACGCCATAAAGCTGAAATCAATGAACGCACAATAGGGAAAGACGTTTCGTCCAAAATATGCTACAACTGGATGAACTTGATCATTCTTTCCATGCTCAAATGATTTAACAGTGAGAAAATTTAACAAAATTACTATACTAAATAAAATGGAACTGAGTTTTGCAGGAATGTTTGGTAATGTTGATTATACAAACCCAAAAGCCTTTTTTTATGTTGAAAACCTCAATAAGAAAGCACTTTTCTGCGAAAACACTTACGTGGCAAGTTTAAAGATATTAGATGCTTTTTCAGTGACGTAACGAACGTTTTTCAGTGATGCGATAAAGAGGGAAAAGTAATCGCATTGACATTTAACTTTGACAAATGACGTATGTTCAAGCGGTCGTCGAGGACTGTGATATTTTAGTTGTTTTCTTTGTAGCGCTTGCAGTGGCCGTCGCACTGCTCACGGAAATCATGCGCAGTCTCTTCATTTTTCGGCCAACAGCCACAGAACTGTAAGTATATCTACTGCCACAGCAGCAGCACAGCACATCCAGGGCATCCTTTCGAAACTTGCTGTCCCCGATGCTGTAGACGAACACGTTCACCAGGCTGCAAGTGATTAGTAGATATTTTAATTAAATCGAATTTCATCAGCAGATAGCTTGTACTGCAGACGTCCTTTATCGTGGGTTTTACTGCTAGCGTACCGACTCTTTCTCACCTGTTAGACATTGCTAGGTAAATGCACACGACGTACGGGATGACGATGTCGTTGTACGAAAAGGCGTGAGCGTAGTAGAGAACAACTACCACGAAACCTGGAACTAAAGAAAAAGCAAATATTTTTAGGTTTATCGGTTATCTTCACAGGAAAGAAACAGAATAACATGGTATAAATGGACGAAAGAAACAACAGCCATTCCTGGTGTTGATGAATGTGACGCAACCTTTGCGTTGAATTTTTTTCTAACTTCTCTAGTGAATATTTCTTTACCAGTTCTGCTGTATTTCTTACAATTTTTTTGTTATTAACTATTGAAAATTGGTATCCGGGGTTGATGAAAATTTGACATAGGGGTATTGAGGCGTTAAAAATTTAAGGACCACCAGTTCACATGATCTTAAACTAGGTCCTTTTCATTTTTCTTCGCCTGCCAGCCACATTCCAAACGCTTATAGCGATGCACGCTACTGCAGATGGCAATGAACAATACGTACGAACAGTCAAAGTGAATCCAATTTGCATCATTGTTGTGCTTTTGAGGAAGGCGACCTCACTCTTACGCGCTACCTCCAGTGCATTCGACTGTGACGAGCCATAGTTTCCCACTGCTCTCACGGCTCTTTTCAAATGAGACCGCACGACACAAATGGCAGCAATGACGAAGGAAGTCTGAAAAGAAATTTTACGAGATTCACCGGATGTTCGCACAAGTTGGATGCTTGGTAATCGACCTATACTTACTTTGTAATTATGCGGGAAACCAAATTTTGCCCAAAAAAAAGTTGATTTCAAGCTCACGCGTTCCACACCAAGTTGCGTTCGTTTTTTACAAAGCCCACGCTTTCAACAGTTACACATTGTCGCACCGTCTAAGTTGTTCTAGTAATGAATTGGTACGAACAATACGGATACGTAGTAATGCGCACAGAAGCTGCGTTAGCAAGATCTGCATCTTCGTCAGCCTTTGCCAAAGCATTTCCGGAGTTCAGTCGATCTGACAACAGAACTTACCGTCAGTAAGTATGGCAACAGGTAAAACAATGCGACCACTGCGATTCCCGGCGCGTAAGAGCTGCTACCTCTCTTCAATGACGGGAAGAAAAGACAAAGGATGGAGTAGTAAGAAAAGTCAAAGTGGTCACGAAACCATGCTGCAATAAAACATCTTAGACTATTAAGCTGTGCTCACGACAAATCTCTGAATCGGGCGAAAGCGGGGACAAAAAATTTATTATTCTTAATTGTCAAAAACAATATATCTTTCTTTTCGCGTAAAAAGTGTTGACAATTTTGTATTTCGTGAAAAAATTCATTCTATTTTATAAGTTCATGAAGTTTGTGCAACATCTCGTAACTCGAAGGAAAAATTTGACTTCTCCTGAGACTGAAACAAATGCATTTGACTTGGGATAAGTAAAAATAAAAAATAAAGTTTCTACAAAAAGTTTAAATGTAACAATAAACAACACAATATCTTAAGTCAATTCTGTTAGAGACGAAAAATGCTTGTACGGTGGCACAACATTTTTCAAAATACTTTTTTGTTTTCTTCATCTTTTCTAGCAGAGCCATGCAATAAATTCAGGAAGAAATCAGGGCAATGAAGCAATGAGCAAAAAATGAAACTACTACCGTAAGCATTATTTGCAGATTCTTGAATTTGACTTATTCTAAATCCTTCTCTACACATACAACAATATATCGTGCTAAAAAACAAACTAAGATTTCCGTGGTTATATGCAAGAGCGAGGGCACAAACAATGAAAATTCGAATCGGTTGCTAGATCCAGCAAGCCTTAGCAATTTTTCACACCTGGTACTGAAGCCGCCAAAATCGAGAAAATCCATACTAAAACCAGACAGAGCAGTAATCGTCGTTTTGTTTGAAACTTGTAGTGAATGGGGCGAACAAAAGCATAGAGCCTTTGACCAGCCAGAAGAGCAAGATTGTACACTGACGAAATGAACGTCAGGGTGAAGAAGACGCTGGCGAGAATTGATTGCGCTGAATTTTCAAAGGCGGCATTGCGGGCTTTGATCTTGTGCGGGGTGGCGCGTAGAGTCCATTCAAAATTGATGCCAGTGACGACAAGGATGTTGACACCTGAAAATCAGAAGAAAAACTTGCGGTGCATTTTCCAAATACTTACAGTCATTATTTCGCAAAATTAAAGAATAAGCAGAAACTTCTCCCGCTTAAGCCAAGTTTTTCAGAGTTTGTCAATTTCGTTACAGCAAGCGAACAAGAGCTCTCAAACATCAATGCAGTACGTTAGGTATTTCATTTCCTTAGGTTTTAGCCAAAGTTGCTACATTTTTTTTTCTCTCAAAGGTTTATAGTTTGAAAAGTTGTTTACAATTCTTTCAACCATTTATTTAAAGGTTATCATAACTGTAGCGAAGAGCCATATTCGGACAAGTCTTGTTGTCAATTTTCAAATTTCACCACGGACAAAAATTACTGCGAGTTACTGGCAACTGCAAAGCAATTTCTATTTGTCCAACATTTACTGATTTTTTTCGCTATGGCGTTATCCATGCTAACATCTCAAACTTTTCTTCTACATTAAATAATTCCAAGTGATTGATCACACTCTTCCAGCTATTTATGTGGCTATCAACGGTTTTCTGTTCAACCTGTGAGTAAGTCCGCAAGGGCGAGCGAGACGCGGTGATAATCCATGTTGTCGAGCTTGTCCTTTCTGCTTCTCATGCCGACTACGAGAAGCACGAGGCAGTTCCCAAATACAATCGCAAAGCCAAGGATCGCAACAAGAGACATGAATACGGCGGCGCCTGTCATGCTGCATTCTGTGCACGACATAAGAGATGTGTTGGCGCACTCAGTTTCTGCCGTAAGGGAGCAAAATGGTGTCAGGTAAGCCAATGAATGAGCGACAGAGCCGTTGACTGTGGCGTTCCCAACTTTCGCTGGAGCTAACGCCTCTGGAATGTCGATGGGTAAAAGGCGATTTCCCACTGTAGGATCCATACTGGAAAAAAAGTCGGAAGCAGCCTTTTTCCTTATGAATTGAACGTTAAGATTATTTTCAAATGTCTATCAAAAAACTAGCTGCAGAACAATGTACAGGTTGACATCAATGCTATTTAAGATAGTTTTCTCTTTAACCACACGTCATTCCTTTCACAACATTATATTGTTTTGCAATGATAATAATGTTATCGCTGAATTTTCACACTTATAGCTGAAAACCATTGTCAAGCAAAAACCCATGGTTAACTCTATCATTTTTCTGAGTATTTCATCCTCCAAATGAATATTTTTTTGTGTATCTGTAAATCAGAAAAAAACAGCACGTATAAAAAACGTACTCTGCAGCAGAATTTGAAGCTAGTTTCGGAGCTAAGCTGTACTGTATTTACTGAACGCATCTTAATCTAATCACGAGCAAGTTTATTGGTGCAGATTGTCTTTTAGAATCTTAACCAGTACTGTTTTTCTCTACTACACAAATGATCATATTTTTATAACAAGCAGAAATCACTGAAATTTTTCGACTTTACGACAACTTTTGCAGAGGCCGCATTGTGACTCAACATGGTTTGGCTAAAATGGGATCTCAACAAACGTTAAGGGTAGACACTGATCTCAGTGAGTTTGATACTAAGATGTGCAAGTTGGACTTACATTACATTAACGAGGCATATATTAAACAGTGACTCGTATGGCAAAGTAGCAGCAATATTTGTTTCAATATAGTTTTTCGTTAACTATCTAATGAGGCTAATCCCATCTCACAAACAAAAAACTAGACTGATATTTTCCTGACTGCAGAAGTAACTGCTCTTTAAATGTTTAATTCAAAGTGCAGGGCACGATGTATTGTAGACTGTACCATGACTAACAAACTAGCTGCATTATGTTTTCTTGCAACCTCCGGAAGTTGACTATACTCATCTGTTTCGTGCTTGTCGTCCGCAAGACAAATTACAAGCAAACGTTGTCACATTGAACGATAAGTGATTGCTGTAATCAGAAAAAAATATTCAAAATATCAAGTTGCAAAAACAACTGCAAAAACATTATACCTTCCGCAGAGCTGAAACCTTTCTCGGTATTTGCCTTGCTGTTTTGGTTTCAACAGTTACCAGCTAAGACCAACGAACCGTATCATTGGAAACGGAGTGAAATGAGCCAACCAAGTTAGTATTCGTCTTTTTGACAAGCAGTTAAAACGTCAGGAAGTTGGTCTAGTTTTGGCTGCTGTGACCACGATTTCAGTCTGCTCGCCGTGCGCACAGCCTCGAGTGTCACGAAAACGCTCGAAAATACGCAGATGTCCGCAGTCGATGCGTCATCACGTTGCTGATGACGTTTCCGATTTTGGAGCGACGCAAACCTTTCTGGACAGAGAGTAATTCCTATAACGTTCTCTCCGTTTATAGCATTGTCACGTTCTATTGACTACGCCTTAATGACATGTAAATATTACCATTGCTACTGGCAATTGCGACCTTGTGATATCGTCAACAATTGCGGCTGGATGAAACACACGTTTTGAAATTTATAACTCTTTGCTCGTCAGTTTTTCTTCTAATAGTGTGAAAAAATCAGAATCCATGACAGAAAATTGTATCACCCTCCTGCAAATGTTCAAACATATCTTCCAAATTTTTGCGGTGACGAACATTTGATATCTACAATATTATCTACCGCCACGATCATTTCTTCGGTTTTCTACTTAAATTTAGGCTTTCGTTTTGAATTCCATTTTTTGTTTTTTGTGTTAAATTTATTTCGTAAAGGCTTGTAGCATAGCAACCTAATTCAAAGGTTATTCTTTGCCAATTTTCTTTCAGGAACTTGTCGAGATGGCATTCACCAACTGCTGCCAAATGTGTTGTGTGGGCGAAAAACTACTACAAAACGTGTTGTGTGATCAATTCTACCGTAAACGTGGAGAACCTTGTTACTTTTTCCAATAAAAACCGCTGCTCTTAACGCACATCATCACTGCGACTGTTATTGAGTAACGACGTGAACCAGTTTATGCTTGACTTACAAGCAAAGCGTTTCGTCTTTACCATGCAGTTCAACAACATTTCAAATATGGACAAAAACCTTTTTTCAGAAGACAAAGTATTAAATTTTTGTAAGTATGCAATTTCACCAGTTATTATTCTATTTTGTATGCGAGGTAGTTTTATTTTCAACCCTTTCTTTATTTAATTTGCAGAGATTTCATCAGGAAGGAGAAACATTTCAAACCGGAAATCCAAACCACTTCACAGTGGCACAACATCATTGTTTTGTTTCTATCTTTGAAAAATAGCTATCTCTCATTTGCCTAATGAGTGTTTTGTTTTTCTACCTTCATAAAAATTGCAGCAACGTCTTGAAACCTTAAGGGCAGATGTTGTTAAAGGCATGAATTGATAAAGTGAGCATGTACTTTTCACCGCTTTCAACAAAATCTTTTCATTCGAAAGGAAAATGGAGTGATATAAAAACCTATCGACGCAAGTTGATTGCACAGACATCATAGCTGAACTTGAATGTTTTCGCTAACATTTTATCTTTTTCGAATTGATTTTTGACAAAAATGCTATGTTTTCGTTTCTGAGACAGAAGTCTTTCCCGAACAATTTGATCTGCTCCGTACACTCTATTTTGTTTAAAAATCCAGTTTGATTGACAAGTTAACCGGGTGTCTACATCAGGAAACGGCCTTGATTGTAAATTTGCAATGGTCAGTTGTCGAGTCATTATTACCGTAGCATCTGTTCAAAATTTCTATTAGCTAATGAATGAAAGTATGTTTTAATTTATACAGATAAGGACGCGATGAAAGGTGTCCATGTAGGTTACTTGAAAATAGAAGAAACTTGCTAGGTGTCCATTGTGGACGATCACGTTCGTTTCACAACAGAACTTTATTACTTCTATGCACGCTTCATTTTTACAACGAGTTTTATTTCGCCAACTGAAATCCGTACTTTTAGAGGACTGTACTCCTGTTTTGAATACTATGCTATTAATGAACAAAGTTCTGCCTGTGTGGCCATTGCCCAGTGGTAGTGGATACTGGTCACCATGCCAGGGGTCTCAAGCACGCGACCCGCGGGCCACATGTGGCCCACGAGGGCGTTTTGCGCAGCCGCGATGCTTTTTGGGCATTTTCAAATAATTAACATTTATGTTATTTTATTTAGTTTATTCCCCGGTGTAAGCCATATTTAGTTTATTCCCCGGTGTAAGCGGGTGAACAAGTTCCTTTTAAACGAACGTAGAGACGGCTAGAAATGATTTGTTTACAACTCATGATACCTTTCGCAGGAAATATTGTAAGATGTAAAAACCGCTTCTAGTAAGTTTCAGGTGCCGCCATTGTTGCGTCAGCGTCATAAAGCTGCCCTTGGGTTACTTTGAAAGTTCTCATTTGGCCCTCGGAGCAATTTGAGTTTGAGACCCCTGGACTAGGCTTTAAGCTCGATACATGAAAGGGCAAAAGGCAAATACAGTGTAACTTTCTTATTCTTTCTGCGTGTAGCAAATAATATCGATGTTGCATTATTTATGGTGACTGAATTAGCGAAATAATACTTTACACGCTAAGCTCAATAAAATTTTACACGAGAACTATAGTTCCATCGATTGCCAAACCTTCCTTTCTTTTCTTCAGGAATAGTTTTCCTGGTGTTTGAAGAGGTTTACCTCAAAATTACGTTGTTTTTTAAGTGTAAAGGCAGAAAAACAGAAGTAATGTGTATGAAGATGTTAAGGAAAACTTTTTAAGGGGAAAACTATCAGAAAAAGCAGTTTTGTGAAAGAAAAATCCATTCATTTTCTTTAAATTTACAGTTACCTACACTTAGCATTGTAGAACGTATCAGGCAAATCATTCCATTAGCGTGAAGTATTTCTGCTCTGTTGCGGCTACAGCCTTCACGTTAAGTCACGAACTGGTAGAGTTGCCAACTATAGTCATCAATGCTTTTGCGTGCATTCGCCTTTTCTACTGTAAATAACTCCTGCCCGAGACATTGCTCAGCATGACGAAGAACACTGCTCGTGCTTTGAACAACAAAAGTCATCAACATTAAGTTGATATAAGCAATGTTGAATCATTTTTAACAACATCATTATTCGTGTTTGCTGGTCGTTGCCTTAGCAAAACGTAACGCGACCGCATGTTTATCAAAAATCAATTAGAACTTGCTACCTGTAGAAACAAAATGAAAGTACAGTCTATGTTTTTTTATTCTTTGCAGGTTTTGAATATTGTTGTCAAAGTTCGTATTGCAATAAGCCCATGTTCTGCCATCTAAGCGCTTTTTCTGCGCGTGAAATTCAGCAAAATTCAATCTTTAGGGCTCAGGAAACAAATGATTTTGAAATTGTTAATCTCACACGGTACTACACAAAATCTACAGTTAGAGCTTAAACACCCAAATGCTCAACTGCTGGTAAGCCCTCAACACAACAAATCCGAAGTTGGTAAGCATTTTCTAAAGTTTTATAAAATGTGCCTTTGCAGAATATTAAATTGCCGTGGATAGGGGAATATAGGGTAGGAATCGAAGCATTGCAAGACAAAGCTGAAATGGTCGTGATGACTATATCTGTAGCGTGTGAACCTTCCAACGAGTCATCGACCGCACTTTCAGCGACACAACTCGACCAGGTGGGAATTAGACTGTATGCTTGACATTTCAACCGCAGTTTCGTTTATCTAAATAAATCAGCATTGCCTCGTCATCCAGAGTGTAGGTTGAGTTGTCGATAAAAATTCATTCGTGGTGCATGAAAAATGAAAACACAAATTTTCGCTAGTAGTAGAGGATTGCTCACGCACGTAATGTTGTTACAACCCACGCAGGTTGCGGTTGATTGTATTTATGGAGATATTACGAATCTGCACGTGCAAGTGACTCCAGAGTAAAAATTGGGGATATTTTTGCTGGCAGCCATGATGTCGTTTAAACACAAATTATGGTACAATAGTCATGTTTTTAATGGCTCCAGCGTATAGGCAACTGACAGATAAGTTTAACAAAAAACAACATTACATGTTTTCAAAAGATATCAATTTTCTACCCTTGGAACCACAAAACTGCATTTTTCCGTTTTCAATTACGACGACTGTGGTGTGAATAAAAACTTTCTTCAAGTCTCAACAGCCGTCAAACCTACGTTTCAGCGAATGCTTTGGCTACGTTTTCGGAAATGAGGCTACATACGTCGAAGTGTGTGTTATGCGATGAAAACAAAGGAAAATATAAGAGTAGGCACCTTGAGTCATTAAAAAATAAATAAAAAGCGGATTGAACAGAGGTTTACTTTGTTCTACTTCAAGAAATTTCTCTAGGTTTGTCAATAAAAGCCAATCCCTACTCCGACTTTAGTTTACTTTAGCTTGCCCAACTATTTGTTTCATATATTGTTGCTAGTTCGTTTCGTTGTGCTATGGCTATAGTTGGCAAGTCTTAGCTTTTTTTTACTCACTACCTTTCATTATTGCTCTGAATCAACTCTCGCTTTTCAGCTGTCCATTCTTCAACATTTAAGTGGAATGACCAGCGGTTCATCGCCAGAAGCAAATGCTTCTCGTCCTAACAAGGACGGATTGTGATTTTGGGTACAGCTTGCCGTACATGAATCGTTCGAGGTAGGATGATTGCACCAAATTTAAAACTCCGTATCACATCTATGAGGTAGATCAGGGTTTCTCAATCTCTGGACCATGACCCACTATAGTGGGACACGGAAGAGTTGTTGACGGGCCACGGCCTTGTATTATTTAAATTAACTACGTTTTGCAAGATGACTCTTGAAAAAAGGGGTCTAGTTGCCACGAAAACGAAATCTAGAAGCAGGCTTAATGTGGAAGATGACTTGATCTATGCATTATCATGTATTGAGTATTTAATATCTTTGCTTTCTAACAGCAAACAGGCTTAGCTTTCGCATTGACTGCAGCGCACGTTTGTTACTAAATGTTGATTTTATTTTGCTCTGTGCGTGTGCAACAGTTGTCGCATTGGAGACGTTATATAGTCGGTGGGCCATGGACCCTCTATTGTTTATTAACTGGGCCATAAGCTTGAAAAGGTTGAGAACCCCTGAGGTAGACAATCCTACTCTTTTGCAATGTCTTGCTAAATCAAAGTTCTGACCAACATGCGCGCATGTCTGTGTATGCGAAAGAAGAAACATTTTTCTGTCCCTGAAGNACAGTCAGTCTGTGACCGATTCAGCAACATGGCACTTGGGCATCATGTTAGATGAAGCCTAGGCNGTGGGGAAGGACTTCTTCCTNTAGTTTAGTTTACGGCAGAAAGAAATAAGCTTCTAGCGCTGAATTTGCCAGACTTCTGAAGATTGCCATAAGAAACCCAGCATTTTTGAAAAAGAAACAAGTCTTGAAAGTATTGTCTGACTGCACAAAATCAAATATTTCCAATTTATTGCAAAGTTAATCTTGTAAAGTAGTTGACGTTAACTGGTCTGTTTTGTATATTTTGCTCATTTTTGATGTTTTTTCTAAATGAATCCATTGTGGAATTTGTTATTTCCACCATTAAAGGACATTTATTTAAAAGAGTTGAAGTAGCAGAAGAGCGAACCTTGAAGTTTTGCTTTCAATTTTATGGCTTGAGGTTTCGATAATCAAGGGCCGGTGCTCCGCTACTATACTGTACCACTCAGCATACATCTGCCACACAGGTGTTTTACTTCAAAAGCGAACATTGACAAGTGCATGCCATATCGATATCAGCTGTTGTGTGACAGGTCCACAGTAACTGAATCAGACGCTGGAAACTTTCGTCTTGGTTAAAATGCAAAACTTCACTTATTAGAGCGACATTCAGAAGCTTTTACTGAAAGACTTTGCAGGCAGACTTGCTGCTCAGGTCTACTTTGCCCAGTTGGGACAAATCGTTTCCAACTTTAACCCTTTAAGTCCGGCGATCGTCAAAATTTTGGCCCGGATTTTAAACACTTTAAAAGCTATAACTCGCCAGCTACTATAGCTACAGAGCTGTTCAAACAATCCACGGATTAAGCAAGTCTTCTAGTTTCGATTTTAAAAAAAGTTGTTTGATTTGGTTTGGGGTTTTCTCTTGGCGACGTCACAAAGAAGGCAGGTTTTTGAACTTTTGACCAACTTTAACTGGCCCTGGGCGCTAGTTCAATGAGCCATTTTTATGGGTCAAAATTATCCGGAAACTAGATGATCATGCGCGTCTATAGAGCCCTTGATTGACCTTCTAGCATGTCTGGAACCAAAGTTATGGTCCAAAACCCCGCTGTACTCAAAATTTCAAAAACTGCAGAAAAAGCATGAGTCTTCCACTGACGGCATTTTTTGCCAGAGAAAATTGCCGCGAGCTATCGATCGTGAGCTATTCGTGACGCTGTAGAAAGACTCATGAAGCCCTGTAGTTTGCACTAAAAACAACCTTTTGAGGTTTGGATTCGGGGTTTTCGGTGGGTGTCGTTAGAAAAAGGGTAGGATTTGCTATTTTTTATTTATTCTGCTGTTTTTTATTTATTCTTTTATGACATCATCACCCGGACAATGAGCCGAAATAGTGGCTCAAAATGTGGTTGGATTCTAGGCTGGAATATGAAGCTTTAGAGGCCTAGATCGACTTCTTGGCGTTTTTGGTTCCCAAGTTATGGCCGAAAGACCCCTAATCTTGTAAGAATTCCCTAGAAAATTAGTGTGGATTCCCCTAATCATTTTTTGCTTGTTTTGCCATAACTTTTGAACCAGAAATGCTAGAAAGTCCATCAAACCCTCTAAAGACTCGTATTGTAGCCTA
>JGI24159J19872_10007026_pt1 | contig 14719 bp, 14 predicted proteins | sample Ectturendosymbi4_FD_19872 | JGI IMG/M metagenome (IMG submission 19872) | reverse complement strand
TGGTGTCATGCAATGATGAGCTTGCAGTTCGCTCATGTTCGATCCTTTGCCTGCAGAGGCAGGTTGCGAAACTTGCTAGCGGATTGTTCTACTGTTGGTCTCTATTGTGCAACAATATCATGGCAATAAATCTTCACAGGTTCGCTTCAAGTTACGGTAGAAGGCGTTATATTGCATATGACTGTTGAACCCAGACATCTGCGGCAGGTGATGTAGCGAAGCAGTGACTACTGATAGCGGAAACGCACGTATAGTTTTATGCTGTGTGAAAAGAAGCATGAGTGAATCTGTAGCATGCTTCCAAAAGTTTGAAAAATCCATTCTAAGTGCGAGTGGGACTAATCTGCCTGAGTGTCTAACTACACTTATTCAGGCTTCTTTTCAAGCAGTATAAAAATACGTAATAGGTGACTTGTTAAAATACGTCTATGCAGGCTTGTGGGATTGCGTCTCAACCGTTAAGGTTTAGATCTGACATATGAGTGAATATTGAGTGCAAAGCTAATTTAACTGCTCAATTTTTAAAGCCTGCGCGTGGTGCACTAATTCTAGTGAGTTGTCTGAACTCGTGTCAGCATGCAGGTCCGGTTGTCCTGTTTTTATGCATGATGATCGTTCACCGTGAAAAAATTAGCAAAGACAAGCAAGGTTTTATTGAAAGGGTGATTGATCGCTTTGGACGAGTTTCCAGACGTTTGCAGCTCTTGTTGCTGAGTAAAACTGATAAGTCTTGCTCGTAGATTTTGCAACCAGGGGGGAGGGCAACCGGGCAATCCCCCCCTCCCGAAATTTTAAAAAACATGTTCAGTTGTTAAGTACAGCATTAAGCAAAAATCACTTCGCGCCCCCCGAAAATATCAGCTTGTTGCGACCCTGCTTGCTCGGTAAAATGAAGTCAAATTTTGTGATTTCGTTAAGACCACGGCAATACTTCTTTCTTTTTGAAAATATGGCAATGCTTACTTGATAACAAGTATCCTGCTCTGAAAACCTGCAGATGGCCTACTGTGTAAATTATCGTAATATACAGTACCTGGGTCCTGCTGCCAACAAAACGCATTGTTTGTGGTTGTTACAGTAACATGCGGCGTTTTCTTTGCGGTGTAGAAAGGGTAAAGCGCTTTGTGAAGGTCCATTTACACTGCATCGTCAGCAGGTTGAAAATGATAAGCAAAACTTCGACGTTGCCCCCTCTGGAAAAATTTCTGCGGACGCCCATGGTTGCAATCTTTATTGTATTTATATTTGACATTACAAACTTATTTTACGGCTCGCTGGTGTTTTTGGTTTTCTGCAAATGACTCCTCTATTGAACAAGTTTGCCCACCCCTGGCAGACGCCCTGAAACACGAAGCTCTGGCTGTTTATGAGAGATCGTCTGACCATTGCTATGATGAAATGTCTACCAACCCTGTTGGCAACCATCAAAAGTTTTACAAACTCACAGATTTCTTGGATTTTTCGCTTTTTCGCAGATCTTGTCGCAGCTGATCAAGTTTGGAAGTCACAATATCCAATTCCTCCTCCTTTTCCCTTAAATTCCGCGCGAGCTTGTTCTTCTGCGACTGTAAGTCAGTCATCCTGCCAAAAATAAATCAGTTTCATCTCCGTGCCCCACACTAAGCAGCAGGGACAGGACAGAGCGCACGGTGGCTGGAGTCGTTGTTCCAGTTCACTCCAAACAACCGGCGTTAGTCTAGAAGCAGGCTTTTCTTCGAACCACTTTCTACAGCATCGACACGACCCGACCACACAAGGCCAAACCCGACCACAAAAGGCCAAACTCGGCCACACAAGGTCACGACCACCCTCACCCTGTGCCCCTGCGCAATCCATCTTATGAAATAAGTATTTTTTGATCACAAAATTCACCAGTTTGCACAACAATTTCACTTTTCCCAAAGTATATCTACCCATTTCCTTCACTCAGTATAAAACATTGCCAGTAAATGTTCAAGAGAAATAAATTGCAACTGGCAATGTTTCATCGAACTTTCAAAATTTTATCCTTCGCCTTCCAAATCCCGGTCATTTACAACTTACCGCTTTCAAAGATAAGCCCGGGGGACAGCCGCAGCATGAAATCTCGTCTGGTTTCAAACCTTACCGATCACTTTGGTGTATGTGTTTACCCACAGACTCGGAATGAGGCTGATCGATCAGTATATCGGGGCCTGCATGTGCAAACGGCTCCGCCCAAACGAGAGTTTTTTCTTGTCCCTCGAATCTCAAGCAGGTTCTTTATTTTGAGACCGTTCAATGTAAGCATAGGAAGAGTAGCAGGCAGTGCATGGTCTACACATGCTCAGCCACATCTTGACTCAAACTATGAGCTTCTGTCTGAGCGTTAAATCGACAACAGCCACGCAACATCTTCTTCCAACTAACTGCAAGAGTGAAGCTATGAACGTTGCGCCGCCTGTCAACGTTTGCACGACGACAAACCCCAGTAATATGCATATACCCGCGTTGGGAGAAACGGCAAAACTTTTTGTTGAACTCTTGCCTGTCATTGATTTCGGTGAACTCGTCCATGGCAAGTCTTCGTTGTGAATGAGCGTCCCGGAGCTGGCGGGCCTGGTCCTTGGCCCGCTCACGTGTCTCCACCAACTCCCTGTGCACTTCGTCGCGCTCCTGCTTCAACTGTCTGTGCGTCCGCTCCATGTTTTTCATTTTTTGGTGAACATCTGAAGCAAAAACAGGGGTGGGGGTAACTACAAACAAGTGTGGGGGCAACTACAAACAGGTGTGGGGGTAACTACAAACAAGTGTGGGGGTAACTACAAACAGGTGTGGGGGTAACTACAAACAGTTTCGCTGGAAGCAGCTCTGAAAGTAGGAAGTTTCAAAAAATTATAGTTTAACATGTAATTGTCTGAACCCACACCTTCCGCTGAAGGGTCGTTCCCGGAAAGACCCTCAAACCAACGAAGTGTGGGACGGAATTGAAACAAAGAAACCAACTAAAGCTTTTTATAATAGTTTCATCTCTGTCAGTTTCAGTGATTTCCACCGAGATGGCAACAGTCTTCTATGCCACAAATAAGTGGAGTTAATGTGTAGAGAGACATGACCTTCTTCACTCTGCCGCAGATGCGACAGCGATTGTCAACTGACTCAGTTGAGTCTGCCATGAAACGAGCCACAAACTCTCGGTCACAAGAGCTATTGGACGTGAGTTAATACTAAAACGAAGTGTCTGTTTTACCTGTAGACAAGGAATTTTCTACAAACTCGTCGTTAATTGCTTAATACGAGTCTGTGCAAACTTTTGATTACAAGTTTATCTGCGACATGAAAGTTTGAAAGTCACCGGAAAAAAACACAGCAAGTTGTTTTGCAGAGTCGACCGCACATAACCTCTGACCTTTAACCCTTTGTTTGAAATAAGTTCATCGCATTAGTAGCTACAAACGGCGACGCATCTTCAGGAAGAGCTACGAACATTTACATAAATCATCGAAAACTTCGCGCAGGCTTCCACCCGGAAGTTACTCTGTAACATTCTCAGCCGACCTTGCTCTTCCAAACAATAAGAACTAACAAGCAAACCTTCGAGATCTTTCCTCAAAACATCGGCGGCCTGTAGTTCCTGGTCAGCAACGGCGAGCTTCTTCCTGAGGAAGTTCACCTCATCTCTCAGCTGCCTCGATTCGTCGATCTCCGCATTGTCGCTCCACGATGACGTGTTCATCGCCAAGTTCGCCGATTCTGCACATACGTCACCGTAGCCATGACAACAGCTCAAACCACGGTATTCTATTGCGCCCGCCCACACGGCTGATATGAAAGCCCATTACATGTCTTGCACGTAAGATATCAACTCCCTATTTCACTACACATTACACTGAAAACATTTTGAGTGAGAAAAAAATTGTACCAAGGCATTCGTTTCCTGGAATACTTAGAAAATAATAATAAAGTGGTCGTTAAATCGGAGACGAATAAATTGGTCTTTTAGCAAAAATTAAATCTTCAGCAAAAATTACTTGCAGTTAATTTCACTTTTGATGCTGTCACAGAAACATGCAGTGAATTGTGCGGGGCTAAATATTTTTATAATTTTACCTGTCACTGCACATAACGGCAAGTGCAAGCAAATGCTGATTCTGCACATACGTCACCGTAGCATAGCATGAGGTCATTTCCTGAGTTCATAACAGTCGACGACTTTTCCATCAACAGCAAAACACTCCCCTCACCTTGCAAACGCTTTTCCAATTGATTCTTTTCCTGCTCGAGCCGCTGTATCCTCCTCTCAAATCTCTGCACGTCAATGCTTGCGTCACCAATACCTTTGCTAGCATTGACGTCAGCGTGAGGGACTTTGGTGGTAGCTTTGTAGAACTTATGTCGGTTGACGTCAGACAAGATCCTAAACAGAAGGGTCGCTGGAAGCTTAACACAAGGATAAACAGACACACTGGAACAGCGTAAGTCATAAGATCAGCTGTTCATGCGAACATCCTTATGTTGGACAAACCCAAAAAAATTGAAACATGTGCATTGATGATTCGTCCAACTAACCACTGACACTGTCGAATGACGCTTTCAATCACCGTGAGTTGTTCTTTAAAGACAGTCTTAACCAAAGAGTAACGCTGATATTTTTCCATCCTGTACACATCTTTTCAAGACATGGATTGTTATTAGGTGTTTATTTGGGGTGCCTACTTTTCATACTGATGCATATTTTCATGTGCCTTTTGTTAGCAAAGATACTAACATACGGTGCGGAACTATAGATATTCAGTGGTTATTTCTTGCGGACATCTGTAAATTTACGCTAGTCTTAACTAATCTTATGACTTTGCAAGTTATACATATGCTTTCCACAGTTGTGGGTGTATTTGTGTTTCATTGACACATCTATCGCTTTTTGCAATCTATGCACAGCCTCTCAGCGTTTTTTTACTAGTCTTGTACGGCACCCACTAACAGCTAACACTGAGCGGTAGTCCAACTTTTTCAGCGTTTTCGACATTACGAGCAATCTTACGGTTTACTTTTCAGCGTTTTTTGCGTCACATGCACTTTCTACGTCACCAAGTCTTTTGGTTTTAAATTGCTTGCCTTGCGCAGTGTTGCTTCATTTCCAATTGAAAATGGATTAAGAACATTCTAAACGTCTCGAAATAAACATGAATAGTGTTTTGAAGGGTTTTTTTAGTTTTGATCAAGTTAAAAAAAATCAATCAGAATTATATCCTACACCGGAAACGTAGAACTATCGTTTTACATCCAACATTTCAAGACGTGTTATGTCAATTCATTTAATCAAAATAACTACTGACATTTTCCGTTTGATCATCTGCTGCAAAACACGCAATCTACACCAGTGACAGCGACCTCCAGCTGATGACTGTTCTTCATAAACAGTTGCTAAAATAGACAGAACGGCAATGTTCCTGGTTCTCATACATTCAGCTCGATCAATCAATCATATTTAGGTGCTACGCCTCAGCAGTCACAATGCCCAGGATGTTTAAAGAACCTCGTGTTCCCTGCAGAGCTGTGGAGCCAGAACGCAAATTTCGGGCTCCGGATCCACCATCCAGAACTTCTTGGGCCCAGCCATCCAAAATTGCTTGGCCACGTCACCACAGCCGTAGTTCCCTACAGCTAATATAAGGAAGGTCGTCAACAGGGCTGTGGAGTCGGAAGTCCCAACATCCGACACCGTGTTTTCTCCAAGCCCAAAAAACGACACTTTCGGATTTTCCTGGCGCCACCCGACAAACATTTTGAAAACCGGCTCTTGCAAAATTTCGACGCAATTTCCTTCACAGGAGAAAATTTCACAAAACACCATTTCGTTTTTTTTCAAAAATGTTCTGGACACATTTCCACGATGGTTTTCTGTGATTTCAGTTAATATTTTTGATGTCAACCTTGTTGCTGAACAGAAAAATGCATCATTGGTAACGATTTGTTTTTTTGTTTTTACGAGTTTCTATCGTCCTCAGCTCTTTATTGTCTCCCTCCTGCCGCTCCTCAGGCTTCGCTGCGTGTAATGCACCTTTCGCCAACAGGAAAACTTTTTCTTTCTGCAAATCACGACTATACTCAAGTTTCAGGTTCAGCTCACGTCTCATCACACGGCTGGCAAACGGCTCTGGCCACGAAGTTCCACGTTAAAATTTCACGATCATTTGTGACGTAAGAAGCGGGAAAAATTCTGCAATGATCACTGATGAAGCATAATCAATACAGTAGTCCCCTGTTATTAAGCCCACCTCAGGACCGGACGATTTTGGGTTTATTATTAATTTAACCGGGGGGATAAATCTTTGTCTCTCTCATGCGCATGAGGATGGCTAACACGGTCAACGAGCAATTTTCTTTGTTAATTACGGTAAAACAGTATTCATTTCGTCTGTACGTCTCTGCGCCATTTTGAAAATAAATTCTACAGAGCATCAGCTGTCTTGCCTATTCATTACAACATAAATAAACGATCTGTGACGAAACAGTTAAATTAAGAACGAGGTCAACAGTTAAATTAAGAACGAGGTCAATAGGTAAATTGTTTGAAGCTTTAACAAAATACTTACGATGTGGCTGTGAATGTGAACCCGATGAACGGGAGATGGCTTCCACTGAAAGAGTTCGACGATCTTGGAGGGGGAGGCTGAGAATCGATGGGGGCCGGTTTCAAATCAATGTCATCGACATCGAAGTTGCAAGTGTCTGTGGGCGATGAGAACTCGGGTTGGAATGGAGGCGTCTGGCTGGTCAGGTTGTCCCAGTCGATACCGCGAAAAAAAGGATGTTTTTTGAAGTCTTCCACACCGTTGCTGCCCAACCTTTCGCCGGCATCACAAACCAACCTGTGGAAACGTCACCACTGCAGTTTCGGTTGCTTTCAGCAATTTCAGGTAATTTTAATTTCCTTTAATTCTGTTTATTACCGCCTGTAAACTCGCCAGTCACGTGATCGGATTCTTAATATGTCGATGGCAATGAAGCGGAACGAGCGTAACTTACTCTGTTCCGATGTTCCAAACAATGATCTCACCTCGGCTACAAATGCACTGCAGGTCGCTCTACAAAAACTTTAAATATCCGGTAGAAAGCGTGTCAACTGATGAAACCTAAGCGGATATTTCCAAGAAAAATCCGCAGCACAATGTGAGCGTTTCAAGATGGAAGTATCAGAAACTATTCATACCGGCTCATGAGGTCCTTAGCTTCATCAGACACATCGCTGAAATGGGAGGGATACCGGAATTTCTCCTGAAACCAAAACACGGAAACGTACGAGCAACATGCATTGCAACCGCCGGTTTAGAGAATAGTTTAAGGCTTCGTGCTTTTTATCAAACAAAACAGCATTTTCATCGAATTGGTGGGTGTGGTCTGTTTAATGTGTTAATTGTATGAAGGCCAGTATAATGACAATGAGTTTGTCTCCTGCCAGTGCAATTACCACTTTTTATGTTTAGTCATACAAATCATATGGTCTTGACACTTAATCTGATGTTTTGCTCGCGTTGGTTTTGGCCAAAATAAGTACTGAGTAAAGCAAACTATAGAGAGGAATGCTTCTGGTGATATTCGCATTTATAAGTGATACTTTCAAACTACATATAAAAGCTTTCAAACTACATATAAAAGCTTTAAGTTTGTTGTATGCTTTCGAGGAATCAGCCGACTACGCTCTGCTTTCATCATTTTGCAATGGTTCAAATTTGCACTTATCTTTATTAAAGTAAGTACTTTCCACAAGGGGGCAAGCAAGGAATCGATCAGTAAATTTCTGATAGAAAAACGATTTCACGTAATGCTACACATCCTCAGCCCAAAATCTGCAGGCAAATCTTACTGGTGAAAAGTTGGAAGGCTAAATTAAAAGCAGAGTTAAGCAAACAAACGTAAACTAAAATGAATACATCATTTTTTCAGTTATCTGATATAACTAACGGAGAAAATATATTCTGTCCAGTCAAGACAAGAAAAACACACGTTTCGCTTGATACGCTCCAGTGACATAAAAGCACATATATACTAACACACAATTCCAAACCAGCTACAATGCATCTCACGGTAACTGGGCCACTACTGTGCTTGCCACTCCACTCAGGTCACCAAACCGTCATAAGCGGGCCAGGTAACTTCTTTCCATTAAACCGAGATCGTCCTTTGGAAATAATGTTGGCTTAGGAGTAATTTTTGAAAAGGAGTTTGAAAATAACTGCACATATGAATTTTATGTATATGTTGGTTTTCCAGTGTTCAGCAGATGTTTGAAGTAGTTTTACGACCAACCAGAAAAAAACGTCTTGTTCTCAGAAACTTGGGTCCTGGCGCGAAAATGTTTGAGAATGACCGTACTGTGTATTTACAGCGACACAGCACATTTACAGTGACACAGCACATCAGCAGCGAGACGCGGCAGAGCTGTGTTTGGATTGCAGCAACCTCACTTCTCCACATACCCGGTGATTCATGATTTTCCCGTAAGTTTCCACCAAGGACTCGGCGTAAAAAGGTGTTTCGCCGTAAAACATCTCGTACATGCAGACACCCAACGACCACCAGTCGCATTCCGAGCCATAGCGGCCTTTACCGTCCTCCATCGCTTGCAGGATTTCCGGTGAAATGTAGTCGGGTGTTCCGACGGCAACGTTCGATTGTACCTGTCGCCATAGCAACAGCTTCGTGGAAACAGCATCAGTAAAGCTCATTAACCTTTCCGACCAGTTATAACGTGATTTGTACAAATTGTAAACTCGGTAAAAATGTTCCTAATTGGCTATTTTTCCTCTGGCCGTTCATTCATCATAAGATTAAATGTCATTTACACACACTAATGACAATTCAGCTCAGTGCCTTCAGTGCACCAACCCTCTTTAAACTGTTGGCAAGTTGATCAACCCACGTATGACGTTCCTGTTATACAGTACTAGATTATGCGATTTCTTTCCTTAGTTGGCAATTAATCGCAGACAAAGATATAGTGCGATAGTCGTCTACTGCAATCTGTGTCAGACAATAGGCTTTATGGCGTTTAATTCATTAAATTAGACTAAGAAATTTACACGTTTACAAGATTAGGTACAGACTACTATCCATAATTTTGTGACAATTCCAACCGAGAAGCGCAACTGCGTTCATCTTATCTTTTGCCGCCACCACTCAACAATTGCCGGTCGCAACAAGCAATGACATCATGGCATTTATGGCAAGGAACAAATGAATATAATATACGTAGGCGGTGAACCGGTCAAACTGTTTCAGTGGAGCATAGAGAGTAACGTGCCAACTCACAGTGCCGTCTTTCATCAACTTCAAACAGGAGCCGAAGTCTGCCAGACGAATGTGACCGTTCACATCCAACAGGACATTATCAGGTTTGATATCCCTACAAAATGGAAATTATTTTTGAAATACATATTAACAGTTTCAATACACCAGAAAAAATTGCTGCAAGCAATCACAAAGTTTGAATATTGTCACCAGTAATACAAAACAAGCATTGTGGACATAAACATCGCTTTTTTATATTTAAACGCACTTTCTTTCGAAATTGCCAGGAACGATACCACGTCATGATTACTTCTCAGACCGGCCTGCACTACGAGTGCCACGCAATCACAGAATGTGAAATTGTAACTCGTGACGAACGATGGCTTTCAAATGGATATGATTGTCAAATCTCCTAAACTGATCTTTCTTTGCTTACGCCAGCCCTACTGGTTGCAGAGTTGAACAAGAAGAGATTGAAGCGAGCGATGTGAGTAGCTTGATCGGCACAAGCTGAACCGCGCTGCTGGTTTCGACATCAAAGTAATTAAACAGACGCAAGCGGCAGCGGACAACGCAGCTGCAGAGCAGCAACAAATATCTATGCTGTACATGGACATATCACATCTTCTTAACAATAGCTCTGGTAAGAAATTTACAGCATTCCGGATTCAGCGGCACAAACGAAGTTTTCAACTGTACGCGCACGAAATGCAAAACCATAAGACTTAATCCAAATAACAGTTGAAAAACAAAAGTTTGAACCAGCGCCTGATCAGAAACAACCAATATTGATTTTAAACTATGCCGTGGAGACTTCACGCGCAGTTAATACTGGTTTAGCATAGTAAAGCTGGTGTCAAGCGAAATTTCTGACCTCTGCAAAATTTCTTGAGCTCTTCTTGTATGTCAGTTATTTTGCTTCTCAGAGTAAAGGAATAAAGTTGACGATTAATTTTTTTTACGTCTGTTGCTAAAGTAAAAACCTTTGGCTATACGCCAGGTAGTCCACAATAAGCGACTGTTTGGGAATAACAAACCACACTGAAAAGTATTTGACGTAGAAAAAGAGAAATAATTGATGTCCGAAACTAACCCTACGCCCTAACGCCAAACCTTAACCCCTAATAATCAGTTCTCAGCATACTAGATATCTCAGTGAGCAGCCAGTCGGCAGCCAACTACCGCTTTTAAATGCACGACCTGGATATCACTCGGCGCATGCACAGATGGCGTGAAGTCAGAAATTTCGCTTGCCATCGATTTAGCAACGAAAGCAAACTAGTAGGAAAACACTTAACCTGTGCACGTAGTTCAGTTGGTGAATTGAATCTATGGCAAGCACCATTTCAGCAATGTAAAACCTCGCCATGTCTTCGGGAAGTCGATCGTCAAACTTACTGAGCAATGTTAGAAGGTCTCCGCCGACATAATAGTCCATTATGAAGTACTGCGACAAAATCGATATACATTTTTTAAGTTACAAGTATAACTGCACTGGTTCAAACGTAAATAGGAAACTAAAAGCTGCATTCTCAGCCAAACGAACTAACCTCTGTATAAAAAGTAACACACTTGAAATTCTACCATCCGACTGTAAATTGCATTATGCCCTTTGTGCAAATACATACCAAGTTTCTTTCATCTTGAAATGCATAATGAAGCCTGGTGATCCAATCAGTGTTTCCTTTCACAAGGACGTCCCGTTCCTCACGAAAACAAGCAGTCTCTGCACGCTTCAGCATCTCCCATTTGTTCAGTGTTTTCATAGCAAACACCCTGCCATTGTCTTTCATACGAACCAGGGCGACCTTCGAAAAGCAGGCTGGCTTGCAGCAGAACTTCAATTGCAATTACCTGCATTTCCTAATAATTGAAACTCACCTCGCCAAATGCTCCTCTGCCAATAACTCTCAGAAATTCGAAGTCATCTCTTTGTAATTGATTCTTCTTCATCTTTTTGATGTAAGGTTTGGCTACATCAGAAAAACCAACGTTTTTAAGCACAATTACAAAAACACTTTACAAATTGAAGCCGAATTCGCGTAACTAGTTTGTGTTATAGCAACCTTCATGTTGTCATTAATGTCATGCACCCTGCGACCATCATGTCGTCATAAATGTCACACACCCTGCAGATTAAACCCTTCTAGCAAAAAAAACTGACGATATATTCTGCATCATTCACCAAGTAACCAAAGCGCATCCTTTGCCAGTTATTCCAGATGGCCAAGAGAAAATCTACGGCCATGACACTTGAGCTTCACACACCCTGTTTGCACTTAATACATTCAGTGACAGTGGGTTTATTGTGGGGAACGTGCAAATATTAAAACACTTTTCAGTAAGAAACTTCTAAGCAGTGACAAGAAAAAATCAAGGTGTTAAGTTACATGAAGGGAACAAACAGAACAATGATACATTCTCTAATTTCACGCACCAAAATAATTCTCTTTGATGATGCTACTTTGTCATTTGTTTTATTCTCTAATGCTATGTACAAAATTAAACTTTGTTAGTAACCAAGCAAATGTCGTATCACAACCTAATAAATCCACCAGTAAATTAGGGAATTATTGCCTGGAAAAGAGCAACTTCATGCTGTCTGCAGCTAGGGATCTGCATTATGGAACATTTGGAGGTTCTGGAATCTTTATTTCAAATCCAAAATATCGAATCCTATTCCGGAATAACTGCAGACTTGTGAAACCCGATGCATCGGTGTACACCTTCCAGCATACACCTGACCCCTGCAGCTGAAAGCATTTACTGTTTCCAGTTGTCTGCTTGAATTGCTACCATAATTTGGAACCATCAATTATGTGCATGGCACGATCACTAGTAGAGGCAATTGTCATAAGTTTCTTGCCCAAGAAACATGGGAATTTTCGTTGGAAAAGACCCCGTACAAAAAAGTTATTGTGTGTTATGCAACAATTCATTGCACCTTACCAGTTTGAAAAAAATGTTGTAGCCTAAGCATAGCAGAGGACGTTTGATAAAAAATAGCAATTGCGCAGAGGTTCAGAACACGATCAGTGATCACACGACCTGTAAATTAGTTCGTTACGTCACTACGCAGTGCTGTGAGTTTGTTGAGTGTTTCTCTCTCTTACTCTGGAGCACAAAGAGTGCCACTACAAAATTCATTTAAACTATTTTTTGGCCAGCCTGTGGTCTAGTGGTAAGTGCGTACGCTTTGGCGCTGGTAGGTCGAGGGTTCGAATCTTGGCCGGGTCTTACCAAGACCTTGTAAATTGGTACTGTACCCTTCCTACCAGGTGCACGATGTACAGAAGAGCTACAGGGAATAAAATAGGCCTTGAGGGGATGGCCCCCGCCAGGTGCCACTGCCCAAGAAACACTACTCGAAATGGATGAAGCATCAATGAAAATTGCACGCAACTGGTGCAGTAATCCTTAAGGTAGTGCCCCTACGACTCTAAAAGGGCTATGGGACTAAAAAAATTATTTGGCTAACTTTGCAATTTTTCATGTTTATTTAATCCAAATTTATTTCAAATCTAAACATTCAAAACACTCTGAATTTTGGATTCGAATACTGAAGAATTCAATATTCCATTATATGCATCCCCATCTGCAGCCAATCTAAGATTGTGACTTGGAAGGTTACTAGCATTTATAAAGGGCAAAAACTTATACAACTAGCAGATGCAGTCTTTAAGTGAGCCAATTTATTTATAAATACGTTAAAACTCAGCTACAAGCTAAATTTAATGATTATTTCAACTCATCAAAAATGTTCAGCAATTTGCATTACAAAAGCATGTTCAAACTCAGGTGCGAAAATCTTGAGGTACAGTGCAAATGAAATCTGGTTACAAATTCCTTTAAAACTAAAAAACAAACCATGTTGACGCTTTTACAACAGAATATAAACACAATGTGCTACTTGGGTACTAGAAACATTGTTGCTTTGCTTCACCCACAATCTCGGAATATTAATAAAAAATCTTATCGCATCTGCATTTGCAGTGATACTGAAACTGAGCTTCACCTTTTCTTTTATATACTGTAAATTTCATGATGCTGCAAGAGCAGCACTTTGCAATAAGGTCTGTAATATTTTAACCAATAACAAATTACCTGACCACTTTGATTGTTTGAGTAACATTAAATTGCGATGTCTATGCTTATTTGCTCTGTCTGGTGATGGGCCATCACAAATCTCAGTGCTGTGTTTTGCACCATAGATGAGTTTCTTAAATCTTGCGATAGATTCCGACAACATCTGCGCAACCTTGTGCATCATTTATGTGAGATTCGTGCTTTTCTGTTTTATTTCTGTATTTTTGTTTATATGGCATAAGATTGCAGTAATCAGGCTAACACCTGTGACAAAATTGTTGTTAAATAAACAAAGTCTACATAACACATTGCTTGTATTCCTTTTTTGTTGATGTGTATTAACACTTTCATTACCAGGTGGTTTCCCAATACCCACAGTTACCAGGTGATTTTGGCAATAATTTCAAATCCCAGCGTTTTCTACCTGCAGGCCAAAGTGGATGCATACCAATGCAACAAGCCTGGGTCTACCAGAGTCATTATTTTGGCAAAAGTTTCACTTCATTGGAAGCATTTTTGGGACCATAAAAACATCTAAAACTGGCATTAAAGGATTGAACTTCATCAACATGCCTATGTGCACTCACATAAATGTTTGCAATACATTCTTTTATGCTTTCCTCACACTTGCCAGCATATCAAAGCACTTCCATTGCACAAAATCAGTCACTGCTGCAGTTCCCACCTAGGTAGACCAACTCAAAAGTAGAGATCGACCGATATATCTTTTTTGGGGCCGATGCCAATATATTGGCCATGCATGGACTGATAGCCGATACCAATACCCAATATTTAAAAAATTTTTAAATCTTCATTTCTGCTTCATTATTAAAAATATATTGTATTCTATGCCTTACCTATTTTTCAAAAACTTCAAAAATCATTGTTTATGAGCTACAATTTTTCAAATTGACGCAATTTCAATATTTTGCTATGAATTTTAGTTAATCTGATTAACTCTTTGGCGTCCAACTGCTTTCGGGGATTTTCGGAAAAAGCGCCTAAATGCACGTGGTTTTGCATGGGAATTTCTCCTGTCCGGTATGCTCTACAGACCCGGTAAAAGTCTCAAAAGATGCGGCAAGTCTTCTAGTCTGCACTTGAAAAAGAAATTTTGCTTGGGGGATGTGGGTTTTTTGTGACTGACGTCATAAGTGGAGGACTTTTAGGCCACCTTGGCCCACTTTGCCTGGTCCTGAGTGCCAACCGTTAGGTGGTAGTATTTCGCTGAGGTTTTTATTGGATTCTAGGCTACAATCCAAGTGCTTTGATACTTTGGATGACCTGCTGGGGTTTCGGGTTCAAAAGTTATGATGTAAGTTAGTAAAAATATTTGACTAATTAGCTAATTAATTTGTTTATTTTAGATCATAACTTTTGAACC
>JGI24159J19872_10007019_pt1 | contig 14723 bp, 10 predicted proteins | sample Ectturendosymbi4_FD_19872 | JGI IMG/M metagenome (IMG submission 19872) | reverse complement strand
GCGAAAGTCGATGCGATGATTTAGTGCAGTAGCAATGTTATGATTGTTGGGCCAATTTTACTAACTTCAAAGAAGCTGAAGTCTTCCTCTTGAAAAAATGGAGTTTGACCGATTGAGTATTTTCCGATAGCTATATCAGTGTTGGTTGCTTTCGACCACTATCGGTATAATAAAACTAATTAATGCATACTATATTTATTGAAGCTACAACAACTGACATTGATATGATTTTGTAAGTTTAGTTGCAAATCTGAAATATTAATTGGTTTGTTGCGACTTCCGACGTGTACTATTTTGCCCATTACTAGAAGATTGCGCATTGAGTAGGCTAGGCGTGGGAAGGCAAGAAACGTGGTCTTACAATAGAGTACTTACTTAATTTGGTAAATGCTCTATTCGTTATGCATATAGTGCTTTACCTTTATGATGTTCCCAGGCTTGACTTTACTGTATCTTTTAATGTACTTACCAAATATATCATGGCTAAGGTTGAATAACCAAATTCTTTAATAGTTTGAAGCATACGGAATGAATTTGCTTCTGAGTTAACGTCAACACCAAAGGCTGAATTATTTTGCAAGTTTCAAACGCAGGAAGTTGATAAGCCGAAATAAAGTTAAAATTTGTAAATTTTTAAGTCAAAATTTCAAATTTTTGGTCAAAAGATCGGTTGCCCGATAATCTTCGTGAGAACTGCAATGCTTGACTCCCAACCAGTCACAATCTCAGTGGTCTTGGATAGTTGGTGCAGTGAAGGGGTTCACAGAACCATGTTACAGTAGTTTGACTGATGCGTGACCAGTCCGATATGTGTTTTATAACCTTTGTTACGAACCATGGAGTCGAAAGTGCATCAAATGCTTTGATTCCAAAGTAAGAAATATTGATTTTTTGGAATCAATTAAACATTTGAGTATGTTTTAACCTGCAGAAATCGTCCCTCTAGAAAATGAAATCGGCCCCCAAACCTCGTAAATCACAAAATCGACCCCACAACGCATGAAATCGCCCCCTCGGGGTCGATTTCGCCCACACGTTGAAGACCACTGCTGTACACCACTGGCACATTCGCCCTGGTGCGTGCGTCAGAATCAAGCCAAGTGCATCATTTGTAGAATGAATCTGAAAAATCATAACGACAAAGCAAGAGAGTCAACCCTTTCCTGTGCAGAATAGTGCAGCAGACATGATGCATGCTTTAATATCGGGTTTCGATTGCCCATGTCTGAAATGACACAAGCACTGTGTGAAACTGATCGATATGACATTTAGAACGGTGCTCGTTGAAGGTTGCCCTGGGCAATTTTTGAGTTTCCGTGCAACACTGTGACAAACAGAACGCCTCGCTTAGACGCAAACGTTGTAGTTTGAAACATTTATGCTGCACAGCTAAGGACCATTATAACTTGTGACGAGCAGCTCGGAGCGACGCGTTTAATTAACAAGCAAAAAAAGTCTGCGTAACTGTATTTTGACCGATGTTTCTCCGTGCAGTGAAGTGCAGAGGTTACAAGTTTCCAAATATAGACAAGATTCAGGTCATCAAGCTCTTTTGCAAATGGGCTTATGGTTGAAACTTCAAATCGGTCTTTGGTTCTTTTCCGGTAACAAACCGCACTCGTATTTCACGTATGCATCCTGGTTAATGCAAGGGGTGCTTGCAATGTGCGATGAAAACTGATTGATTGATTGGTTACTTGTTTCATATGACTCAGCTAATGAACAGAAGGAATACAAAGAGCCATCGCGCAAAGAGTAAACCAACTCATTGTCAGTGAACATTAGAGCAAATAAAAATACAATGCCATAATAGCTGATCAATGTAAACAAAGAATGGCACTGTGTCATACAGGATTGGTGAAGGACCATGGCGGTCATCTAGTCGACCGACACCATTTATCATTTTTTGAAAAGTGTTGAAAAACAACAGTTGGAGAACAAATAAGCACAGTATTGTCAAAACGAATATAAACTCAGGAATCTGCGAATGCTGTCGAAGTCGAGTATCTTCTGTTGAACTGCACATTCCTGTTGATCACTGTGCTGGACCTTGTTCAGATGGCATTGGTCGATGAGGCATAACCATGTAGCATTGTTTGTGAGTCGCAGACATGCGTGGAAGAACTTACCGACCGCAAAGCTTTGATTTACTGTTGAGGAACTGTCAGACGCTGCAAAGAGCGTGCCAGAAAAGAGTGGAAAAGGTATTCGATTTAGATATACCGACGCTTGGTTGGGTCGGGAAGTTTCACTTCTAAATAAGGCAGTTTAGTTTTGAAAGTGAGCTTCAGTACTTAATGCTGGTTAACAGAATGAGTCAAAAAAACCGTTAAAATCAAACTAGTTACATGACTTGAAAAACCCTGGGTTTCAGATGCACGATTAAAATCAGATATTGAGATGTGTTGCAGAGAGGCGTATGGCACTGGGTGGAAAGCGATTAGGGCCAGTAACAAAACCAGCCGTAGATGCTGCAACGAATTCCAGTGTGAGCGTCACTCAGCGTCAGGTGACAGGATAGTAACGCAACCTTAGCAACCTGACATGAAACGTCTCCCTGGTCGTTCCGGTAAAGTTCACTCTGGCGTTTCTGACTGACCAGGAGCTATTTGCTGTCGGCGAGTGATGCTTATCTGAAATATTTATGCCTTTTACCTCAATATGTGTCACGAAAACCGCGCTACTGCTTCACTGTCGCACAAGACTGGGTTAGTTGATCGCGGTGCCGTTTGAAGACAGTTGGGTTTTTAGTGAGTCTCGTTACTTCCGGTCCAGCGCATTTCGTGAAAAATCAACACCGGTTCGTGAGATACTTTTATTTGCATTTGAGGGTCGTGCAACTGCTTTGCCTTGGTGCTGACGTGCTGGCTGAAAGCGGCTTAAGCAGCTGTCAGTTGCATGTCAGACTGATCTTGATCCTTGATTCAAACGTAACAATGAGCAAGCTTCATAGCCGAGACTACCGTATGGCAAGCAGACCCAACGGGGTAAGACGTCCGTAGGCTGTTCAATCGCATGCAGACTGCTCTTAGTGAGTGTTAGAGCATGTTGTGTGAAAAGCGGACAGGAAAAAAAAAACTCATGCAATATAATTTTCATGCAATATTACAACCAGACAAGAGGCTTTGGTCTAAAGGCATAGCAGAGAGAAGGTTCGGGAAAACGTTTCTTGTCCAAGGTGACGAAGATTTCGTTGGCATCGCTATGTCGCATGTTTTTGATCTGTTTTCAAACTAAAGCAAAGCTTGTTCATGCGTTCTCCGTCGATACTTGGGTTGGCAGCACTCTGCGCAGCGCAATGGAGCGTTTCGAACAGTTTACAGTTTTTTGTTCTTTATATTGGAAGTTCTTTTTGCAATCTACCGCTTTTCAAGTTGGAAACATCTGCTGTGCAGATGGATTGCGTCCANCCAGCAGTTACGAGTGTTTGCGTGAAAGCTGTTATTGTCCAGTTGTTGTANAACGCTGATTTAGTTTCTAATACTCAGTGATGCCATGAATGGTGGACAGTGTCACTGAAGCTCTTGATGGTGCGTGTTTGCTATGTTTCGGTGGAAAGCAGATTGTTTCGGAAGAACCAGTTTTAAAAAATTGCCGACCAGAAGAATGCGTTACCTGCAGTTGCTCAACGAATGATCAGGGCTAAGCATGACCAACGAAACGTTGCGCGTTCCTGTTTTCAGTGCATGCAGCTGTGGGCGCCCAGGTTTTACGTTAATTAATTTTGTCAGCTCAGAGGAAAAAACTGTGGTTTGGCAAGAAACGCTGGATAATCTTATTCTCCTTCACGAATGCACAAATTTGTAAGCAATCCTTCAGCAGATTTACAGGGTAAGTTGATAAGGCTTGGTAATAGCGCTTTAAAAAGCCAACGGTTTGATTTAAACCAAGTTTTCGAAAACGATCAATCGATAGAAATTTACAATCGATCAATCTTACCGAAACCTAACAATAGCTTTGTTCATCTTTGCAGGTGACGAAAGCGTAGTGGGAGGCGGCTTCCTGTCCAACATCGAGATGAAAGAGCTTGGCGACGATAGCATTGTTCCCACCGAAGCTTCTCTCTTTGCCGTCAGCAAGTGAGTGGGGAGGACCGAACGTGACGCGGGTCTTGCAAAAGGAGGCAATCGCGCAAACAGCATTTTTAAGTTTTTGTTATTGACAAGTTTTCCGCGTTTCAAGACTTTACGTAAATGACAAAGATAACGTGCTGCAAATGTTTATAAAATATGTTGTGCATGGAATGTTTGTTGGACATCTTCATCATAACAGGTGCGATGCTAAAATAATAGTGAAAAATGTGTGGGTTGCTTCCCACGAAGGTTGTTACATACGTTTTTTTGACACACTGTCGGTTGCCAAATATAAGATATAGATTGTTGATTTTCCATGAGACGTCTCTTTCCAATGAGAGGGAAGAACTGTCAAAGGTAAAATGGTTTAGAAAATGCGAATTCTGTGCAGTCCTGTACTTCAGGAAATTTGTCGGTCAGAAAGCAACTGCTTCTTTAGCATTTTATCTGGTGTCACAAGTTGAGGGAAAGGCTATTCAAGCACAGAAAAGACTGTTGCGTTATGAAGAAACTTTCGTCTTTGCTGAAGGCATTCGGTAAGATCAAATTGAAACCTCTAGGTCTAAACAATTGTAATGGAAATACGTGTAAATCCGAATCATCGCAAAGCAGTGAAAGCAGCGCATAACAGCACCCTCGAAGCTCAACGGCAAATTTGGAGTCTTCGATTCCGCCCAATCTAAATGTTACGTTATGTGACATCGAAAACCTAAACATCTCAAAAACGACGCTGGACTTGTTTATAAAAAGCTCGATTGCAAAAGTGCCTTGCCGAAGATGGGTTGTATCAAGGACTTTGACCATTGTCAACGTACACTGCCATTCATAACCGCGCAAGAAACGATTGAACTGTATTTCGTGGAAGGTTTGCGTGCGTGCCGAGGAGAAGACGTAGTGGTTTCTTTCTCTTGGCCACCTGGCTCCTGCTGACCACGCTCATCACTGTATTCGTCTTTGTGCATTTCCTCTTCATTGATCTGATCATTGCCAACAACGAACAGCTTCAATTAAACGTTTTTCTTTCTTCAGAGACGCAAAGTACGCCACGCTCGCGAGCACACCTCTGACGCACAAGCGCATGTCGTGGTCGTCATCGAGTGACGTCGACAACTCGAAATCGCCCCGAAGCCCCCGATGCAATGGGTCGGTACCCCCGTGGAATGGATGCTTTGATATGACGCGTGCATTCTGCCATCTTTGTTGCCTTTTCATAAAATCGACCTTTGTCTTCATTTCCGTTGTTTTTTCCCATAAATTTGGTTGCACGTCTCAATGCGCGGTTGACTTAATCTTGTGCGTTGCATTAAAAAGCATCCAAAATGTTTAACTTTCAACACTGCAACAGTCTTTGTCAAATGAATAAACGCAACTATACCTTACTATGGTTGTTTGGGATTCATTGGGGATGACAGCGTGTTTTTATAAGACGACAGGTGTCTTGGAAANCAACGTGAATTCGGGATGTATGTCAAAAAAAGATAATAANAAAANCTTTCACCCTTGTGTATACAGCGCGATGCTACAGTAGACGGCGTGGTATGCTTAACATCAGTGTTTACAAATATCTTATCGAATAATTTGAAAATCACAGCTTTCGTCACCAAGGCTGTTTCGGCGAAAACCGTTGTTTATTCAGTACTTGCCTTTCCTGTACATATGCAGTGTTTTACATTGTCGCAATCCTCGTGTACTCCTCAGATTCCTGGTATCCTTCATGGTTGATGCACGCGGTGGTTCCATGCGCGGGACACGCCATCACGACCTGCGCGTTGTAGTACCCCCAAAATCGTGCCGGGCCCCCACGCGAATCACTTGTCGATTCGCCAGACGTCGTCACGTCTCATCGATTCCGTCGCCAGGCAACACGTCATTGTATGACGCAGAGGGCAATGCTGCAAAAATCCTAGAGATGGGGCCTCGAGGGACTAATTTCTTGGAGTAAGTATATTCTTTTCACTGTGGTGAAGTGTTTGCTCTGGTCAAGCTCAGCGGCGCAGCCAGCCCAAAATATTGGGGGGGAGGGGTAAATGCTTGATTTTAGGCGAGCAAGAGTATTTTGTTTGGGACACCGCTTCTCAAAGCACAAAATGACTAGATATGCTAAAAATTTGGGGGCATTGCCCCCCGGCTACGCCTGTGGTCAAGCTCTTTATATATCTTAACGTAACTGTCCACAATTGCCACAAGCAATTTAAACACGTAGCCTAAAAACGCGAAACCAAATCCTACGCTTGCTTATTTTGTTAAGTAAATGTTGCCTGTATTTAAAATAAGAACTTTGTTTCTCACCAAACAAACAAACTTTCAACAGAAAGAGCTTCCTGCGATACCATGACCTGTTTCGTTTGCTAGTTGGTCTTCAAGTGTTGAAACAAAAAATGCACCAGACTATGTTGTTAAGGTCAGAGAGGTGACATGGGATTTCCGCTTGCCGATCTTTTACCACTTATCTTTAAACACAGTTCGATGCGTCGTCCGCGCCGACACCCCATTATGGCGGAAGGCGACGGCCCCGCGACCTGGGTCATTCAACTTGCACCACAGCCGTGCACGTTTTTGGGGTAAAACACATCATCGTGTGACCTAATTGTGAAAGAAGATAATTTTTCACTTTTCGTTTTGTTATCGGTGCTTCTGGAAACGCAATCCTTGCTATGCGTGCAAGGAGTGTTCATATTCGTTAATTTCTTTCAATTCTTGTCAAATTCACGTGTGTTTGTGTCTGGATGGCGCGATGGCTTCAAATCGCTGACATCGGCCCGAAATATATTGAAAGATGATAATTCTGTTTATGCTGGACGTTCAGCGTGGAAAGCACGAAATCTACCGCGCAAACGATTTCACCTGTGCTTGTTGGTTTGTCGTGGTTTGCTTCTTTTTCTGAAAGCTTCCACGTGAGCTTCAAGGATACAAATCTTCTTTTTGAAAAAATGCTGTGGTTTTGTGTCAGTGACATTACCACCGCATAAATGTGGAGAACGATGTGTTTGCAATGTTGTCATTCGCAATTTAACCTTCACTGTTGGAAAAAGTATAGTCCATTGTGATTTTTCACAAACGACGACTGTTTATTTATTGTTACGTGCTGTTAATTCGCACCAAGCTGTGGATGTTTCTCGATTACTTTTCATTTTTACGAAAGGAATAAGTTTTGTTGCGAATCGGATTGAAATTATGGCAAGGTTGAAACTACTTATTTGAAACGTGCCAGGCCTTGTTTTTTCGTAAGTGATTGTTCTTCACCTGACCCAAGATCATTTCACTGAGTTATCGGTCAATTAAGTGCGAGTTTTCAAATTATTTATAAAAAAAGTTTATACATGTTTCGATTTTCAACAACATTTACTCATGCATGTTGTGAAATTTTCGGCAGCGTTTTTGCTCTGTTAATTGCATTTTGACCCGTCCATAATTCGCCTGAAAAACAGTTTTCGCCATCAGTGTTTCTTTGTGTCTTCTGCGCTTCACAGGCCAGTGGCGATAGAAGTCCCGCACTTTGCGCATGCGCAGAAGAATCATCGGCAGATCTCAATCATGCGTAGCAATGACGGAAGCGTGTGGAAAGAACACAAACTTCCTTGTACGGATGAGGAGTTTCGAAAGCAATATGTTGGCGAAGGTTGGTCGGTTCTGAATAAATTGGATCAGCGCACGACTAAAAACAATAGCAAATGACTTATAGCAGGGGTGACCAAACTGCGGCTTTTCGAACCTTTGTATGCTACTCTTTGAGCTTTCCAAAAAATAATATATTTATTATTTATTTCTATTGAAAAGTATATAAATATTGTAAAATGGTACTGTGGTTGCTAGCGTACCGTACAGTATTACTCTTGCAAGTCGTTCAAAAAAGAATCATTATGTCACAGAAGGGTAGATTGCAAATAATTGGCGTTTTTAGATTTTCATGTTTCGGATCTTTGTAATGTGGGTTTTACGATATGCGGTTCACACATAGGGCAGGTCTGGCCACACCTGGCTTATGTGATGCGAAATATCAGCGAAATGATAAACCTCTGTTCGAAAACACATCCTGGATATTTTCAGAGCAAGACCTCGCGCATTGCAGCTTCACTTCACTTTCCTCACACATGCGTCAACACACACCGTATTCCGAAACGTCTTCAGTAGAGCGGTTTTTGACTCAGGGCTTGCGTCTGTTTGCGGCAAATCAGTCGTTGACTTGGACGTCGTTGCTCTTTAAGCGTCTTTGCCTTTTCCAGAACTGATGGACGTCGAGAAACTGGCAGAGAAAAGAATCTATCGCATCATCACAACTGACTTCCCGCGTTATTTCGCTCTCGTGACGCGACCCGTCGAGGATTCGACGTTTATTGGTCCCGAAGGCGGATCCCTGACGTCATCAGTGGTTACGAGTGCCCGGGTGACGTTTCCTGAAGGTTCGCTGACGAAGAAGATAAGTGTTGGGATACAGGTGGGTGCTGAACGGATGGCTCTGCTAGTATACAGTATGTCGTTATGCCATTATTTCATAACACGAGAAGCTTTGTTTGTTAACAATCATGCGACTCACGTGGTTGTTCTTATTCAACAGATAACCCATTGTGTTGTGTGTAGCTTCAAGGTGTTACCTTTTTCTTGTGTCACCTTAACCTTTCTTCCTTTGCAAGAGGTCTTGGCATATTGCGAACTTGTGCCGTTGTTTGTGACGTTTTGTTTTGACACCCGATGAACCGTGTTGCTGTTTCGTGCGTCACAGGTCCTCCCCATTTCATCGGATGTGTGCAGGAAAGCTGTGGGAAACAAAGCAAAGGCGAGCGCCATTTTGACCATCGAACCTCGACGGAGAAAGTTCCACAAGTTGATCACCCTGACCATTCCTCTGCCAGGTATGCAAACCGTTTCCTCAGTTGTTTGTCAAATCCAGATGTTTGCACTGTTACCGGAAAGCATGCTGACAGGAAAAACAGGTTAAATTTATGCCTTTAAATCAATGTGAATAAAGTTGAGACTACATCTCTGTTGTCAGGGGAAGGACACTGGCTGGTTGTTTGAATCAAACAGTCTTTTTCTCAGATACATTTTACTAGATAAAAGCACTTACGACGACTTCAAACAACACGCGGTCTTGTCACATGTGTTAAAAATATATGAACAAACACCATCATGGTTGTGTTGCTAAGCTATGGGTTTGTTTTTTTATTGATCAAACTGCCTATAACGTTATTTCAAAGTGGATCTAAAAACGTTATTTCAAATTGGATCTAATAACGTTTTTTTTTCAATTCAAAAGTTATGTTGTATTTCCTATCTATCCGGGTAAGAGGTACGTTGGTAACACACACGCGTTTTCAAGCTGGTACAACTCGAGTTACACAGATGACACGAAAAACCTGCAGCTTTTCGATTTTCTGCTTCATACACCACTGTCCATGACTTCCTCGCCACCAGTGCAGCATTCACTGCTAAAGCAGCCCCGTGGCCCACGACGCAAGTAAGCGGAGATGACGGTGCCGACCATTCGCGATGTCCTACCTTGGCACCCAACTCGTGACACCCCAACCGAGTGCGCAAAGCGAGCACGGGACGCTTCCGTGTATTTTCTGTCACACGCGTTACTGCATATCAGGAATCTTATGTCACATATACATTGGTATAACTTAGAGGTAGCAGTCGGGGAAAGCATGTGGTTACGATAAGTTTTAGCTGCGTTCCAGTCTATGGTCGATATGTTCGCGAGTGTATTCTAATAGGGTTCAGCTTCCTTCCCAGATATTCCCGTGAAGTGCAGGGTTTGTCAAGAAATCATGCTCCACCATTTCTCTGTGACGTAACGCTGTTGTTCAAGGCAGTTTTCTGGCTTTTGGTATTCTGTGCAATCGAGTATCTTCCAAACGATTACTTCCACAGCAATGATTCTGGCACTATGATGTTTATTTTTTACCAAGCGTATATTTCGCTTATGCAACAGGCATCTTTAGCTCTTACGCAAATAGAATGGGGTGGGCTGATTTGGACAAATGTTAGCTTTATTGTTATAATTGTTTTTGGGTCGTTTGTGCATTTGTTTCAGCTTCATTTCCATAAAATTTGGACAACATTGAAAATGATCGACTTATGCTTAAATGAAGTAGATCAAAGTGTTGCTTTTTACTGTAGAGGGTTCGGATCAGGGCGATTATCTGAGCTCGTCAGAGGATTCAACCCTTCGGCTTCTTTGTAGCATTTCTGGTAAGTGCCTTAAAACAGCTGTGATTTCGCTGCTGGTGCAATTTTCAAAACAAAGCTTCAAACCCTGATCCGTTAGAACACAGTCCATTGCAACTGTACGTAGGATGAATAATGCTGTGACTGAACTCGTTCTTCACTGGAGGTTGTCAATTTTTTTTTTCTTACTAAAGTGTGCGCTCGACTATTGCAGTGCTTCGATGTAACACACAAGTCGTCTCGTTTGCACGTCGCGGTTGCTGTGGTCACGTGCTCACGGGCGTCGGAAGGATGTTTTCCAGGGGAGGGGTGCAATGGCGGATTTTTCCAGGGGCGGCCAAAATATTTTTCCAGATGGGGGGACAAAAATAGTAAAATTTCATTTTTCCCTCTCAAAGCAAAGAAAACAACCTTTTTTGGCTAAAAATATATTAAGAAAATGTCAAATTTCAAAATCTAGGGGGTCAAGCTCTCCCTTCCGACGCCCAACGCTGTGATCAAACCTTTCCTTACAAAAATGTCGAACGTTTTCTAACAAGAGAATACAAGAGTAGGATGCGATGGTTGCTTTCTTCTGTCGTCAAAAACTGTTTGTTCGTCTTTGAATTGGTAGAAAATGTATCACTTTCCTCATGCAGTGAGAACGTCTCTTGTGTTAAGCTGGTCGTTCATGCGATTGCCATTCTATCTTTTTTGGTCCTTAACACTACACAGGTGAAGATGACCCTGCCCAGTGGGAGGACATCACTGGTTCTCACCAGTTCAATTTCCTTGACAACGCCGTGTCCTTCACGTCATCGGTGTCGGCAAGGTATGACGTCATCAACGTGCCCTCCTTGTCTGCGTTCTTTGTTCAAAATTGAAAAAAACTGTTAAAGGAGTAAAAATATTTTTCAGGTTCTGGTTGATCGACTGTCGTCAGCCATCCGAATCCTCCTCACTCGCACATGCCATATACGCGGAAGCAACAAGAGTCCCATACATGGCCAAGTTCCTTGTCTTCGCGAAAGCCCAGGACCCCCTGGAAGCCATTCTGAGGGTCTACTGCCTGACCGATGACAGGTGGGTGGGGGTTAACTGTTGGGGTCAACATCGGATTGGTTTGGGGAAAAAAGTTGAATGTTCAGCTTTCTTTGAAAGTGGGACGGAACTGACTTAGATCGGATTTTGATTTCACTCAGATACGAGCGAACTCTCGAAAAACAGGAAAATTTCCTTGAGATTGCCCGAAGCAAAGACATCGAAGTCTTGAATGGGAGTGAACTTTGCATCGAGTCATCCGGAAACATCTCCGTTCCAACGAAAAGCGACAGAAGCCATCGATTCCAATTCACTGCTTTCAGTGACAATGGAATTCAACTTACTGCGAAGGTGAAGCTCCGTCTTAGTCGTGGTTTAAACGACGTATTGCGTGACGCACACTCTGCAAATCATTCTACGACTTGGCACTAATTTTGTGCTTTGTTTGCTTTTTTCGCTGACGTTTTCAACATCGAAAGCATTTTTTTCTCATAGAGTCTTCTCTGTCGCAACTTTGATACTCTTGCATATAGTGCGCCATGAACCCGCGAATATAATCTGTTATTAACAGATTAACCGTCTCTGCGGTTACCTGTCGTGGAGAGATGACGGTATTTGAAATACTTACGACGGGCACTGCGCAGATGGGACCTCAGGAATAATTCACAGCAAATCCTGGAAGTTAATTGTGATCTGTGTTCTGAAAGATGAATAAAGCCAGTCCTGCATGAATACCGTTTTAATGAAATATTCCCAACTGCATGACTGGGCACCAAGCTTTACTGCGTGTACTATTTGTCACAAACAAGTACCCGAATACAAAAGTTTCTTTGTAACGTTCAGTTCATGTCACTAACGGGAAGAGCATTTTATGCGTTCGTTTAGATGTGGACATTTTTCTTTTGCATATGTAATCGTTGATGGCACCGAGTGAGAGCGAAAGCCTAAAATAACGCGAAACGTTTTGTACCAAAACTTATCGAGCAAGTCGAAAATCTTCAAACGCTTACAAGTAGCTATTGAAGTTTAGAAGTTCTGCGTCCAACCGATGTTTCATTTTAAATTCAGGCTGATGCCAACAAAAAGTCCCCATGTCGCTGATCACCGTCGCAGTGATATCTGTTAAATATCCTCCGCGCGCCGCTGATCGTAGTTACGTCGAAGCAAACTACTTTTGACTTTTACCGAAGCAACATTTTGCGCAATGTTAGCGAGATGAACCCAGAATATCGCCCACATTTTCGCGCCGCAAAAAGTGACGTCACAGTTCATGAAAAGTGTTGGCCGAGTCAGCAAATTTGCTGAAACTTGCGTTTTTTAGGTTCGTGATTCCACCCAGGATTCCTGCGGGAGACTAACCTTCTTCCGGGCCCCACTTGGACCACCGAAGCAATTCGGGCCCCGGAAAACGTTGTGTAATTTGAATATTCAACTTCCAGCGTATGACAAGGTAGCGTCGCACGGTTATTTGTCACGTCACAATGTGTTGAAAGCAAAACAGTAGTCATGTTTTATGTTGTAGCAAACCTTTTGTCTTCGCTCGTCTTAAACACGTCATAGTTCATCGCGCGGAAAGATAATTTTTGCCTGAAATCAGTCTGATCTTGTGTTTTTTTAATACAAAAAGGTATTCGTCAAAGTTTTCTGTTTGCCAAAGAAGGAGTGTAACTTGGTTGATGCTTTGCGTTGATGTCATGTGCTTTACGTCACTGAATAGTGTTTTGCTCTGNCATTGCGAATAATGTTTGCATGAATCAATTTTTGTTTAATTGAACATAATTGTTTTTTTTAATTGTCAACGAAGGATTCATCAGATTCGGAAAGCGACACGAGCGAGGTGAGATGTTGGTTGTGTTGCCAGCAACCTTTGATAAAGTTTGCAATTTCGTGTGTTGCTTCATTGATTTGCAAAACGTGTTCCGTCCAATGTGCAAACAGGCGTGATATCCCGAGAAGCCTAGGATATCTTCAAACCCCATACAGACCAGTTTTTCTTGAGTAATTACTTGCTAGAGGTTGCCAGACCAAGCAGAGTTCCAGCGTGCGTTGAGGTTTAGTGCTTTGTCATCCAATTAGACGTTCAGTATCAAACGTCGTAACTATTTACATGCGAGCTTTTAGAAAAACGTTGTGCAGCACAGAACGGAAGTCCTTAACGATTTTGTAGGAGTTGAATTTTGTTGACAAAAGCAGTAAAAATTTTATGATCATTGTCATTACCCACCAAAGTCTATTTCAAATCTACTGATGTGGCCAGGGTAGGTCAGAGATAATTCGCTCTGGTAAAAACCGTTTGCAGTTGACTGTAGGTATTGTGACCTAACAATAACGTTGGAAAGGTTGAAAGGTTAATGATGAAATTATTAAAATATTCAATCATCTAAAACTTTTGCGAGAAGTGGAAAGACCCAGAGAAGAAGTGAAGGATACATTTTCAGTATATTTGCAAGGCAGAAGTGGAATGTTCCATTCTTTCGACAGTAAAAATGCTTCGATGAAAAGAGGTGGAGTTAATAATGCGACGAAGCAGATTTGCTCGGTCTACCGATGTCGCGATATATTTTGAGGCATTAAAGGTTTTAAACTTTGCGAAATAAAAATTTGCGAATGGTTTCAATTCAGTCGCCTAGGTGGAAACGTGTTACTTGAGGATTTTAAACTGTCCGTTTACGAAAGGTTTCTAGTGAAAACGTGACAGTGCTGTATTTCAAAGAAGACATCAAACTGAAAGAGGTTCCTGAGAATCGTTGCAGTCGCGGCAGGCGAGGCTTCCAGCTGAGTAAACTAACCTCGCGTCGTTACTGAGCGAACTAACATGCCTGGACTCTCAGCGTATATGAATCTAGCGATGCAAGACGATGTCGACATTACTACGCATCTGAAAGATACTGTAGTTGACAAAAAAGAAGAGATACTCCAATGTTGTTTTCGCCGCTAGCCCGTGACCGATTTTGACGCCAGATTTGACCAGGGTGGGCGATTGGGGCGATCGCCCCCTCTAAAACTTACGAAAGTGACTTTATTCACCATGATTTTGTACAATGCGCGAAACAACATGTCAAAACCGATTCCGAATAAGTCTTTGGTCATTTTTGAATTGTCTCATTGTTCGCGAATAAGGTCATTTTGTCGTCCATTGTTTTGTCACAGCAGTGTTGTGGAGTATAATTCACCTCTCTTACGGAAGCGAAGCCATTGTGAGACTCGACTATCAAATATTACTGAAATCGCCCCCCTAACGTTACTAGCTCGATCCGCCCCTGGATTTGACCAACCTGTCCTATGGTTGGGCTCTAAGGCCGATGGTGTTGGTCAGGGCCGCAATCAGCTGATACTTTCGGGGTGGAGTTAAATGATTGTAACTTGCTGTCGCACTATTTTCTGGTGCGGGGGGGGGGATTGCTGTAACATATTGTTGTACCTAAGTCTTAAATATGAATTTGGAAATTTCGGGGGGGGGGG
>JGI24159J19872_10007017_pt1 | contig 14725 bp, 10 predicted proteins | sample Ectturendosymbi4_FD_19872 | JGI IMG/M metagenome (IMG submission 19872) | reverse complement strand
CAAAATTTTTCCAGGGGGGGGCAGAAGTGGTGAAATTTGTTTTTTCCCACTCAAAACTAAGAAAACAACCTTTTTTTTGCTAAAAATTTCAAAATCCAGGATGGCCAAGGCCCCCCTTCCGAATGTCACAAAGCCCGAAGTGTCTGTAAGGATATCCAGAAACGCTCGTCAGAGCCCAATCATCATGGACCTGCAGCATTAATCACGGATACGCACTTCTGCCGAGTAAGCTGTCGGTAGCAGATGGAAGAAATTGCTCTCTAAGAACATCAAACGGTTGTTCCCTCGAACTTGTTACGGCATGCCGTGAAACAATTGCATTCCGGAAATAATGACGACCCTGCGGTGTTGGGCAGCACACCGATCATATCTTCAAAGACTGGTTGAAGGCACAGTTACAGCTGGGTAAGCTATGCTCCTAATCTCGCAAATGAAAGTCAACACGACACGCGCAAATAAAAGTAGCTTGTTCTGACCGCACCAAAAAGCCGTGAACTTGCAATGCTGTGTTACTTCACCAGAACAGCAGCGACAGTATGAGAAGCCGGGTAGCCCCCAATCAAGTAACACTGAGTTTTTGTACGTCAGTCAGTCTATTCAGGCAATGAAATCTATATTTTACTAAAAACAACTAGTTTTAGGGTGCGCACATGCTGTTAAAATAAAAAATTAATTGAAAAAATCAGCGCGCCAACCGACAGTTTTACTGGTTTCGTCTCCTGGTATTTTTCTGATAGCTTTTCGATGTACTTGACGCAAAAAATTGCACAGAGCAACATCCGTTTTCACCCAAACTTGTTTTTGTTACATTTAACAAATGGAAGTTTCTTGTCAACTGTTTATTTCATAACCTGACTAGGTTATCAACTGTTGGTCGATTAAGATTGTTAGATGACTGTACAATGGATGCTCAACAAAAAAACTTTCATAATAATCCTCTTGTACGAAGATGCCGCGAAGTTAACCATCACTGCTTCGTGTACACTGTAGGGTATGCCATATTTTTCTTCCTTAAGCTTGTTAGTTGCACTCATGATATTTTATGAAAACTAATTGTCATTTTCTTGTTTCGTTAGTCTTGGTTGAAACCTTTCTTGCAGTTTAGCCGCATCCGCGTATTCATAGTTAGTACATTTTTGTGAGTTCATATTTTGCTATTTTAAAACTACGGAATGTCCGTGACGACGCAGCGACTTGCAAATGTTTAAGTGAACCGAAAGATCAAGCACTGCCATCATCTTAAGGCTTTATATCCTATACTTTCCCCCTTTGTACGGTGGTCACTTCCTACTAGCCTGTTATTTGTCTGCGACTTGTAGTATTCAAAATAGCTCTCGATTCTTTCTAGAGCCAGGGTTCTTAAACTGGGGGGCGTGAAAGCTTCGCAAGAGGTCGCGAGTATGGCAGCCAGGTCCGTCGCCAGCGGGGGGGGGGCAGTGGTGCCCGACCCCCCATTTGAAATCGGTGCCCCCCCATTTCACGTTTTGCCCACCGGTTGCTGCATACATCTAACACTGCATTTTAAAAATGTGGCCCCCCCTGCTGCTAAATCCTGGCGACGGGCCTGATGGCAGCAAGACATTGTTGAAAAGTATTACATGCATTGTTTTGTTTTTATCATTCATAAATTTATCATCATTTCACTATACAGTAGAACTCGTCTAATTCGTCACTTTTTCGTCGGTCCCGGCAGAATTCCTATCTTTTGTGTACATTTCCGTTCGTCTAATTCGCAATTGTGTAATTTGTCAAATTGTCACCTCTTTCTATCCCTTAGAAACGTTTTGTTCGGCTAATGCGTCATTTGCAATTTGGCGTCTAAGCAGCTAGTACGTGTGGGAATTCAAACAAATTAAGGATCTTTATCTGAGAATTGTTGCACCTCGCAATTTGTTTATCGAATTTATACACGATGTGCGAAGCGCGACTCCCCATTGAGAGAACGTAGGAAGTCTTTGCAGTTTGTTAAAGATTTAGGTGCTACAGTAGATTAAATGGAGGAATCCATATAGAGTAGAGGAATTAATTGTTGTATTCAACCATAACGTCATAAACTTGTATTTTACTGCAAATAAGAGCACTATGTATACGAGTTACAGTACTATGATAAAGTATACGAGTTTCCATGATAGAGTTTTCACCTGTTTGCATAATTCGTAACTTCGCCTAATTCGTCACTTTTTTTCTAAACCCCTTGAGGTGACGAATTAGACAAATTCTACTGTAAATGCGATTCCCTCTAATCCTAAGCATGCTTTTGCGTGTTCAGTGTATTTTAGAAGGGATGTCTTCACGTTATGCACCGCATAGCCTACGTTACTGCTCACCATCGATTTTCAATTGCTAGCTGTAAGACGTCATTCCCAAGTTGAAATTGATTAAAAAACATTTTTAAGATCCTCCACGTCACAGGAATGTTTAACAAACTCGGCTTTAATCAGCATCGAAAGAAATTCCTTTCAGTCGATTTAAAATATGGTAGTGCAAATATTTTCCGGTAGGATAGCTCACTTGGAAGAAATTACTACAGTATTAAGTGAATTGTTCATACGTTCTAGTAGAATAAAAGAATTACTTTATCATCCTTTTTCATTTTTTACTAAAAAATATCCTTCGCAATTCGTTCATAGTTCAGAAAAACATAAAAGGCGGCAATGCATCACACTCTATGGCTGTACAATGTCAGATACTCAGACAATCCTTATCTTCTACCATGCCTCAGAAGTGCTGTGTTTGGCGGGCCATCTGATGCTTATTTGCATGCGTAAATGCAGTACCTAATTCTAGTTCAATGCATTTCCATTACTAGAAGCATTTTGCTTATATAGATATGCCGTAGGCACATAAAACAAAACAGCTAATACATTAAAACAAAAAAAATTAGAAATAATTTTAAATTAATATTTCGAACTTGTTTTTTTGTCAACACTAGTTTTTACTTATTTCAAATGCCTGCATTTCTCACATTACTCAATACTATGCTAGAATTTGGTAGGGGGCATACAATCAAGCAGTTGCCCCAGGCATCAACAGACCTCTGTTCGCTCCTGTAGTAAAATAAAAGGGCCAAAAAATATTACGAAAATGTCATGCAAAAAATACAGGGTGTAAGGTAATTCAGGAGTAAATCAAAAATCTGAACGGGATTTATTAAAATTGGGATTGCCCTGATCATTGGGCACCTTAGAAGACACACGGGAAAAACTGGTCTTTCTGGACTCTGCACCTGCATTTCTTGGAGTTAATCGTTTCTACTGAGTACGAAACATTTCAAATACCCACAGTACCCACTGCTCGTGAAAACAAGGCGGCTGACACTGGTTAAGCGGGGTCATGAAGCAGTAACGAACAGTGAAATACCGCCTCAAAACGGAATCTGTCAATTTTCGTAAAGAACAAAAACACAACCATGTGGAGAGGTCAATAAAGCTCCGAAATCAATCACTCTTAAAAATTACTTACTGAGGTCACGACTCACGGTAAGTGATTAATATGAAACGGCCCTCGCCATTTGTCTGCAAAACATTGCTGGACCTGAGGAAGATGACGAGGAGAGTATTCCATATGGGATAAAAATCCTAACTACCACTAACGCAAGCCTCCCGCTACAACATTTTTGTTTTTGTAAACAGTTACCGCGAAGTGCACATCTCAAGTAACGCGTGCTGCTGGCACTGACTTAAGTTTAAGCAAATTAATCTATTGTGTGCGTGATTTCAGCGGAACCATATTACTGTATTTAACAAACAGTATTTTCCACAACATTCCTGACATTTTACAGGTTCGAAAGACGTTGGGTCACCTGAGAAGTCTCGACGTACTTGACTTCATGACGTACCTTCCGCTGTTTACGTTGACGCACTCGCAAATTATCAAAAACCCGCTCTCAAACGATCGATCAATATGATGAGAGGCTGCAACCAAGAGAATTGCAAGCTGCGCTGAACGCGGATGCGAGAGCGCGCGGGTTAGCAACGAAACGACGATTGTGTCTATTCTGCGGGCAGGAAACTCGCACGAGTTGACGACCAACTCTGCAGAAGTAAATCTTACCCAGGCACGGATGGTGGCCGGGACTACGATTCGCTTCGCTAAGACATGATAATGTACTTGCGTATACTGAATGCGGTGTTGAAATGCAGTTGCTGCACCACTGCGAACAACCAATGATTATCCTAAGTCGATTTTTTTAAAGGTGCAAATAGAAATCTCGTCAAATTCTCGTCGACACGTTTAGAATCAATGTCTGGCACGTTTCAATGCAAGCATGAAAAGGGTGTTTTTCCAAAACAGACTGGAACCGACCACGTTTATGCCTCTTTAAAATATCTACAACAGCAGAGTTATAAACAAGCAAGGACACAATTAAGCGAAAACGTCAAGGGGGAAGACGTCGAACCGTTGGTTCTGTCTTTTTTGCTGATTGATATACCCAAAATCGGCAAAAAAATCTTACAAAAAGTCGTGTACTTCGGAAATTTCATAAGATCGGCCAGGTGTTGCCCTNTGCTAGCGGCCTGGAATCAAAGGATTCCATTATTGCAATGCAGCACAGACGGTGCTTCTGTTCTGTCCACAGTAGCGATCAACTGCTCACATTTAAATTCAGAACAGAGTTGAGCTGGCTGAGCGGCGGACAACATTGCAACTTAAAAACGAATTAATGAAATAGCTTCAGCGTTCTGTATTTGAAAGCTCAAGCGCAGTTACGCTAGTGGCGTACAATGAGGACCAAATACATGATTTCTGCTATAAAGGTTTTGATCAACTCCAAGCCATTAGTCGAAAGCAAAATCTTTGGAGTTTTACTCTAGTACAAGGGTGCACAACCTGCGGCCTTCGATAAGGACTTTTGCGGCCGTCCACATGTAATTTAAAAAAAGTGATGGCAGCCGTGTATTAACAAAATACTCTTTGTCTACTGTATGAGGATACTTAGTAGAAAGACAGTCAAACAGATGTGTGGCACCAGGCTAGGTTCAGTGCATGGAAGTAGAACAGAAACAATGCAAAATGTAAAAATATCTTGAACTCACTGGCGGCCGTAATTCATAAAATTAAACGTAATGCGGCCGGCGATAGCGAAGTGGTTGTAAACCCCTAATTTAGTACATTCATCATGCAATAAAGTTGCGTTATCCGTTCTGTCTTTCAGCGCGTTTACCTGTTTCCAGAAATTAACGGACCGATTGCCGTGTCTCGACAGACTCAAATTTTCAAGCAGACAATTAACAAAAACGCAAAAGAAGGAAATATACGTTGTACGTGCTGCACTTTCAAGCACGTATGCGTCCATCCTCGACAACCTGCAGAGCCGCATCCTGCATCCACTTTCAGTTCAGCAAGCCGGCGCGATGACGTCACCATCAGGATTTCACCGACACCAAGTGTCACTTCACATTGCTTTTCGCTTTTTCCCCGAAGGCCTTTCAAAAACCTGCTTGGTTTCGCCGGCGCGGTTGGGCACAAAACGGCCAGATCCGGCTTGGGCCCACGGCGAGTCGAAGTGAGTCGTGTCTTGGTCCACCAAATGTGTGTATTTCGTTCTTCCGGAACGACCGAAGTTCTTAACCTGCGAAAGGATGATAGAAGCGGTGCGAACACATCAGCACTTTGACGCCGGCGCGCAGACCAGAGGTGGCCGGAGTCACATTTTCAGTCCCCGCTCTTGTTCCAAAATTTCCAAATTTGCGAAACCGACTCCTGTTCCAAATCTGGCAACCATAGATTCAACCGAAGTTCAGCAATGCTTGTAAGTAAAAAAGACCATGCTGACTCCTGCTACAGCCGAAAATAAAAACTGACTCCGGGTCCGGTTTTTCACAAATTTTTGACTCCGGGTCCAAAAAAACGCAGATTCCTGCCGGAGTCGACTCCGGATCCATGGCCACCGCTGGTGCAGGCAACGAACTACCGCACTGAAGCAAATCGCATTTAGAAAGATTTCGCGGCAACCGCTGGCACAACAAAAAAGGCAATACAAGTGGCACAGCAAAACACACCTGCATGACTTTCGGAAGGATCGTCTTGTCGAAGTGATCTTCGAGTGTCGGAGCGGTGAAGTCACGTGAGTATACGCCTTCCTGGTTACTCTGCATTAACCGAAGTCGCACGTCAGAACAAATGAAAACACAGATATTTCAGGCGGCATTAGCTCAATCGAAAGGTTGGATCCACAGTGACGAGTAAATCGCCATAGCGTTCCTTGGGCATGAGCGTTCACCACAGCCGCCGTGGCAAGAAACAACTTTCAGACTTCGACCTGCCGCCAATTGCCGCCATCCAAAGAACAGAAAACAAACGAATACGGGAATCACACAAAGAGCGTTTTACAACACACTGGAAGCTTTACTTAAACAACTCTTTGGTAAGGTGTTTAAGTGGTTGAAGGTTGGTTTACTTTTAATATTGCAACTACACCCAGGAAATACGATTCTATTGAATAAACACAAAGCCCATCAGGTCAATTTCGTAAAGAGCGTACGTCTGAAGCGTTATCTTACAGCAGGGGTCTCCAAACTTTCTTGCCAGAGGGCAACATAAACTATTACACAACAGTTCGAGGGCCGCGCATCTTACATAATGTGATTGTTTCGGGATATGTTACATTCCACCAAATCAACAAATTTTTCGTAAGTATATTATTTTTCGTTATTGACAAAATGTCTCAGCGGGCCGGATTTGACTCGCAGTCGTAGTTTGGAGACCCCTGTCTTACAGTAATGACCCATTGGTCATTATATCAGGATGCTGAAGCTTCTTGCTTTCTTCCCCTTAGTAAATAGCGCATCAGACAAAGATGCCAACATAGACCTTTGCAGTGGTAAACGCTGAAGCTATCAGGAAAGCAGGAGAGAGGGGGTCAAGGAGTTGCGAATAAACGCATAGCAAGGCAGACAGAACCAAGAGTTCCACTAACCATGAAGAACGCGCCACGATGATAGTATTTCTGAAGAAATTTGTATTTTCCTTTCGGTGCTTGATTGGGGACAACCCGAGGATTGTTGCGTAGATCAGCGCGTCTTTCCTCCTCGGTCATGTTTCGCAGTCGCTCGATTTCTTCTTTCTCACGTTGCGCGCTGCAAACAAGAAGGAAATGCGCATCAGTGGAACATCCGCTGTTTAGACCAAAGTCGTCTCTTTAACCTTCACGCATCGCGTAACGAGCAACTGTATATGCACAAGCATCCAAGCCAGCTATGCCCAACTGACGGTTTTCGTTGTTGCGTATGTACAATATAATGACCTGCCCTTATTTTGATAATCTTAAATTTCAACTTTTTTTATGAAATGGACCTCAGATCCACTTTATAACGCCTGCACTGGTAAATTTCCATGTGTCCACTGACACGTCGGTGCAAAACTGATTTCTACCCCTTGTTAAATTGGGTTTAAGCTCATTCCTTGTCTTGCTGTTCCCTTGGCAGTTGGCACTAAACTTGCCTATATGACATCACAGTTAGGGAGTGATTAAAGGTGCCAAACAATAGTTACCATTGCAGTCAGGATTCGGACGCTTTTCATAAGCTAAACTTTCTGGTAAGAAAGTATTACAACAATATGCGGCCCTAATCGATATAGCGAAACAGGTTTTGGCCTAGCAGGGCATTTCGGTTAAACACAACTATACAAGCATTCGCGAAAGTACTCCCCCATGCCACAGACCATGTTTTCGATCTCACGGGGGTGTCCAATTCTTTTTATTTTAGCTTGAGAAGTTCTTGAGGTGAAAAACTTACTCTCACCCTCCACACCATCTTAAACACAGCAACTCGCTTGAACTAGAACCATCAAAACCCTCTTCCTGACAAGGGTTTTGAAAGATCGAATTATTAGATTTTGCTCAGAAGAGTCATTTTTTGCCACCGCTCGTTTAACAACAATCCACGAGGGTTAAATCGAGTACTTTCGTTACAGAAAGTGCATGCCAAGACTGGCGACTCACTTTTCACGTTCCTCGCGGTCGCGTTTGATCCGCTTCAATTCTCGCACTTTCCAGGCCTCGTATTCGGCCTCGTCGTTTCCATCATCTGAGTCAAGCGCTTCCAGCGCTGCGTCCAACTTATCTGACGTCATTTGTTCGGCTTCTACTTCGGCGCGCGCCTCCATTTCAACCAACTACCAAAACACCAAACGCTTATTTTGTGTGACGATTAGTTGTCCGTTAATAATACGCATTAAGCAAAGTCGATACGCTGTGACACATCCGTTGTCACTCGAGGAGACTTACACACATCAAACTTACAAACTCTCGCTGCCTTACCTTGTTATATGCGCTTGATTAAACTAATGGAAAAAGGTCAATCCGTGGATTTTTTCGCTTTGTAGACTTACACATGGTCTCGAGAACACTAAATAAAAGGTTGAGTATAGAATGATCTAGATTCTAGGCTACGCTTAAGGAAAGAGGAGGAAGCACATTTCGTATGACTTTATCATCGAAATTGTCCATTAAAAAGAAATACTGCGAAGCAGCCGCAAACAACCAACAACCGTTTAAGGATTTCGTAACCGAAAGACCCCCATATGAAAGATAAATTTTAAGCTGGTTTGCCCACACCACTTGGTTACTCGATTGGTGGTCAGGTCACACTGCGCTCGTTTAGCATTTATTCAAGCTTCAACCCCCAGCTATCGCACTTGACCGTACCCTACAAATATCGTCGCTACACACCGGCGAGTACCTTCAAAGTATACTTCCGTCGTTCCTCCGCTGCCTTCTTAACTTCAAGCTGCAGAAGGCGTTGCTTTTCTTCCTCTTTTTCTCTTTCTTGTATGGTGAGCCGATCCTTCCTGAAAAAAGGAAACGTTCATATTGTGCATAAATGCAAAGGAATCCACCCGTTTAATAGAGAATAAACTTCATGGCAGTGCAACGGCCACGCGTCAAGATTTCATTGAAAATCCCAGAATTGCTACCATAAACGCACCGAATCCACAAGTTATAAATTGTAGAAGCATTGCAAGTGTTTCCATTAATGTACGGAGAACACGTCAGCCATCAACATCCGTTTCAACTGTGATAACGTCACAAAAAGATTTGATTGACTCAGAGTGGATAACTACGTTTGAAATAGCATGCGAGTTCACATTTGCACTGGAAGTTACAGATTCAGGGAAACGTCTGATAACAACAATTTCGATTTAAGTGACTGCTTCAAATCCTGCGACTGTGTCAAGAGAAATTGATCTTGGCATGGAATCGGGACGTTTTTCATGTGTGATACCATACGCGCCGAGCACGGTTGTGTGGGCGTGCGCCCCACTCCCGTTACTTTTCATTTTTTGATTGAGCAGTTCTTTGTTAAGAAGTACTAAGGCATTATTCTGAAATTTACTCAAACGTTTTAGGATAAATACGGAATAGAAGATTTGACATTCGCAACGCACCTTGAATAAATTCTGCAGAGAGAAGCTCCATCTCCGCTGTATGCGACTTTACAAAGACGATGTAAACGTGGAACAGTTGCACAACAATATCCAGCAATTTTTGGCAAGCAATGATTTAAACAGCCCCACTCCAAACGCTATTTTGAAACTGTTGACGGAAAACCGAACTTTAACTAATTTATTTCCGAGTTTAACGTGTTTGCTGCTCATGTATTTCGCATTGCCCTGAAATACCTGTGAGGCAGAGCGTACCTTTAGTGCAATTCGACGCAGTAAAAATTATCTCCGATCGAACATGACTGAAAGTAGGTTGAAAATCCTGTTGTTCACTAAATATTCATTCCACTGTGACAGACGAACATAATGTTGAACGATAGATGGATGTTTAGATTGATAGGGCTGCAGTTCGCAGAAATACTTTTAGGTAATTGTGTGTTTTCAACTTTCCATGATTCCAGTTTAATCTGTTGTGAACGCGTTCTAAAAGTTTTGAAAAAATTACGAATGACAGAATTATTGTGAGTCGCCTGTAAAATTGACATTAGTGTGAGACAGGCTTTAGGATTATTCCACCAATATTAATTTACTAATTTAAGCAGGCTTTGACGTCATATTTTGTGACGTCATGGATTTCGCACGCTGGTAGAAATTTCAAAATCGGCGCCTATGGTGTGAACCAGTGTATTGTGACTCAACAAGTACGTTTGTATACGTCGTGCAAATGGAAAAAATACGAATATAAGCAAAGGGAAGAGCTGCTTAAACGAGCGTTCCCATAGGACCTGTTCTGAGCATTAGTAGGTAAGAAAAAAAGAACCGTAGCAAAGCTACACGTCAGCTTTAACGTTTTCATACTAGCGTGCAAAACCGAGATAGTTTAATTCCGTGCCTCTACTTACGCGCGAATTTGCACGAACTGTACCAAGTAATGAAAATAAATTCAAGAAACGGTCTAGCTGAAGTTACCAGCTGCGTTTAAGACAAGCTACCGTACTCGCACGATTACGGCAGTGAACCGGCATCAAGCAGGGGTACACGGAACGAAGGACTTGGCATTTCCGATCACATCAGAAGACAAGTGGTGCTGTAGCTTGGATAATACTTACTTTCTTACGAAAACAGGCTTTAATCTCGGACCGTCGTCATCTTCAGAATCCGTGTATTCTGACTCCTCGTCGCTGGTATATTCCTCCTCCTCTTCCTCTTTCTCTTCATCTGCAACTTGCGCCTTCGCTTCGCTGGGAACGGCCAAAAGCTCTTCCTCTTCGACACGTTGCGCTCTCGCGCGTTCACGCAAACGTGCACGTCGGTTTTCGATTTCCTGTAAACACGTTAACGACAAAAGGTCTATCAACTTTAGTGACTGAAAAATGGCAAATTGACAAACGACGTAATCCGCGCAAAATCTGTTGGAAACTTGGGAAATACAGTTGGTACTAAAAGTTATAAAAAGACTGTCAGAACAAGAAACACACTTTACATTCAACTTACTTCATCATCCAACTCTTCCTCGTCGCTACTCTCTTCATCTACAGCGACTGCATGGGCTTGGGATCTTAAAGGACGTTCAATTTCAGTTTCACCTTCATCCTCCTCTGGCCCCTCAGCGATCACTTCAGGTTCATGGATTCGCCGCTGTCGAGTTCTATCAATTAAGGCTATACATGCTGGAGTCCATATTTGGCAAATATACAGTCGTAATCGCTAAGTATCTAAACTCAAAGCGAATAAAACTGGAGTTCTGTTTCATTAAAGATCACCAGACCTTTTCCAGTAATGTTCGTGTTCATCAGTCAGCAAAACCAATGGAATGAGTTTTGTACACATTTTTGTTGTGAACGCATAGCAATGAACTTTCGCAATTAAATGCGAAAACCCTATCCCCGATGGGTAGTCTTCACATAGTTGTCAGGAATTTTCACACTGTGTCAAAAATCGTAGCAGAAATTCTGCCGGTGCTTTTTCTTACAAACACATTCTTGAAGTTGATCTGCTGCAATGTATCGGATGGTCGTTTTAAATCGGGAGTTTTTCTGATAGTGCGTCTGCGGTCGTTGCATAAAAATATGCATGCTTCGATGGAGCACTGACGAAATACAAATCCACACAGTTCTCAGAAAAAAAGCATGAAACGACGCGTGTCTTCTCAAATAATTTAATTTTTGGTTTCTGCATCCAGTTCAAAATCAGCAAAAGTTAGTAAACGGTTTGAGTCTGAAGCATAGACACAGTTCAAAACCAGATGTCACCAAAACAGTAAATACGCAGGTAAACCTACCAAAGCATCTGTGATCTTTCTTAAAGTAGTCCACTGCATAAAGCTTAACTAAAGAAGGTAAAACATCACTTGATTGTTGACGTACCGCAGGTTGCTTGCTGTAAAGGTTCCGCATAATGCGGACAAAGTTTTTCGCTAAAATTTGTTCCCATCACGCAGGATGTTCTATTGTTGCACATCAAACACACTCAATGCAGAGGCGGATCCAGATAGCAACGTTAGGGGGGCGGGGGGGGGCGATTTCAGTAATATTTGGTAGTCAAGTCTCATATCGGCTTCGCTACTGTAAGAGCGATAAAGTATACTTCGCAACACTGCTATGACTAAACTATGGACGTCAGAATGGCCTTAAATCGAGAACAATGAGACAATTCGAACATGACCAAAGACTTACTCGGAATTGGCTTTGACATGGTTGTTTTCCAAGTTGTACAAAACCACGGTGAATTAAATTAATTACGTAGGTTTCAGGGGGGAAGATCGCCCTAGTCGCCCCTCCTGCATCCGACTCAATGGGCACATACCTGTCACCATAGTTTTCATCCCTTCGTTGCAACAAACGCCGGAGTCGCCTGTCATCGACTTTTTCTAAATCAACTTCGTCTTCCATACGATGTCGCTGTCTTTGAATTTGAACGGAGATGTCACCTTCTTCTTCGCTATCTGATTGAAACTCCGATCGACCAAACTGCAATCAAGGAAGAATGGCATTTGGTAAACGTAAATCCTTATCTTTCACTGATGGGGATCTACAGCTATTGTCAACCTGTGCTACACCACAGCATCAAGATAGAAGATGGTCTCTTGATGTTTCCAGGCAGGAAAGTAAGGTTGAGCTAAAAACGTATAGCTACAATGCCATTAGTACCGAACTTAAAAGTCCCAGGAATTAATCAAAGCATTTAATTCAAACAAAAAAACAAGTGTGTTTAAACCTACATACACTTTGAATAATGACACTAATGTTACAGCAATTGCACCAGAAGTTTCATTAGGATGTAAACATTAAAATGATTCTCCTTATGTAAAAAGAGCCGAAATCTAATTTGGAGAACATTATTAAGTCCTAGATATCAAACTGAGTTCAATCATGGAACTGGATGTCTTATGAACAGATTTTGGCAACCATTTTGAACAATCTTATTTGATAATTGAGGCTGATTTCTGAAGAAGTACATAAACTTTTAAAATTTCAGATCCAAATTGCACATATGCTGAATGATCAAAAAATTCAACTAATCAATAGATTTGAAAACCCCCATGTTACTTACAAAGTTAACTGCAATAATTTTATCTAAAAAATAGATATATACCTGGTAACTTTGATATGACTACTGTATTTACTCGATTGTAAGCAGCTCTTGAATGTAGGCCATGCGAAATGGTGTTAAAAATAAACGTTAAGTTGACCTTGATTGTAAGCCACTCTTGAAAATAGGTTACCTAAGCCTCTGAGATGCTTTCACGTACTAGCACATTTCACGTTTATTAACCTTGGTAGTTTATTAACCTCGTAACCTTGGTAGTTATGCTTACACCACTATAACTGCCACTGTTCATCATAATCCTTCCTGTGACGGATGTGCACATGATACTGAAGAGAATAGAATGTGAAAAGAGAGTTTCGTTGAAAAAAACATAGCCGAGGAAATATTGAGCATCATCTATAGCTTTCGATAACATAAAGAAATAAAAAAAAGCGACCCTTGATTATACACCACACAACATGATGAAAAAAAATTTATAAACCCTCAGCTTGCAATCGAATAAATACGGTAGTCCACTTTGTATAATCAACAATTAAGAACACCTGGACATGCTCACATGATTCAGTGAAGAGGAACAAAAACACACCATTAGCAATGGTTTCTACTCTGATTAAAAATGATCTTGCAACATGAAAAAGAGAGTTCACCCACAATCAGCGAAAAAGTTGATACCAGAATGACCAAGGATGGGACCAATCGAGAGTTTTAAAACGAAGACAGAAATCAACTGCACTTCTTGGGACCCAGGCCAAGAGTCTTTGTTTCGATTCATCAGTTTTAAGGTGGTTTGTAACTAACTCAGGCATAATCTGATGTGTTGTTATGTCTGCTACATGATCAGTAGCGAAGCAGGAATTGGTAAAAGATACCCTGTCAATGAAAATCTTATGAGCTTTCCAGCATAAGAAACAACATAAAATGTCAATAGAAAAATGGGGAATCAAAAAATGATCTATGGAGAAGCAGGAATTGCTGAAAGATAAAATNTCAGCAAAAATCTAANGAGCTTGCCAACATTAGAAATAACAACATTTACAATATTAAGGCTAACTGTTTAACTATAATTTTAGCTGAAGCTGGTAATACCCAGGAATCCAAATGTAATTTTGACACAACTTCAGCTTTTCTTATTGTGACTATTAACAAAAAGTTAATCATTATGGAATTGCATGTTTCGAATTTTCTGCACAAATTATAGGAACGCCATATATATATACACTATAAACAATTTAATACACAAATTACTTTAACACTTTGAGAGCCAGGGTGCAATATATTCGTACTTCGATTTCGGCCTAAAACCAGCAGTTGCCAGTTGCCTTACCAACGCCTTAGCTCCTCCGCCGATTTGCGCTAGAGAGCTGTTCAGGGGCTCAAACGAATTGGACAGTCTTCTAGATTGCACTCGAAAAAAATTTTTTGGTTGGGGGTTGCGAATTTTTTGTGATTGACGTCATAAGTGAAGTAGTTTTTGGGCCATTTTGGCTCAATGTTGCCTGGCCTAGGGCCCAACCACTAGGCCAAAGTGTTTCGCTGAAGTTTTCATTGGAAACTAAGCTCGAGTCCGAGTCTTTTGAGCCTTTGATCGACTTTCTAGCGTTTCTGGTTCAAAAATTATGATCTAAAACAAACAAATTAATTAATTATCTAATTAGCTNATTAGTCANTTTTACTAACTTAGATCATAACTTTTGAACCTGAAACCCCAGCAGGTCATCCAAAGCATCAAAAGACTCGGATTGTAGCCTAGTTTCCAGTAAGAACTTCAGCGAAATACTACCACCTAACG
>JGI24159J19872_10007014_pt1 | contig 14726 bp, 9 predicted proteins | sample Ectturendosymbi4_FD_19872 | JGI IMG/M metagenome (IMG submission 19872) | reverse complement strand
CCGCTAGGCCAAAGTGTTTCGCTGAAGTTTTCATTGGAAACTAGGCTCGAGTCCGATTCTTTTGAGCCTTTGATCGACTTTCTAGCATTTCTGGTTCAAAAGTTATGATCTAAAATAAACAAATTAATTATCTACTTAGCAAATTTTTACTAACTTACATCATCACTTTTAAACCCGAAACCCCAGCAGGTCATGCAAAGTATCAAAAGACTCGGATTGTAGCCTAGTTTCCAGTAAAAACTTCAGTGAAATGCTACCACCTAACGGTTGGCGCCCAGGGCCAGGCAAAGTGGGCTAAGGTGGCCTAAGTGTCTTCCACTTATGACGTTACTCACAAAAAAACCCACTCCTCAAGCAAAAATTTTTTTTTCGAGTGCAGACTAGAAGACTTGCCGCGTCTTTTGAGACTTTTATCGGGTCTGTAGAGCATACCGGACCGTAGAAATCCCCTCGCAAAGCCACGTGCGTTTAGGTGTTTTTTTTNCGAAAATCCCCGAAACCAAGCAGACGCCAAAGAGTGAAGGTGGTTGACGTGGCCCTGGACATGGATCCCTGGCGTCGCACTGACGCTAAAACCTAACTTTGCTCGCCTCTACTTCTCAACTAAAGAACTGCAGCTCAATACAAATTTCAAGGCTGGCAGCAAAGCTAATATCAAGCGAATTTCCACTACATAGGTTTTTGCTGAACGATCCATGTACGCGTTACAGATTTTTTTTTATCCCACTAACTCTGTCCTGCAAAGTACTAACCGCTTTTTAGTATCCTGCTAAAAATGTATCAAAATAAACCAGCCTCCGATCTATGCCCGCGTTTTCTTAAACCCACACCTAAATTCATCCGAACACCATAACTGAAAACCCGTCTGCACCAACACATGTTCTCGAAACCGCAAGTAGAAGCGTAATAGTGAATTTTAACTCATATTATTCGCTAAAATATTCGCGTGTATGCAGCATGCTGCTTGAAAATAAACAGCAAATGGCTGGTAATTGCATAACCAAACCTTACCCTTATTGATTTAGAAAGTTTATTTCATGATTCGCACAACGTTGGGCGAGAATTTCAAGAGTACTTTTTCTGCAAATTATAATACCCGGTTCTGCCCATGGCCTGTCTCCTTTTCCACCCGCTTCCACCCAACAACCACAGAGAATGCAACGACGGCTTCCGCACCAGTAGTTTCAGTGGAGATACTCGCNACTTGCGCAGATGTTAACTCCTTCCACCCACATCTTCTTTACTGTATATATATATATTTTTTTTAAGTCATTAGTTACTTTCAAAGGTAAAAAAGTACCTTTCATGTGCGTTGTAAATCGATGGATGTCGCGCTCGTGCTGCTCTCTACTGTGGACTCCTCCCATCAGTTTATGGCACAAGCGGCACTTTGATGAAGTGCCGTAGGAAACAAATCGCGTCAGGCGTGATCCTGTTCTTTCCCAAAAACTCTCTTCTTCCACCTGGTCCTTCGGTCGCAGAACTTTTGAACTTCTCGTCTGCAACTGTTTATGCGCGAAGGGGAGCCCTTGGTCGTATGGATGTTCTTCAGTCAAGTGCTCCTGCAAAGCGAAACTGCTTTTCTGCGGTCTGCATAAGTGAAGCAAGAAGCGACCTCAGTTCTATGTTTTGGAAANGAATGNTTTTACAACTTANTGTCGGGTATTTGCACGGTTTGGAAAATGGTGAGGAACTACAGAAGACAATGAAAGGTCTTTGCTTCTGAGCGTGGACAACAAGTGGCTTAGCCAAAATTGCGAAGTCCAGAGACAAGTTGAGCCACGCAGTCAAGTCAAACCATAACGAATAACAAAATCTGATTCGACATTTCCGTTTGTGGTATTAAATCAAATCCGAATTTAAAACAAATGTTGCAAAAATAATGGAATCAAATGGCTTGGGACCACTTGGTATCACTAAAAGAAAATGAAACAAAGAATTGCGAGGCACTTGAGTCCACAAATGCCCGGAATCTATCGTTTGTATTCACATCATTTTGTTGGCAAATCTGGTTATCTCGGAATCACATCACGCGATGACGTTAAGTTACGCATACACAGGAAGTCTAGCAAGCATACCAAACTTCCTATGTTCGAAAAAGTAAAAGAAAGCACTTACCGCTAAACCGGATCTGAGCACTTCACTTCCGCATCGATCGCACAATTCCTTCTCAAAATGTTTGCGTCTNAGGTGCATCCGCACAGCTGACAAACTCCCAAAGTATTTNCCGCATCTTGAGCAATTGTACATTTTATGCGTTTTATGTGTGTTACGCCAACCTGAGATAACCTAATCTGAAAACAGGCAAACGTTTGACTACAGCCCCTACAATCAAAGGAAAGCTCCTGAACTATTCCGCTTGTGTTTCAGAAATCAAACAAAGAAAAAGTTATTACTTTGCTCAAACATACAGTACGCAGATATTGAGAACAAAGTTGAAGTATTTCCGTTGTTGGTAAGAACTAGATCTTGAAAAAAAATGAAGAAAAAAAGATTGATTCTGTGCTGTTCTTTGTTTGCTTGTGTATTGAACAGTTTAACATTTCTGCAGAAATAAAATTTGAATCTTCAAGTTCTTAAACAAAAAGTTTGCGCGAAACAAGAAGTCATATGTCATCTCGTTTTCACAGATTTATTGAATTGGATAACAAGAAGGCTTAGGAACAAATATGAAAGTCTGAACTACGTATTTTTTTCTGTGAAGGAACTATTGTTTTGCACCTTGAGTTTGATCGTGAAAAAAGTGCATAATGAGTTTACCATTGCTATTAATTGAGTGTCACATTCACAGTGGCACTACTAATGCCTTTCTATATCTGCAAGAAACTTGTGACTTTTTGACATATTTGCTCAAGACAGCAATCGATTTGAGACATGAGCCACAGTAGTCAGCTGTTTGAGTGTGTTGCGGCCAGTGGCCCAAGTATGTGGACAAGTACGTATGGACTGGAACCAACGCATTGTGGTTCCTGGTGAACTGCGTGGTGAACCGCGCATTCAGCGCAACGCCAACCAAGAGGTTGCAACAAGTGAAATGCTTTACACGTAGAGTATGATTGCGCGGTACGACAATATGCGTGTATGTAATTCCGCGCAGCCTTATTTTGCAGCAGCAGGCTACATTAACAGCCATTGTCAAACTTGCTACCTCGATGTTGGTGTAGCACTCAGTTATTGAATGAAAATTAGCTTTGATATCTTTCGCCGACTTAACTGAATTTATTGAATCACAGAATGAAAATGATATCTGACCGAATTTTAACCGGATGCCTGACCAAAACAATATTCTTACTTGATGCAGTTGATATGGATGTTATAAAACAAAGAGCCTCTGCGGAACACAGCCTTCATTTCACTTCAGGGAAATAGTTTTATCAATAGGCAGGGTTGTAGAGCTAAAAAAAGAGGTGTGGGAACCGCGTACCCACGCGTTCCCACCCCACTACACCTCTGATTCAGCTTAATAGCCGAACTCTAACACCAAATATTGCCCATATGCAGTGCCAGATTAAGGTAGCGCGGGGCCTGTAGGATATCAACAGCGCGGGACCCTAAGTTAAAAATACACTTGAACAAGCGAACAACTGTTAAATCATATTCTGTGAGCATCCATATGATTACCATTAGGCCACTGGTGTAGGAGGCGGGGGTGCAACCGCACCCCCAAAAGTTCTGATTTGGTTAAAATCCGGGCAAAATCATTTGAAATCCGGGCTACATCTATGGAAATTTGGACAAAATTTGTGAAAGGTTTGCAAAATCGCTGTATGTGCTTTGATTTTATAAAAATGGCACCAAAATCAAAGTGGAGACGTTTTTTTATTTAGAGGTCATGTTTTTTTGTTCCTTTCGGGCAAGTTTAGGGAAAATGTGGGCAAAAATGGTGCTTGAACTGTGTTTTGATTTTTAAAAATGCACCCCAAATGAAGAGCAATACAGTCGTTTTTTTGGAGATCATTTTCTTAGGAGCTTTTTTCGGGCAAGCTTAGGGAAATTTGGGCAAAAATCCTTGGCACCCCCAAAATTTTGCCTGCTCCCACACCTATGCATTAGGCATAGTGAATTTCGTAAGTACGAAAAACCCAGTCCTAATAGCAACTGGTCTATATTATGAGCTGCATACCTTTTTTTACCAAAAATGTATAATGCGTATCTTTTTTTGCCAAGAAGGAATACATTATTGTACAGCTCACAAGTACAGTACAGAGTCAGTAATTGATGCTTCCAGACTCATCAACACATTTGATCATTGCTAAACAGTGTAGTTTCAGTATGTGTCGAATACGGTTGTCAAAAGCAGCAAACCTACTGCTTAACATAGGCGTCGGAAGGTAGAGTAAACCCCCTGGATTTTGAAATTTTACATTTTTCTATTACATTTTTAGCAGAAAAGGTCGTTTTCTTAGTTTCGAGAAGGAAAAATGAAATTTCAGTTTTGGCCCTCCCTAGAAAAAATCCTTCCGACACCCATGCTGCTTGAGTGCATTTTCTACATTTTGCCATAGCGAATTCGTTTATAATATTGGTAGTGTCTATTTCACATATAATTTCATGCTCTATACTCTTTAGAATCAGGCTGTTCAGCTTGTTTTCTCTAATGGTGCTTTTTTGTTCATTCTACCATCTTAAATTTACAAAATGGCCGTTCTCCACTGCAGTTGGTTACTGTGAGAGATATATAAGTGCGCAAATCATTTACCTCATTTGTAAAAGAAGACTCCAAGTGCACTACCAAACGCTACTGAATAGATGCCAAACCCAGGGCTGCCAATGAGATTTTTTAAAATTCTGTACATATATAGTATTCAGGAAAGGATATCATGGGAGGCAAACGAGGTGGTCGTCTTGGGCCCCCTTGCTTAGAGGTGCTGTGAAGGCCCCCTTTCGGGAGTTTCGCACTTAGTTTTTGTATAGTTTGGTTAAAATTAAAAGCGTGTTATTCACTCTAGAGCAGTGCTCTTCAACAGGGTTCCGTAAAACCTGTTGTAGGGTTCCGTGAGTTTTAACGGTTCCATGATGGTTCCTCGTTTTTTAGGGGAAATGCTTCTTTGCTTCAGTATGTTGATGAGTCATTATGTAATCGTACAGTTCACAATACTGTACATCGGGGTAGTAGAGAGTAGACAATGGACTAGAGCTGCTGTTAGCTGTTCAGCCTTTGTGGGAATAAAGTAAAAACAGTGTGAATCCCAACTTTTTACTATTTAGTCAAGCCAGATGAAGCAAAATAGTATATTTTCTTATGTGAAGCGAAATAATAATAACAGCGAAGGTATGGACGGTTAGCAGCAATGTAGTTCAAATGTAAAAGAAGCACCAAAGCCGAAGCGGACCAAATGTAGTTCAATTGCCAAGGTTACAAAGTGGGACAACACATTAAATTTCTTGCTTTTTAACTTCTTCAATAACTGNTTATTTGTTAAAGTGTCTAATAACGAAATATTTGATTTTCTTAAAAGTAATCCGTGTTTTTTNAATTTTTGTTAATGAGGGTTCCATGACAAACGCGAAGGTATATCAGGGGTTCAACGATGACAAAAAGGTTGAAGAGCACTGCTCTAGAGTCACATTTAATAAACTCTAAAGTAAGTCATATTTTTGTCACAAATTATATGCAAACTTGCTTTCAGCGAATAAAGTTCCTGCGTCATGTGTAAAATATAGGGCCCCTTTCTGAGAGTTTGCCTTGGACATCTAAACTCTACTATATACCCTTGTATATAATAAAGAAAAAATTTTAATTGCCCCCAAAAGCACTGGGTCCGTACAAATTGCCCACAAAAGCACGAGGCCAGTAGCAATTGCAACATTTGCTACTATTGTTAATCCGACACTGTTCATATGCCCTCACATGCACAACGCTCCTTAATTCTCGCTATCCGCTATGTGTACAAATTGAAATGAAAAATCCATATTTTCAAGGAATGTTACTATGGTGCAAAAAGGTGTGGGAACGCCGTTCCCACGCGTTCCCACCCCACTACACCCCTGTCAATAGGTACAGTTCTTGAGGAAAAGTGACTTAGCAGCATTTTTTCCGTTTTATGCAAGCTTCCAGCCAGGTGACATTGAACTATGTGATCATTTGTTTAAATTATCCGGTATGCAATGTAATTGATACGCATTTTCATCAAACTCAAGCACCTAAAAATTCAATTTTTTTAACATCTACACGGAAAGCGAAATCTTTATGTGATTTCTTTTTGGAAAAAGCACACAAAATCGGCATTTTGTCACCTTTGCAAAAAGAGCAGGTCTTTGTTTCACTTGCGCGCCAAAAGTGTTTTTGCTCTCTGAGCGTTCTGATATTTTCGCAGATATTGATGTGAATGCCAGGTAGAAGTTTCAAATTGACTGCTGGTTTTTGTTTAAGCTTAAACAAATCTGTTTCTCACTCAATTAGTTCATGGTGAGAATTTCTGGAAACACAGGGAAATCAATATGCTGTACTCATTGTGTTCGTGGGTTTCAACCCAATTTTTTATCCACGGTTGCTAGGAGGTAGTAATTGGTAAATGTTATAACTTCGACCTTGAAAACACCTGAATTCTTCATTTTTGAACAGATCAAAACTATAAAACGCAGAAAGCGGTAGAACCTCATTCTGAAACATCTGCAAAAATTTTGGCATAAGCTACCATTTGAAAAAATATCTTTTTCTACTGCCATTCCAAGCAAGTCAAGTAGATACGCAGCATCTTCATCATAAAACTAAGAAACGTCAATCTGCTTTGTTCCTCCTTTCTCAGCTGCTCCGAATGAACAGATATGAGCAAAGCGTACACCTGTGTATCCTCGTATACTTTCTAAGATTTCATCATACACATTCCGAATCATAAAAACAGCAAAAAAGTTTTTCCAAACAAGTTTTATTCTCTTCACCTGCTTTTCTATGAGAAAAGTAAGGTCATTTCTCTGATAAAGTGAATATAACACTTAATATGACATGGGGGAATTATGGTGAACCGAAAGTATTATGCACAACCTTAGATTCAACTGCAATCTTTGCATATTACCAAGACAGTCCCCGAGTTATTTTCTTACGTTTCAGGCTATGGAACGTGTAGAAGTCTAGACAACACATCAAGCTCAACATACTGTTGACTCTTGGGATTCCACTATATACACGTGAGGTATAATTTGTCTTTTGTCAAAGACAAAAGCCAGATTGCCACCTGGTGTAAATTTCTCAGCATCAATGCTTCGCCCGAGATCAACAAGGTGACCTAAGAATCTTGTTCACTCGTGTCTGAACGCTTTGCTTTTTCACAAGCAAGAAGTAAAGTGAGACGGAGTGAATTTGACGCTACCAAGGATCGTCTACAGCACGTGAAAACTGATACGGGGTGAATGGATTTGAGTATACTGGAGACATTTAAACAGTAAATTAAGTGTCTTGTTTTTGATTTTATGAAACTTTGGTAAGACTTGAGTTTTTTTATTTTGCCTCAGGACCGTGATATTCATCGCCTGGACGTTTGGTAACAATCCTTTCAAACTTTTCAACGTACAAACGCGCTAGGTATATGTCACCGATTTTTAAGAGATCCTTCAGAGTATTACGAGTGAAATTTTCACCATTTGGCAATGTGTTCATAAGTGTCACAAGCGTTTGCTGAGTACGAAATTTGAACTATCCAACGGTGCTTTCAAAGACAGAAGGTAGTCGAAACTGATTCTCAGTAATATCATATTAAACTCTGTGAAAGCTATTATTTCTCTACAATGCGTAGCAGCGTAACTTCATTTCTACGCAAATTCCCAAAAACAGTGTATCAATCAATCTGTGTCTGCAAAACATAAAACTGCGGAAACACAATGAAACGAAGAATTTAAAAGCAAAAACCAACGCAGTTAGAGTTGCCAGATACGTTTTGTAAAAATACCGGCCCTTTTGTCAACAGTGCCAGATCTAAGCTCTGTTGTAATTCTTAAGCGGCACAGGGAAAACAGAGAAGAGTATTTTTTAAGTAATTTGCCCGTATTTTGGGTGGATCATTACATTCCGGTGTGTGTGACGTGACAATCGCACCGAGGATTGCGTCAACAGCAACAACTAAACTTCGCTGAAGGAACATTCCTGACAAGATGCACTACCACTACCAGAGTCATTATAATTTGAGAAGTTCTGCTTTAGTTCTTTTCAAAGTTACGGCATATTATTTATTTTCAAAATACGGACTTTGGCCACTGATTTTAAAATACCGGCCTTTTACCGGCCTCCACTAAATTAGTAGTAGAATACCGGCCAGGCCGGTGAAATACCGGCCATCTGACAACCCCAACAGCAGCACGGTCTGCAGGCACCAAAACAACGAACAACGCTTCACGAGAGCAGTAGATGATTTAGAATAGCTTTAAACTGTGCACAGTATAACGATGACGTTGCATCATGCCAAATACACGTCGGTATGTTTTGTCCACCTGCGGTAGAATAAAACTTATCACAGCACATGCAAAAGAAAATGATTGCGAGTTGAACATATTTTGTTACCCTGAAAGTTACTTTCATTTTTTTCCACGCACGTTTAAAGCTGCAACTTCTGATTTAATATAAGGCAGACGTCTGATATAACGAACAGGAAGAAAAGTAATGACAAGATAAATTGTAATGAAAAAAGTGTTATCCGCTATTAGCTTGACCGGTACAGTAAAGGACGTTACAGAAACAAAACACTTCAGACAGATGATTCGGGATTTACAATTTTGTTCTTATACAGTAAGAGAAGCAGGGTACAGATATTACGATAAGCAAGTTTCTTGGAGAGGACTGTCCGGTAACATCAGATATTTTAATCTTGACTTTCTTTGAGACGCGCTGTACAGTTATGTGATGAACAACAGGGTTTACATCATGCAAGTGATGTTGGAGGGAAGGAGATATTGCAATTTAAATTCTGGTTGTTTTTCTTCAATTTTTTAACCTACCAGGACAGTATTTCGTATAGCTGTAGCGAAACCGCAATTAAGATAATTATGGCCGTCGATGTTTTGCAAAGTTCATTCCTGAGGTTCTTAGGCATCAAAGTAAAACGGTTCCGCTTCATAGTCAATCCTGTCAAAGTCGTCGCTGTAAATTTCTGCAATGAAATGAAAATAGTTGATTTTAAGCGATAAACTGTAGCTTTCCAGCTTGTGCGTAACTTGCACTACACAGAATAAAGCAACTTAACCAAAGTTCGAATATCGTGGAACAGTTGTGCATGTACAGAAAGTGAATATGTACTGGAACTGCAATTATTGTGACTAGAAAACATGCTTAAAGAGACGTCAAGGTCAAGCATTCAGCTCAAAGTCTCTTTTAAACCTGCGACAACGAAATGCTGTCCGTCCTCCTGCTTTAAAAAATTATACAGTGTTTTGATGGCGCTTTGAAACCAGAATTTTGTTGCGTTTTGGATAGGCTTGTATTGGATCGTCCCAACAGCACTTCCACACACCGTACGCCTGGCAAGAAGACTACAGTACCAATTTATAAGGTCTTGCAAAGACCCGGCCCAGAGTTCAGCTCAAGACATACCAACACGGAAGTGGACGCACTTAACACCAGGACACGCGGACTGCGGTCCCGTCCTACTGATCGCGTTTCTTCTTGCGAATAAATGATCAAACACGTAACGACCGCCTTGTTAATTATTCAGTAGCAGCCACATGAGGCGGATGTCGTTAAGAATCAAGAAATTAAAGTCACTGGGTCAAGAAATAACTCATAGCAGGCAAACAACACAAACTTATAACAATTGTGTTAGCTAGTTCATCTAAGAACAAGACTATGAAACTTTTGAATTTTGTCTTTTATTCTGTTATGCATTTTATCTGTTGTGGAAGGAGATGTCAGAGCTAGTGACGAATTCTGTGAGTTGTGCATGCAAAATATCTCTGGCTCTTTCTCCTTGCTCTCAAGAGCCTGGCGTTTGGCAAGAAGGTCGCAATTGCTAATTTTTTTCGATGTGTTTGACAAATGTAGACGAACAACTGCGGAAAGACACTTGTTCTGTTTGAAAAAGGAAGAGCAACAACTGTGGAAAGATGATTAAAGCTAAACATTAAGTTAAAAACCAAAACCTCATGTAGTGTAGGTACCGGAGCAACAAGCAACTTCTTAACGAGACATGTAATAACAAATCCTTTAATTCGAACTCACTGAAGTTCGAAGCTCTGAACTACCAGCTCGGGAACGCCTCGTAAACGAGTGTTCTGTGCAGAGGAATAAAATCAAAACATATCAAATATCAACATTAGTATTACAGATGAAAATGTTAACCCGGAAAAAATGTTCCGAAATCACCATGACAGCTCCTGAAGAAATTTTGATAACCCGAGGTTCTAAAAACATCCAGATTGAAAGCCCTTAACTGAAAAAGTGGCAAACCACAATTAGCAAGACAGTGTATCGGGGTTGAATTGCTTTGTAAACAAAAAGAAAACATTAGATAGATTACACTGAAACGTTGAACTGAAATTATTTTGCTTTTTGCTCTGGTATCAGCAACAGATAAATCTGAGAGTTGTTTTTCACTGCCCAACTGAGTTAAAATCATACCAAGATCCTTAGCGCTAAAACCCCATTGCTGCAGGTCAGGTTTGGTGGCTGTGCTATCAGGATTTGCCAAAATATACCACAATGTTACACCATAAAATGAAGGTTTGCCCCTTAAGTCCCCTGATTTTGGGGTTGATTTAAAACGCTTTAAATGCTATAACTTGCCAGCTACTATAGCTACAGAGCTGTTCAAACCATCCGCAGATTCAACAAGTCTACTACTTTCGATTTAAAAAAATTATTTGATTTGGGTGGGGGGTTTTCTCTTGGTGACGTTACAAAGAAGGCATGTTTTTGAATTTTTGANCCACTTCAACCGGCCCTGAGCGCTAATCCAATGAGCCATTTTTATGGTTCAAACGTTTTGTGGAAACTACACGATCATCCGCGTCTTTAGAGCCCTTGATTGACCTTCTAGCATGTCTGGAACCAACGTTATGGCCCAAAAACCCCATCTTACCCCAAAATCAGAAAATTGCAGAAAATGCATTAAGTCTCCCACTGGCGCCATTTTCAACATCCATAACTCTCCGCCAGAAGATGCTAGCGAGCTATTCGAACCCTCGAAAGACTCGAAGTCTTGTAGTTTTCACTGAATAAAAAACTTTTGAGATTTGGGTTCGGGGTTTTCGGTGGGTGTCGTTAGAAAAAGGGTAGGTTTTGCTTCTTTTGGTTGTTCTATTATGACGTCATCACCCGGACAATGGGCCGAATTTATGGTTCAAAATTTGGTTGTATTCTAGGCTGGAATTTGAAGCTGTAGAGGGCTAGATCGACTTCCAAGCGTTTCTGGTGCCCAAGTAAGTGCCAGAGACCCCAAATCATTGAGGATATGGCTGAGTAATTTCAGGGGATTTTCCTAATTAATTTCTGCTTATTTTACCATAACTTTTGAACCAGAAATGCTAGAAAGTTCATCAAACCCTCTAAAGACTCGTATTGTAGCCAAGAATCCAAAAAAACTTTGAGTCACAAAATCTGATGGATTGTTCGACTCCCAGGATATGACGTCATCATCCAAATGTAAACAAATATTCATAAACATCCTCTCAATATGTAAACATCAACAAAAAAACTCAGATCTCAAGCTGAAAATTTTTTTCCTGTCTAAACTACTAGTCATCACGAGTCTTTAGATGGCTTGAACAGCTGTCTAGCCTATTCTAACGGCGAGTTATGGCCATATACAAACGGGGTGTCATTCAACCCCTGGTTTCCTTTTGTAGGGGTAGAAATTTTGACCACTTTTTGGTTTTTGTGGCATAATTTTTGATCCAGATATGCTAGAAAGCCAATCAAGGGCTCTAAAGACTCGTAGGATAACCTAGTTTCTAAAAAAACTTGAGCGAAAATGTTGGCCAATTGGGTTGGCGTCCAGGGCCGCGTAAAGTAGGCCAAAGAAACAGAGATGACACCCCCACTTGTGACGTCCTCCCCCAGAGAACCCCAAACCCAAAACAAAAAAAAAATTTTTATTCTCAACTACATGACTTGCTGAATCCGTAGATGGTTTGAACAGCTTTTTATCTCAATCGGATGGCGAGTCACAGCGTTGCAAACCTGCGCCAAAATTTTGGCGGGCGCGGGACGTAAAGGGTTGCCGTTGGGATGAAATATTTCATGTCATCTTAAAGACCATCATGCTATCGGGTTGATGCTCCACGCATTTGCGAACAGTATGGTTTGAAGTTTTACGTGCTATATTTTTTCGCGATAGCTTATTTGCTTTCTTGATCTTGTAGTGAAAAGTGTAGGAAGCCAACAGCAACTATAAGTTGTAGTGCAGCGGTTAGCTGAACACTTTCTAACTCATTTCATGACAAAACTTTGATAACTTTTTTAATTCTCAAAACGATGCACTTTTGTTTTCCACTTGAATAAAATTCACAGCCGAGCATGCTTGCCTTGGTAAAAAAAATCTATCTGCGGTTCTGTGACTGGGACAATATTCTCCACGTTTTTGTTTATAATTTCTTCGGACCTCCCTCCATGGATTGCAAAAACAGCCACAATAACCACAGCCAAAAGTCGGAGGAAGTAATCAGTATTCATCTTATACACGAAGACTATCAACTCGACCTCTTTAAAACAAATTCAGAACCTATAGATGAACAGTATACCAGTAAATGATGAAGTATATATTATTTCTGCAATATGCGACTGAGCCATAAACAGCTCAGGGTTGAACCAAAGTTACGTAAAGCAGATATGAAGAACAAAAGTTATTCCACTTCAAGAAATAACTCAAACGGATTAAGCTTCCATTTGCTTGTATTTATAAAAAATGAAAATTGTAACAAACTGTTTAATGAGGCCACATCTGCTTTGCTTAATGATCGAAGTGGCTATGAGCAGTTTATTTTCCGAAAGGTCACGAATGAAACCTTTCAGAATTTGGAGCTTGTAACGGGGAAAAACAAAACCAGTGACGCTGTAGGGAGCCTTGCTCACTGCGTTTTGGCCACCACACTTTTACTTTCTATTTGCTATTTTCCATTATAGACATATTTCCCCCTCCTGCTCTCTTGTCATTGACACAGGTACCCCGAAAAATGCGTCCCAGTCTAAGCTGATTCGCTTTTTTTTATTATATCGTGCATTTGTTAGAAATTGATATATAGTTACAGTTTCTCATTCACGCCTCTGCCAGCAGTTTTGTGAACTGGGAAAGGCAAGACAAAATTTTGTTGCATAATGTTTGCGTGATTTCTTTTCCCATATTTAACTTAGCAAAAGCAGTGTATGGGTGTTAAAATTTTTTAGCTCTTCTTTTTTGTTCAAGGAGTTGTTTTTATTCAGCTTTACACTTATTGTATGCTTGTTTATGTTTTGCAAGCATATCACAATTTTTATTAGTTTTTGACGAAGACCTTCAAAACTGCAAACAAAATAAACGTACAGCTGTGAATTGCTGCAAAATTTAAAATCTCGCCGTGCAAAACAACCACAACAACAATCAACATCAAAAATGCAAAATATCCTCTACCAAACAAATTTCTAATCATTCGGCACTTCAGACCGCTTTCATAAGGCCCGCAACCGGGCAACTGCCCCCGCCGAAATTTTCAAAAACATGTTTAGTTGTTAGGTACAACATGTTACAAACATTTTGTCCTCCGAAAATAGTACAACAACAAGTTACAATCATTGCGCCCCCTCCCGAAAATACCAGTTGGTTTTGACCCTGGCTTTCGTTTTTTTGTTACGAGAGCAGGGTTTTTGCTGTTACTGAAAGAAGTTGCAATCAAAGCCTAAAAGTCTGTATTTACCGTGTGTCAAATAATATCTACTGCGCTTTTCTGCCCCACTCTCAAAGTGTTTATAGATAGCCTAACCATTTCATTTTTCTCACCTAGATGCATACAAACTTATGCCTCTTTCCATCGTTTAAATCTTTTTTGGCTTCAACCATCTGAAAGCAACAATCTCAATGTTGAATCCCAATCGTCCCTGCTTTCCATATGCACTATTTCATTAACTGGTTGCTGTCGCAGGGAAGTTAGAGTGCGAATATGATGGGCGCAATCATTGGTATCTGAGAAAAACTGATGCAAACCATTGTAAAGTCTGATCTATTGCTTCCTTTAGCTCCCAGAGTTTCTGTGCCGTTCGGAAGCACGACTGTGAGTTATCAATTGTGCTGGCTTGTCCGACTCAGAACTGTCAATTTGATTTCGGAACGGCTTAATGCCAGGAACTCGAAGCATATCACAGCTGCGAGTAGTTCGACTTGTGAGTGAACAATCAACGGAAAGGGTCTGTTTGCAAAGGAAACCAATTAATCTGTTTTTTTCCACGTTATTTCTTTGAAGTCCTTGCGTTCGATGAGTTTCTTTCTCGATGATTTTCTTTCTGCTTTTGAATTAATTCAAATTTACGTTTTTCAACGGACGTAAGCAGCAAAAACTAAAAACACTGGTTTCGTATACCAAAATGAACAAAAATTATTCCAAACGTTAGAGCGCAGTCGCGTTGTGTGTGCTTACTGAAACAAAAACATATGAGTGTGATTATTGAATTGAAGCAATAATCGAATACTAACTTAATTATACTTCCGCTTCCAAATTTTCTCATGCCGTGCCTCCCACATCGGGCAAACGCAACGCAATTTAATAAATCGTATAGAAGAGCATCGAACGTCACTAAGCTCTTCAGTATGCAGACACTTGCAAGCCAACCCAGA
>JGI24159J19872_10007013_pt1 | contig 14727 bp, 9 predicted proteins | sample Ectturendosymbi4_FD_19872 | JGI IMG/M metagenome (IMG submission 19872) | reverse complement strand
CTTGCAAGCCAACCCAGATCATCGGGTTGACTTTCACAACCCTGAGGTCATTGGCAGTGACAACAATTGGCGACGGCTGCAGATTCTTGAATCTTTTCTGATCCAAGAGCGCAAACCAAAGCTGAATTCAAACATCTCGTCGATGCCTCCATGCATTTTTAACTTGTAACAGAGCTTCATGCCTAACTTATGACGTCACCCGCCATCACCATCGGCGCATATCCAGCTGAGTCATGTGACTACGTATGCTTAGCGCCACTACCACACTACCGAAACAGCCCTTTGCGTTTTTCACTTTTTACAGCGCTTTTCTCNTCAATGACCAATAAGAACCTGCAGCATGATCACTGCAGTTCAATTTGCAATGCATTGATGATGATAACAGGAGTTATCGAAACGTTTGAAATATGTCGCTTGTATCGTTTTCTTTAGCCGTGATTTTCATTACAACACTTAAAAGTCATGTTTAAAAAATGGTAATATGGTCACATTTCTTGAATACCGTTGTTTTAACGTAATGTTTCATATGATCATTAAACGAGCACTTCCTGTTGGAGTATGATGCACATTAATTAGCCTCAATTTTTATTCATTTCAAAATAATTTTGCAAGTCTTAGGGGCCCCAAATGGGTTTTGTTCCACCTAAAAAAATTATCTTGGAGGCCTTATACTTGCTCACTGCACCACGTAAATATCACCTGTCATATTCTGCTTTCAAGACTAACGACGATTTAACACCAGCTTTCACACAAAATCACCATGGCTGTTTGGCGACTAGTAATGGTTTGATTGCTTAACGTTTTTTTTTTGTATTTGCTCTCTGAAACTGTAAGAAATGCGATACTAACAAAGTTTGTGTGCTGCGCTGACAGTGACTTGCTGTACATTTCAAAATTGAGGCCCTATGTCTCTACCTGGCATCGCACATCCACTAGCCACAATGCCAACCGTCCTGTGAGAAACATTGTGTTGTTGCATAACAGTCCATTGCCTGGTGCGCTTGGGGTTGATCATGTCTTGACCAAGTATGTTTCTATTTGCTTCGGCAATACTTCATGCAAATAATCCTCTCAAAAATGTCTCATCTGAATTTGTACTCCTTAGCAAGAAAGCTGTGCCCTTCCATTTCATTCAGGCTGCACATCAGCTCGTGTTGTCCGCATTAATTGGCAACTTTGCTAACAAAGTTGCGTGCTTTGGTCGTATAGTTTCGCATCCAATCGCAAAAAGTTACATTAAACCTTGGTCAGTGAGAGAACATGACGCTACATGAGTCCGGCTGTTCCTTCCGTTTGTTTTCGAACAGTTGAGATTGATATAAAACACCAGCGAAAAAATCTTAACAAGTTTTTTCGAGGGGGGCATGGCCTCTTCGGCCTCATTCTGGCTGCGCCTCTGGAAATAGGTAAACCTCATGCTGACGAACAGACGTGTTTTGGAAAATGTAACGCAAAGTTTGACAGGAAATGTCACAAGCTATTCGCAGTCGTCTACGTAGGATTGTGCTTACTTGTCACAAAGCTGGCAAGCCTACATTTTCATGATGACCGACGCTGCAGAATTTGCAAAATTGTTTTGCAAATTATTCTAGAGTCTAGACAGGGGCTGGTTGTTCATTTCTGACAACACTTTTTGCATTTCAATACCGAGAACCAAGTCACATTTTTCTGGAAAATCGTCGCATTACCTTTCATTGAACAGTTTCCACAGAGCAAAGTACATTGGATCGGCTACTCGTACGAACAAGTGTGTAAAACACGAAAACGTTTAGTACTGTTTGTCGCAACCCCTGATTACGACCAGGTCCGTAGCCACGGGTGGCATTCGGAGGCAGTGACACCCCAAATTTTTTGTGGCCCCTAAATTTTGTTGTGCCCAGAAAAATACACATAATGAAAACAAAATCCTTACCCTCCAAACATGTATTTTGCCCCCCAAACCTTAAAACCTGGCTACGGGCCTCAGTACGACAACACAAATGTCGCGAGGCTTTGCCACTGCGCAGTGCCTCCAACTTGAGCAGAATATTTCGAAACATTGGTTTTGGTGTGAAAACCACCAAACGTCAGTTTCTTCAAGTTCTGCCTTGACCGTGTTAAGGTGATCTTCCGCTTTTGTGAAAATAAAATGTAGGCTACTGAATTGATCTATTTTGTCTACAAGAGGGTGATACTCGCAAAGAAAAATTTAAGCGTTTTTTCTTCGAAATCTCAAGTTCGTGTGCAAAAGCGCAAGGTAATTGCGAACGTGTGTACAAGTGCAGGCCCTTGGCAATGATTGTATTTGAAAAGGCTCAAAACGTCAGGACAACGACTTAAATCAAAAGCAAATTTACTGCTAACTTCGTGCGCAACGCTTTCCCACCAGTTTGTCGAACCCTGTGCTGAAACAATCATTGCCACTGCATTTTATCAGTGGAATCGATTCGCTTAAGCGGAGGCCGATCTTGGCCACTCGACTCGTCCTGTCAAACGATGATCTGGCTATTATAGTCTTTACAATTGCTGTGACAACGGCGGTCATTAAACAATGCGTTGGTCCGAGACTCGGATGCCAGGCAAGCGGTAAGGCTTCTTCGACAGATTTTATCGCAACGCACGTGAATTAACGTCAATAGTTATTGCGCAGAAGCTGCGTTGACACAATTTCGAAAAATACGATGCACACTTTCAGGGAACACAAAATTTGTTTTTGAAGCATGACCATTTTTGATCTTGTTAACAACCTTCCAACGTTTTATGCTACACTAGAACAGTCAAATTTAAAAGCGGTCAATTTTTTAATGGAAAAATGGTGTAACCTGCAACTAAAACTTGAGTACCTTATCAATGCTAAACGTTCACACTTTTTGAAGTAACCTTTGGAAATAATTTTGGTTTTATTTTCGCACAACAAACTTTTTACGAAATACCTTAGCGAAACTTGTGTCTACATACAGTATATCTGCTGATTTATTCTGTTTCAGCGCACTGTTTTCGGTACAGAACCAACAAAAATATATGAAACAGCTTGAAGATCGCCGAAAACTGCTTCATAGGACAAAGTTTCTTAATGCCTCAGTTGTTTTGTGGCGAAGAAATTTTGCAGTGAGAAGTGCGAAAATTTTAAATTCATGATTTTATATCCATGTATTGTAGACATTGTAAACGCATGATCATTGGGTATCAAGTTTGGTTACTACTTTACGGAAAGTATATTTTACCAAGTTATATTTCTAACTTTTAACTCTTTCTGAAATCCACCAGACCTATCTGCTTGCATTACAAGCCTTAGTCACGTGACGGCGCAACGAACAAAACACGGCGCTTTCGTCCAGTCAAGCGGCGCCGCCATTTAACTCAACAAGATATTGAGCTGATCTGAAATCGCTCGTGGAATGCGATTCAGGCAGAGTAGTTTAAAATGTACGTAAACGTTATAAAAATGCTACAGTCCTTTGAACAAAGCAGTGGGGGATAGAAGAAGAACAATTTTGTGCAATTTATTCCCAAACAACCACGACGCCCCCTTAAGTGCATGGGCGACCTTTCCTCAAAATACCGATCCTGAAAAAGATGTAGACTCTTGCCCCCAAAGAGCTGCAATAGATCCGCCTCTGTAGCAATAGAACATTAGTTAAGCTGTGTCTACCGTATAAGCCACCTTCAAAATCTTGTACTTTTCTATTTCGTACATAAAAATTAAATCCATCCGAGGTAAGGTACTGAATGTTGCAACCAGCACCACCATGTGTCTACCAAAGTTAGGCAAGCAGGTTTGTACAGATCTGTATAGGTTTAAAGTGTCCGAATCGGGCATGGTATAGAAGACAACGTTGTTTTGACCAAAAACCTTTAATACAGCAAATGCTGAGAAAACAAACTTTTACAAACCAATTCTGGGAGATATCAACCAATGAAGTTGTTTTCTCGATGCGGCTTCCATTAGAGAAAGTCTATTCGGATCGGACGCTTATAAGAATCGATGAGATAAATTAACGCGATTCTCCAACATTTAATTTTCTTTATATTTATATGAGTTGAACTTGAGTCGAAAAAAGAAGGTTGGTGAAAGTAAAGAGAGAAAACAATATAAGCGGTAAAATCAAAATTTTTCTAAAAGTGTGTCAAGTTACCTATGACTTTCTAGTCTATTGTAGTTTTGTAATCAATGAAAAATTTTTATTTGAAACTTGCTCCTGCGGGTTTGATTGCTGGCTGACAATTACTGGTGTTCTTAAAAAAGTTCAAACTCATGCAAGCTTCCGTATGTATTGGACGGCATGAATAATGTTACTAATTGCTCGTAGCTAATGGTTAACTGAAAGCCAAAATAAATAGAAAAAGTCCTCAAAAGTTATTTTTACTACGAGAGGCATAGCTTAGATCAGTGGTTCTTAACCAGGCAGGACACGCCTCCCAGGGTTTGTCAAAAACTTTCCAGGGGGGCGCGCGCGCTCTACAACATGAAAAGTTTGACCAATAAATTTACCAACACCGGTATTTATTCGATTGTAAGCCGCGGCTTATAAAGTTTTTTTTTTCATCATTTCCTGCGGCTTATAATCAACGGCGGCCTACAACCAAGGGCGACTTAGATTTTTTTATTTCTTTACCTTATCGAAAGATATAGATGACGCTCAGTCCTTCCTTGGCTACATTTTGTCGACCAAACTCTCTTTACGCATTCTATTCTCTTAAGAATCATATGCACACTCCGTCACAGAAGTTATTATGATGAACAGGAGGCAGTTGTAGTGGTATAAACATCACTAGCAGGGTTGCGAATAAACGCGAAACCTGCTAGTACACGAAAGTATCTCAGAGGCTTAGGTAACCTGCGCCCAAGTGCGGTTTACAATCAAGAGCGGCTTACATTAATTTTTTAATACCATTTCGTGCGGCTTATAATCAATGGCGGCTTACAATCGAGTAAATACGGTAAATACAATTGCTTTTAAAAGTTATTTAAAGTCAGGGGGGCTTGAAACAAAGCGAAATTACTGAAGGGAGGCGTGGTAGAGATAAGGTTAAGAACCACTGGCTTAGATAGATGGCTTCGATGCTCTGATGGCTTCGATAGCACCAAAGTCGAGCTTTTGTACGAAATCTCACCAATGANAATCTTAGGTTATACACAACGCTGCCGTACCTATGCTTGTGAGTCATATATTTTACTCTTTTCCACGCCGATCCAGCTGTAGACAATGTTGACTCCAAAATGACCCATAAAGCTGTGTTTTGTTATTGCCCGAACCAATTCCTTATGCACTACTACTATTGTTAGATGTAGTGTAAGAAGCTCTTCAACAGAAAATTCCTTTTGTCCCAAGCAAATATTTTGCAAAATTACAAGTTTGGCAAAAGCAGCCCTATTTCTCTTTCAGCAAGAGCTGTCCTGATAGAAAACACCAATAAACTGAAGATTATTCGTTTAACATTAACTGACCAATGGCCAGTTGTTACGGTCTGTTTCTCATAAAATGTAAGCACCTTCATCGTCGGACTGTAAGGCGAGCGACGAACATCCAAGATTTACTAGCGGTCAGGACAAAACACAATCAGTCAAAAAAACGAGTGCTCTCGGATGAGTAGGTTGCCGCCGTTGTCAGAGAGTTCAGCGTGGTGGAGGATATTTGTTGACAACCAAGGAAGGTTTCACGAGGATATTTGTTTTTACACAAAACACGTAAAGTTTTAAATGCAAACTTCAGTTTTAGGTGGATAGTGTAAAACGTGGCATGACAAATTTAGTTGTAATTTTCAGGCAGTACTCCGTTTGTGCAGTTCCAAAAGCAAAGGTTTTCACGCCAATGTAGGCCCGTTAGTGGAAGGTATGTGGATGAAAGACTTCCGAAATAGTTGTCGCAAAACCAGTTAGAATTAAGCTCTCACTCGCCGAAATATTTACCTTATAAATGCCTGCTCAAATCACTGCATTTTGAAATGTCATCAACTCGTTTCTTCTAACTGCATGTTAATTTTTTCAACTGGGGCAACTACATGTGTGGAATTCTCCTCTGTTACCTCCAATTTTAATTACTAAATCTTTTGTTATTATACTGCCTGTTAAACGACCGTCGCTGTTTTGACCATTAGAATGAACATATTATGACAGTACAACCGTCATGAAAGCTTCAAAGCTTTTTGAAATCCAGTGATGTACGAATTTCAAGCAAGTTTAAAAGTTTGAGGAACCGGAATCACAAAATGGAACCTGAAGTGCAAGGAAACGGTTTGCGAAATGAGCCTTTGGACGAGTCTTTAAAAGAGTTTGCTTTGTCGCTTTGTACTGGGATAAGCGGGTGCTCGTCCGAAGAAGGTGAAACGAAACCTGCCTTGGCACGGCTGCACGACGTCTTTACTGCCCNAGACAGTACAGCTGATGNCACGACGCGGTCAAGAGCAAATCACGTTGATTCTGCTAAAAGGTCTCTGGCAAAGCAGCGCGGTGCAGTTGTGAAGAAAAAGAAACAAGGCAAGAATGTGCTTGCAGTTGCTTGTACCGTGAAAGGTATAAACAAGAGACAGTCGTAAAACGAAAAATATTTGACATTTTATGGCTTGCTCCTATAGCCTATTGGCATGGGGAAAAATAAGTGTTCAGAGTTTCGTTGCCAGCTGTAAGCATTTTTTGAACTTCGAATTGATTGCAGGTATATATCGCTTTATACAAGTTGCAATTGCTGAAGAATGGTCAGAAAGTATGAAATAGACAAGAGGTGATTTCTCTGTAAGGGCAGTTGATTTAACGGGACGTTATGGCATATCACTTCGATTTTTTCCTCACATTACAAAAACAAAGTGTAATTTTCTACCTAACCCACTATTCAATCAAGCAAGAGTCATTCAGAACCTGAGTCCCAGCACTCTGAGTTAACAAAATATTACAGTACAAACACGGTTGAGTTTAAGAAAATAACCGTCAGACTGTTTTCGCCATGTTCAACCAATTGCTCAACGTTTAATGAAAAAGGGTTACTGCTGCAATGGTAATTTGGAGTGGTTTTGTCAGTATGTGGAAAAGCATGACTGTTTCTTTTTTGTAGTGTTTTCCAGAGCTTTTTTTGTTTTGTGTTACAGTGGGAGCTTCCATTTTCAGGAACGGAAAAAATTTGAAAGGCATGAAGAAGAACGACAGAATAAAAGTCGCCGTCAGGATAAGACCATTCATATCCTTTTATACTGCAAATGTCAGGAGGCTGGATAAGTACTACTACAATATCGACTTACTTATTCATTAAGTGTTTTCTAGGAATACTATAAAAATATGTTGGCAAAAATATCTGCAGAGAAATTGTGTCGGAAACTAACGCAGTGAAAAGTGTTTTCACACAGCCATAAAGTTTCTGGTTTATTGTTGATGTGCTTCTGAGCAATTCTATATGCAAATACTGAGAAGCTAATCGTTACAGTTGCTTCGCTCATTGACTGCAACATGTATCTATTAGTTAAACTTATTTACAGACCAAAAAAACGCTTTTATAAAACTTTCTCCCGTATCCCAGTTAGTTTGATCAAAAAGTCACAATATTTCTGTAACTTAGCTGAGACCTGGGAGATTTGTTTCATCTTTTTAAGAAACAAAACGCGTTTCGCGTTTGTTTCGGGCGAAATGAATATCATTATTCACCTTTCACCTTGCACGGCTTTTCGGCCTGACTGTACCAAACTACCCAGATTTTTAACACCAGAATCATAAAAACTACCGCCGCCACCATTCCGCACTCCTTTTCTTTGAAGTAGCAGTAGCTGAAGCTATTTTTGTTCTGCGTTGTGTTGTGAAAAGCTGTGGCGTACGAGTGCTTAAAGCTTAACAACAGCGATTCTTACACATGTTTGTTCTGATCAGCCAAGGGTGTCGTTTCGCGGCCGCTGTTTTAAGCACTGGTTCGTTCGTAAAGCACCCAAAGCCTTGCTTAAATTTTGAATCCTTGATGTTGGATTTTGCCTCTACTGCTAGCCACTAATACTCAGTGGCGTAACTGATGGGGAAGAAGGGCAAACCTCCCCGCTGGCAAGCGGAGTGTAAAAACTGGGCCCCCACATAGCTTATATTTCGGTTTTATAATTCTTTTGGTTTTCAGTAGGTTGTTTTTTTTTATGTTTTTAGGAGTATTTTCCGGTGATTTAGGGTTGTAGTGTAGCCATCCACATCCGGATTCACGACCATTTCTCACGTTTTTTCTTAGTGATGGCTAGCGGGCCCCCTACAGTGACAAATGGGTCCCTTTCAGCTAAGTTTTCACCGCCTGGCTCAAACCTTTAGTTACGCCACTGCTAATACTGATACAATAATCCGAGAGCAATCAATGCCCCACAAAAGTTTGAGAGAACTTACCTTCTCCGAACGTTTACGGGGCAGTTGATTTTTTAAAATGAGTCGCAAACACCTGACTTTACGAAAGCGATCAATGACATCTTATTGGAATGCACGCGTGAGCATCACAAAGGTTTGTCCGCGTGCCTGTGCAAACATCCTTGTTGTCCGCCGACTTTACGGGACATTGTTTGTGTACTCTCTTATGACCTCGTTACGCAGACGCTGGACAATATCTGCGCTTGCGCGGTGAATCGCCGATCATACGTAGAGTCGCCAGCAGTGTTTTGAAGGCAAACTGCTTCAACACACGTCAGGTAACCACCAGCTCTGACATCAATCGTAGCAAATATTGCAGCCCGATATTATTGTTGGCCGAATGGGCGATGAGAATGACGTCTTGNTCGGGCGCCGGCTTTTTATGTCTGAAAACCAGTGGTTTGGCGTCTCTGTGTCTGAAGATTATATTAAGAAATACACAAAATGCCAAACATAAGTGTAGCATTGAGGCGCTATGTGAAATTACATTTTACGGGAAAAAAATTTTGCGGAGGTGTTTGTGACAAAGATTTTTATAGGAAGGTATGCAAGATTGCCACTGATTTATACATTGTGCCCGGGATTTGTAACCATGGTAATATCTAGATCGCTTCATGAAAAACTAATTTGTTAAGGGATTTCGCATGTTAAAGAAACTTTCCACAAATTCGAAACATTCCCGGAAAAATTCACTCTTTTCATAAAATATTTTTACAAATTTTTCTTTAAACTGTTCCCTTAGCTCTTTTCCTTATTGCCCAGACTTTTCTTTGATTGTTTTTCAAGTAGTGGGTGCGGAAGTGGTTTATAATCATGCTGATCATGCTATTGAACACATACAACGCAGGGAATGCGCCAAAAATGAAGTTCCCATTAGGCCCGTACTCCAAATGCGCAATGTAGAGATACGAATAATGTTTTCTTTCAACGTCGCTTAATACGTTATTTACCCAATTATCCTGAGTAAAGTCACTTAAGCTACTGTTATCACCAGTCTGAGAAATTTTGGTGCACCTAAGTGGTGTAATAATGTGATGTTGTGAGCTGATTTAACATGTGTCGCCACCAGGGTCGGATCCAGCCAGTATGGTGAGGGGGGCGATTTCAGTAAAATTTGGTAATCAAGTCTCAGTAGGGGTTCACTACTGTAAGAGAGATGAAGTATACTTCACAACACTGTTGTGACAAAACATCTATCGGCAAAATGACCTTAAATCGCGAATGCTATTTTCCGAATCGTACAAAATCATGGTGAATTAAGTTACTTTCGTAGGTTTTAGGGGGAAGATCGCCCCAATCTCCCCCCTTTGGATCCACCCCTGGACGCCGCTATTTGTCCCGTTTGTATTTTTGCTCACGCAAAGCAACGAGTATGTTCGTTTCAAATCGGTCGGGCATCCCGACCGACGGCGATGCAGTCAGGAATAGCCCAAAGCCCGAAGAGCGCGGAGAGAGTCTGGGCTTCGGGGAAATTCTGCATGCTTCCAACTTTTTCGAAAACTCTCCCAAATTAACTCGCCTTGTTCACTTCAAAGATTACTCAAAACGCATGCAAGTTTGCTGACACTATTGTTGATGAAATTTTAATAGTTCAAAGTGAAAGATGAGCTGCAGAAGTAACCGGGTCCTTGGCACAGCAATTTTTCCATCTTTATCCTAGATTTCATTTAAGTATGACGTCAAAAATACTGGCACCATAACCAGTAACTTTTGAAAACTTCTTGAAATGCTGTAATATGAACTTGACTGTCTAATTCACGGTTGCGTTGTGCGGAAGACTTTGGCCGGAGATGAATACTCGCAACACCCACAGTAAATTAAGATAATGCCGCCCTATTCCTAACGCAACAACAGTCATTTAGGCTGTACGTCAGCTTTAAGAGTACGTCGTTGACTAGTCGTTGGAGCGTAAGATTTGGAAGTTTGCGTCCCAACTCAACAGTATTTCAGAGCTTTAACGGCATTCTGGGCCCATGTATAATTGCCTTCTTGTTGGCCTGGATGCGCCACGTACTTTGTGTTGATTTTAACTATCAATTCAACAGATCATCTTCTCTTTCAATAAAGACTTCAGTAGAACTTGCAACAACCACTAGTTTGTTCAGGTTTCAAAAATCAAACTTTACAGGGTTTCTGATGAACAACCATAGTACAAAACGATCTTGATGTAAGGAATCACTTACAGTAGGAGTTGGGTAAAAGCTCACTGAACCTTCACCAACTTTTTCTGTCAATAAATTGTTAATACTTTAGTAATCGCGTCAAATAAATCACGCAATCAGAAAAGCGCTTTTCTAACATACACTTTGAGAAGACAGATACTTCCCCAACCATTCTAAGTTTTTGTCTGTAGGAAGCAAGGTGATTCGCTACTGATTCATTTGTGGGTACATGTGGATAAAAGCAGTGTGTCCTTCATAACATAAAAGAGAATATACTTCGCAAACTAACAACGTCGTCAGCGCAAACATTTGGAGTGCTCAGGTAAAGCGTGTGCTTTCCAAGTCATGCGTTGTACAATCCTTGTTAGACCATACGCATTCTTGTACAAGTCTGCTACTATAGGTATCAGCTAATCACCGTCTCTTTTTCTAGGAAAATATTGACCCAAAATTAATCAGAGTATACAATTAATGTAGCTGAACGAGTTATAACAAGCAATAACTAGTTCATTCTTTTCATGATCTAATTGCCTTTTCAAGTCGTAAGTTATAAAATGATAAAAAGGTTTTGCATCACGCAAACCCGCTTACCGTCTACCAGGCTCTAATATTTTAAACTTTTTATCTCGTAATGTTAGTAAATTCACCTATAGGTAGTTTTAGTTCGTATGATATGATTTCATCAAGTTGAAGGTTTCATTTTTAAAGTTGTTTGTTGAAACCAGCACTCTTATTCTTGTCAAACTAGCGATAAAATATCGTGAATTGAAATTTTATTCCTAAATTGAAAGCGCTAATTTTAGGTTGGATGTGGACACACTCCCTACAAGACTGCAAGCCATGCCACGTCGTAATATATGCACACACACTGCGCAACCATAGCTATGTCATTGCATTAGACTCCGCTGCTAAAACGTTATGAAGTGTTTTTTGTACCTAAAGCTAAGTTTTTCTAAGACTAGTAACGTACAGTACCTTAAATGTGTATAAAAAGGTTACCAACTAATTCAATTACCCTTTGCAAATGCAATACAAGCAGTATGAACTCAAAATCATTTTTTAAACACGAGGCTGCAGCTTTTCACTTAATGAAACAGCTGCGAGGAAAGAACGATGGTTATTTAAAGCGCAGTTCGTACATTTCATCTACCTCTTCATTTATGTTTTGCTCATTCATGTTAGCTTGGGGCACAGCAATTTAAAGCAACAAACAACTGAAAAAAGTATCTTCCATGGAACATATGGCGTATATTTTTAATGTCCCCAGTGCCGGCGCTAACATTAGACGAACGAAGCGGCTGCCCAGGGCGCCGGGCCAAAAGGGGCGCCAAAAATAAAAGTGTGTGGTTCACAAAGTGACGAACGTACACCAAAACAGGGAATGAACGTGATGAAAGTGAATGAAACACGCAATCATGCAGTTTATGGGAAGATAAAGGTACTACACTATTTCAGGTTTGCTGCAGAAAGGTTAATACTTTTCCTATTAATTCAATTTCACATATACTAGACAAGATATGTCGCAATTTGGCATAAATTTTATTCATGTAATAAACTTGTTTAATGTACAAAATATCCTTCGTATTTCTGTAATGTATGTGATAAGTAGAGTAAGGATCTTTGTATAGGTGGGGTGGACGCTGGAAAGGATATTGCTTAGGGTGCTCACAAGTCTGTCAATGGTCTCCTGTCAGGACCAACAAAGCATGCCCTCCAGGCCATGCTTTATCAAGCTGACTGCAAAATTTCAAGGCTCCAACCTCTGTTCTTTTCATTTTTTGATTTTCCTGGCTGCGTCACTTTTGACTGAGTAGGTTTATGTCGAAACCTTCAATGAATCATGTTTCAGCCATCAAGTGTAGTCAGGTCAGGAAACACTGCCGAAACGCCAGTTATGGGCGTTAGCCTAGTTTACCAGTAAGATTGAGATTATAGGACGTACCCCCTTAACTTATGTAGCCAAGAGATACCAGCTGGTACGCAACATAACCAACATTGCTGACCTTCGCGAATGTCACAGCCTTGTTGTGCATGTAGAACGTCTTCAACTATTATGACACCAGACTGTAAAAAAGTTTGAGGCCTATGCGAGAATTTTTGTTTATGTGAATGCTGTGACACCTGTTACTTGTGCAGATAATATTTTGGTGAAGTTGGTGTTAAAATAAACTCGGAATGCATCCAATGAAGTAGTTTGGTTTAAAAAAATCGTCCTTAAAAGGATCTTATGTGTGGATGGGTACTGGAATGGACCTTGCCTAGGACGCACTGGCAAATTTCTGATGTACAAAGAGCAAAGAGAATGTATCTGTTTACGTTTAAACAGATAGTGCCACGATTGATTGAGCAGGATGACGTCATAATCTATGAAGGGGTGTTGAAAATGGATCTTGCTTTGGGCGCTGGGATGGTTTGCGCCGGCTCTGAATGTACACAAAACATTTTGAAGCTTGTTGACTTTGTGTTGGTTTCTGAGCTTATATAAATATCTTACCAATAAACACTTGTTATAGATGATTTTGCAAATGATGAAAACAGATGCACAACCGTTGAAACAGGCAGATATGCAGTAACCAGCAAAACCCACTCAGGTTTAACCTTAAAAACCTGATTACATGGGTGACAGTTGCCATAATGACACCAAACATTTTAGGAGCACAGGCGCATTTTTCAACAACTCAGCAATTTCCTCAAGCTCCTCTGACCCAAAAAACTTAACTTTTGCATTTCGTAATATATTTTTTCAAAAACAAACATATTTTCCTTCCACAAATGTGGGGGTTATGCAAGGTGACTGCAGCCAAAATAGCAAAATTCCTTTTACAGTGCAATCGAGGTTAACTGAGCTAGTTAACGAAGCTTGTTCATCCATAGAAATACCAGACTTGTTTATGCAAAAATGGCATTAGAGACTTCATACTCAGCTGTTGCTATCACGCTTTAAGCATTCACTGTCATTTTGGCAGTAACCCCCCACCCCTTACTCAAAAAATACGAAGCTTATGCATATTTCTGCTCGACAGAACGCTAAGAAAAATTCAGCTACTGAAGGAATCAGGTTAATTAATATATTTTAAGCCTTCTTACAATCTAGTAGTTGAAAAGTGAATTACGTGTATTGCCAACAGTCATCTGAGCCGTATGTTTTACCAAACGTACTGGCTGCTACTTTTATTCTTCATCCAAATTGAAGCATCAGAAAGATATTGTGAAAGATCCCATTGCTTCTGCAAAAATTGTTTAGTTTGTTATGGGTCAGAGTGACCATAACATGAATAAGGACCAAAATGAAAACAGTGACGAGTCAACGATAACTGAACAAGCAGTGAGATTCACTGAATTAATGCATGACTCTGATGTGGAAGAAGTTGATTAATTAAAAAGATATTGAATTAGGTGTTTTTGAACATATGTAATTATTGTAAAATATTGATGTGCGATAACTTGTGTATTACAGAAATAGTTAGAAAATGCAAAATAATAAGATGAATAATATATGTTATTTGTATTTGCGATATTTGGGAAAGTGCAACCTTTATGAGGAAGTAACGCAATTTCGAAAACAAGAACAACATTCCCAAAATTTTGGAGAAATAATAAGCTGGTTACAAGCTTTGATAAATTATGCGAAAATCCACAACATAGCGAGATAACTGCACACATGCTTATTAAAAATGACGAAAAGACGGTAAAGATTACAGCAAAAGTAAACAATGACAATTGCCATATTTATAGATGGGAATGGCAATATGAAAATGAGTCCTAAAATATTTTGCTTGTGATTACAGACCTTTAAATGTGCCGATTATGGAAAGAAAAACCAATCTGGAATTAATACAGATATTGGCAGCAAAGAACAAAGACAAGCAAAAGTTTTTTGCTACGTTTCATAAGTGTTTGGCCCGTTTTTCCAGTACAGTCAAAAGGGGTGATGCAATTTGCAACTTCATAGTAGTTCAACATCAAGCTTTTCTTGTTATATTTCCGCCATTTCTCGTAATGTTGGTTGCTTAGCAAGAGCCAAGGAAATAATTTGATTTGAGCAGATGCAAATAGCATATTTAAATTGTAGCTTCGATAACATAATTTTTAGCATTTTTCAAGTTTCTAGTGACCGTGAAAGATGGTTAACTGCTTTTTTCCGACATTTTACCCTGTGTGGTATACTGTTAGAAAAGTTATTTTCTTGTAACAGTGAGAGTATTACAGCTGCACGTGTGAGAGACC